>P_2C_Liq_1_UnCtyDRAFT_1000431_pt1 | contig 18032 bp, 19 predicted proteins | sample Pon2CUnioCityCA_2_FD_10234 | JGI IMG/M metagenome (IMG submission 10234) | reverse complement strand
AGAATTAAAATCGCAATATCATGACAGTAGAACAGATTTATACGGGATGTTTGGCACAAGGTGCCTACTACATTGCCTCAAACGGCGAAGCAGTAATCATCGATCCATTGCGCGAAGTAGGTCCATACCTCGATCGTGCAGAGAAGGATGGTGTAACCATTAAGTACATTTTGGAGACGCATTTTCATGCGGATTTCGTTTCAGGTCACCTAGATTTAGCAGCAAAGACTGGTGCGAAAATCGTTTATGGCCCTACTGCGAATACGCAGTTTGATTGCCATATTGCTGAAGATGGTGAGGTTTTAAAGGTGGGTGACGTAACTATTCATGTGATTCACACACCGGGTCACACGATGGAAAGCACTACCTATTTGCTAAAAGACGAAAGTGGTAAAGATTATGCGATTTTCTCGGGGGATACGCTATTCTTAGGTGATGTAGGTCGTCCTGATCTTGCGCAGAAAGCAGCAAGTATTACCCAAGAAGATTTGGCAGGCATATTGTTCGATTCNTTACGCAACAAAATCATGGTTTTGGCGGATGATGTTATCGTATATCCAGGTCATGGTGCTGGTTCTTCTTGTGGTAAAAACATGTCTAAAGAAACAGTAGGTACTATTGGAGAGCAAAAAGCGACCAACTATGCACTTCGTGCGAACATGACAAAAGAGGAATTTGTGGCAGAGGTAACGGATGGTTTATTGCCTCCACCGGCCTATTTCCCAGAGAATGTTCGTATGAATAAAACGGGGTATGAAAGTTTGGATAAAGTCATGGAACGTGGCTTGCGTCCGCTCTCTGTGGATGCATTCGAAGCAGCTGCAACTGAAACAGAGGCGTTGATTTTAGATACACGTCATCAGGATACCTTCATCCACGGGTTCATTCCACAATCAATATTCATTGGTATCAAGGGCAGCTTCGCCATGTGGGTCGGTGCTTTGATTCCAGATATCAAGCAAGAAATCTTGATTGTTGCCGATCCAGGAATGGAAGAAGAGGTCGTGACAAGGTTATCGCGTGTGGGTTACGATAATTGCATCGGTTTCCTAGACGGAGGGTTTGATGCTTGGAAGAGTTCAGGTAAAGAGATAGATGCGCTTGCTCAAGTTACCGCTGAAGAACTCAAGGGTATTACGAATGCAACCGTAGTCGATGTTCGTAAATCAGGTGAGTATTTGAGCGAACATTTGATCGATGCCATTAACGTAGAGTTGGATTACATCAATGATCAAATGTCTAGTGTGCCTCAAGAAGGCACGTTCTATGTGCATTGTGCAGGTGGCTACCGTTCGGTGATCGCTTCTTCAATTCTAAAAGCACGCGGTTACCACAATATGGTGGACGTTGCAGGGGGCTTTAAGGCCATTAAGGAAGCTGGACTTAACGTTTCCGATTACGTTTGTCCGTCGACTTTATAAATACGACTCAATTCGTGGACCGCGCCTAAAAAGGCGCGGTTTCCATGTTTTCTAAGCCCTAACCGCTTCATCTTATTTCTAACACATTAACGAACAAAACACTATGGATTTAATTCTTCAACCTTGGCCCTGGTATGTGAGCGGCGCCCTCATCGCATTTGTGATGTGGCTCCTTCTTTACTTCGGTAAGTCGTTCGGTTTCTCGAATAATTTGAGAACCCTTTGTACGATGTGTGGTGCTGATAAATTTGCGCCTTTTTTCCAGTTCAATTGGAAAACGCAAAGTTGGAATTTGTTTTTTCTTGTAGGCGCCGGTTTGGGTGGTTACATCGCAACGAATTTTCTAACCACACCAGATTATGTAGTCGCCATTTCAGAGGCAACCATTGACGATCTTGGAGCCTTAGGTTTTGCTGCTCCAACGGCTTACGCACCAGCCAGCCAATTCGGTATGGAAGCGCTGAGCAGTTGGCAGAATATTTTGATTTTAGCGCTCGGTGGTTTTATGGTAGGATTCGGAGCGCGTTATGCCGGGGGATGTACTTCTGGACATGCGATTTCAGGAATCTCTGATCTTCAACCCGCATCCTTACTCGCTGTCGTAGGGTTTTTTATTGGTGGCCTCGCCATGACACATTTGATTTTCCCATTAATCTACTAAGCCATGAAACAGATAAAATTTTTACTTGCAGGTACGTTGTTCGGTATCATTATGTTTAAGAGTGAAGCCGCTTCATGGTACAGAATTCAGGAAATGTTCCGTTTCCAAGACTTCCACATGTACGGAATCATTGGTCTAGCAGTAGCTATAGGTGTGCCTATGGTTTGGTTCATGAAAAAGAACAATGCGAAGGATTTTTCAGGTGCGCCTATTGTATTTAATCCAAAGGCTTGGAGTATACCTCGTTACCTTTTTGGTGGGATTATCTTCGGTTTGGGTTGGGCATTAAGCGGTGCTTGTCCCGGTCCTATCGTTGTAAATATTGGTGCAGGTTTCGTGGGTTACATCATCGTTTTGATAGCCGCTTTATTCGGAACCTTCCTGTACGGAGTGCTACGCGATAAACTACCGCATTAAGACGTATGGATTTTAATCAAGTACCTCAAGAAAAAAAGACGCAGTTTGCCTTACTCATCGGTCAGATGGGTAAGAGCATTCTAGCTATTTTGTTTGGTGTATTGATTTTAGGATCGTTGTGGGGCGTTAGTTCCTCAGTTCCGGAACCACCTAACTTTGGGCCACAACTGGAAGAAGTTCCAGATGTCCCTTGGGATTATGTCCTCTTTAAAGATGTTGATTTCCTCCAACCACCAACGACAGAACAGGTGGCCTATGGGCGAAGATTAGTCGACGCGACTGCCGATCATATCGGTCCAAACACTGACAAGCCTTTCGCTGGAAATAATTTAAACTGCTCATCTTGTCATTTAGATGGCGGTGGCAAGCCTTTCGCAGCACCTTTTGTAACCGTACCGAGCCAATTTCCTCAGTTTCGTAGTCGCGAAAATAAAGAGGGAACCATAGAAGAACGCGTCAACGGTTGTATGCAGCGTTCAATGAACGGGAAGCCTTTGCCGGTGGATGGAGAAGAAATGACAGCAATCGTTGCGTATATGGAATGGTTGAGCTACGATAAGCCTCGAGGCGAAAAAATAAAAGGAAATAAGTTTCTCTCCATTCAGTTTCCAGATCGTCGTGTGGATCTCGAGAACGGAAAAGCGGTGTACATTCAGCATTGTCAATCCTGTCATATGGACGATGGTCAGGGTCAACGTGCCTTGAATAGTTTTACCTATACCTACCCGCCGTTGTGGGGGCCGGATTCATACAATGACGGTGCGGGTATGCATCGAGTGATTACTGCAGCCCAGTTTATCAAAGGAAATATGCCATTGGGAACTACGGCGGATGAGCCCTTACTAACGGATGAAGAGGCCTACGATGTGGCTGGATATATCAATAGCTTCGCTCGACCGGAGAAAGCGAATAAAATGGCGGATTTCCCAGACCGAACATTAAAGCCAATGAGCACTTCTTATGGTCCTTGGGCGGATTCGTTTTCTGCAGACCAACACAAGTTTGGTCCTTATGGAGAAATTGCTGCTTTTTATAAGGCTGAATACGGTCTCAATAAGTCCAAATAATGCGAAAGATTTTGTTCCTGTGGCTACTTCCAGTGATGACTTGGGGGCAAGATGCGAGTGTTCTAAAAGTTCAGCAAGGGGTTCGGTTCACCTCTTTTTCTATGACCACACAAAACGGTCTTTTCGGTCCCCATGCAGCTTTAACGGATTATTATGCGAATGCTGTAGGGCTGGATTATTTACTCCATGCTAAAAAGGGCAAATGGCGCTTTGATGCTGAGGTATATAGCAGTGCTTTAGTTTTTGGTAATCCTTGGGAATTGGATCCTTTGACCTCAAAAACATCCCGGTACGAGGGCGGTTTATTTGCGGTAAATGCCAAAGAGCGGCGCGTAGTGGTCGTGCCTTCCATAGCAGAATGGACCTACCTAGGTGATCGATTCAAAATGGGCTTCGGTAACTTCGCTTTAGAGGGAACCTTCTTAAATATGGAGCACGGTCGAATGATTCCATCCACCTTCACGGGTCTTCATTTGGATTGGAAGCAGGGCCAATGGAAGTATACATTCGCCGCAATCTCGCACGTGGGTGCGAGAAGTACTAGTGGATTTAAGACCGTTGCCAATTCCTTAGCACAATACAATCCGGGTTTAGATACCAGCGGTTCTAGGCACGATAAGAGCCAAGTGGAAACGCCGGGTATTTTATATTTCAGTGGTAAAATACACATGTATTTAAGCAGTGGTACGGATCGATGACTGCAGAGTATTACGGGTTACCAGGCGTTTTTCATACGGTAGTGTGGGATGAGAAATTGGCCCACAATCAGCACCTGATACAGCTCCAGTACATTCGTCAAGAAAAATGGGGAAACGGCGGCAATGCTGATCCTTATCTGGCCTACTTTCAGCAGCAGCGTAGTCAATACTTTGGGTTGAAATATTCGAATAAAGTGGGTGATGTTGATTATTACTCCGCGATCTCCCACATTGATGGAAACGGAAAATTGTTGTTCCCAAGGGAATGGGGAAGGGAATACCTGGTCACCTTTCAAGGGCGAGAGCGTCAAGAAGGTATGGGAAGAACAACGGCCATAGTCTTTGGTGCCTCTGGTAAATGGCAGCAAGGCAAAGTCGGCCACAATGGAGGAGTCAGTACAGGAATTTATGTACGTCCAGAACCGGGCAATTATAAATACAATAAATACGCCATGCCGAGCAATCAACAAACGAACGTTTGGTGGGGGCAACAGTGGAAAGGCGGAACGCACAAGCTTCTAGCAATGCTGGTTTATAAGGTGCCATTGGGCAGTCAAACCATAACAGCAGGGCAAACCATTAATAAAGTTGATATGGTAAATATCAATCTGATTTACCGCTACCAACCGCGACTGTTCCAGAAATAAAATCGCATCCAAGGTTTGAGGCCAACTTTTCAAGAGCGTACCTTTAAGCCAATGAATAATCCGTTCGAAAGTCTGAAAAATGTATTCTTCGTTTTTGCTGTGATTCTCATAGCAGGAACCGTGGGTTACCGTTGGCTCGAGGGTTTTGATTGGCTGCAATCCTTTTATATGGTGATTCAAACCGTGAGTACGGTGGGGTTTAATGAAGTTGGCCCACTGAGTACTGGAGGAATTTGGTTTACCATCGCATTGATTGTAGGAAGTTTTGGAACCTTCGCATATGGTGCAGGGCTTTTGGCTCAATTGGCCATAGACGGAAAGGTGCAACTGTATTTACGAACGAAAAGATTGGAGCGTAAGGTGGAAAAGCTAAAAAATCATACGATTGTCTGCGGACTTGGACGAAATGGACGCCAGGTAGTGAGTAAACTCAAGGCCTACGGTGTGCAGGTGGTCGTGTTGGAATTGGATGAAGAGCGCGCAAACAGGTACCGAGAGGAGCTGGACGGTGTTGTGGTCCTTATTGGTGATGCGACTAATGATGAAATTCTTGAAAAGGCCAATATTGGTCATGCGAACAGCCTTGTTGCTGCCTTAGCGTCGGATACGGATAATCTTTTTGTGGTGATCTCCGCGCGACAGTTGAATCCAAAATTGGTTATCGGAGCACGTGCAAATACAGAAAGTACAGAGAAAAAACTCTTAGCTGCCGGTGCAAATTATACCGTGAGTCCCAACCTCGTAGGAGGCTCCCATCTTGCGCACAACCTCATGAATCCGGGTGTGATGAACTTCTTAGACCACCTAAGTGTGGGGGGATCGAGCGCAACAAATATTGAAGAAATTGTGGTGGATGAACTGCCCGAAGAGCTGTCTAATTGCAATATTAAGGACCTAGAAATACGCCAGCAAACGGGTTGTACCGTTATAGGGTATGTAGATGAGTCAGGGGAGTTATATGTAAATCCATCTCCTGATTTTAAAGTTGCACCGCATTCGAAGCTTTATGTTTTGGGCAATGACGAGCAGATTCGCGCGTTTCGCAATTGGTTTAATAAACAAACTCAGGCTTCCTAGTTATGAAAATACTTTTTACCGGTTCCAATGGCTTATTGGGTCAAAAAATAGCTGTTGCTACTGCCAATTATCCCCAGCACACTTTTTTAGCTACGTCTCGTGGAGCAAATAGAACCCAAGCGATGGGAACAGCAAGTTATGCTGCGATGGACATCACTAATGCAGAAGATGTAAGCGCGGTTGTTGGTGCGTTTGAGCCTGATGTGATCATTCACGGCGCTGCCATGACGCACGTTGACGAATGTGAACTGCATCCGGAGCAAGCCACATTAATGAACGTTGAGGGAACGCGTAACATAGCCAATGCAGCAAATGAAGTGGGGGCACACGTCGTGCACATCAGCACTGATTTTATTTTCGATGGAAAAGATGGTCCGTATAAAGAGGATGCAAAGGCCCAACCTTTAAGTCATTACGGTTGGACAAAATTAGAAGCAGAAGAGATTATCCAGGAGTTGCCTTCATGGAGCATTTTACGCACCGTTTTGGTGATCGGTATGGCGGAAGACCTGAGCCGAAGTAATATTGTTTTATGGGCGAAAGGCGCTTTAGAGAAAGGCCAGCCAATCAATGTTGTGGACGACCAATTCCGCACACCAACGCTAGCCGAAGATTTGGCCCAGGGAGCTTTGCTTGCCGCCGATCAATGTGTACAGGGCATTTTTAATATTTCAGGACCGGATTTCATGTCCATTTACGAATTGGTAGGGCAGGTTGCGGCGCACTTTGGTTTATCCATGGAGTCCGTTACACGAACCGACTCCACCACCTTGAATCAGCCCGCAAAACGTCCGCCGCGCACGGGATTTGATATTTCTAAAGCAAGAGCTGAATTGGGCTATAAGCCACATACTTTTCAAGAGGCGCTAGAAATCATTGCAAATCAAGCAGGATTGTAAGCACATATTTGTAGGGACCACTGCTTTCCACTATTTTCGGAGTTCACTCTAACAGATCCGAAAGGAGCATGGCAAAATCGACAGAAGCATGGGGCTCTCGCGTAGGGCTCATTTTAGCAATGGCAGGAAATGCTGTTGGTTTAGGTAATTTCTTACGCTTTCCAGTCCAGGCCGTACAGAACGGTGGTGGGACATTCATTATTCCTTACCTCGTTAGTTTTCTGCTCATGGGAATTCCATTGCTCTGGGTAGAGTGGGCGATGGGTAGATTTGGCGGTCGCTTCGGAGATCACAGTACGCCTTTCATTTTAGACAACATGACCAAACGCCGGTTCTGGAAATACTTTGGTGTTTTTGGAATTTTCACCAACATGGGCGTCATGGCATACTATACCTACATCGAAAGTTGGACGCTGACCTACACATTGAAGTCACTAAAAGGTGATTTCCTTGGTGTAAATCTTGACCAATTGGACACCTATTTCAACAACTACGTCGACTTAGGCAGTGGCATTAATTTTCCAGTCTGGGCGCTGCTTGCCTTCCTCATTACATTAACCATCAATATTTACATCCTCTCGCGGGGCTTAAGTGCAGGAATCGAAAAGGTGGCGAAAATCGCTATGCCCTTGCTTATCGGTTTCGGTGCATTCTTAGCCATCATGTCTTGGACTACCGGCTCGACTGGCCGTTGTGATGACTGTTCTACGTTTATTGGATTAAATTTCTTGTGGGAGCCCGATTTCTCATCACTGGCGAATCCTAAAATATGGTTGGCTGCGGCCGGCCAAATTTTCTTCACCCTCTCTGTAGGGATGGGTACTATTCACTGTTACAGCTCCTACCTCAGTCAACGGGATGATATTGCGTTGAATGCAATGTCTGCAGGTTGGATGAATGGTTTTGTTGAGATCGTACTAGGTTCAGCAGTGGTTATTCCTATTGCCGTAGGATACCTCGGTTTAGACTGGGTCGTGGACAATGCCGGATTTATGATGGCCTTTAAAACCATGCCGTTCCTCTTTGATCAATGGGGCAGTATTATGGCAGTAATCGCAGGTGTAGCCTGGTTTGGATTACTGTTCTTTGCGGGAATTACTTCCTCCCTGGCCATGGGAACGCCTTGGATGGGCTTCGTACAGGATGAATTTGGATGGACGAAAAACAAGAGTGCTATTCTTTTGGGGATTGCAATTTTGATTATGGGTCTACCTACCATCTTATTCTTTGAAAAAGGTGTCTTTGACGAATACGATTACTGGACAGGAACAGTGAGTTTAGTCATCTTCGCACTTGCGGAGGTTATTCTATTTGCCTGGGTCTTTGGAATGGATAAAGGTTGGAAGGAAATTACCGATGGCGCCGACATGCGTGTCCCCAGAATTTACCGTCCCATTATTAAATACGTAACGCCGTTATTCATAGGAATCATCTTTTTGACCTCATTGTTTAAACCATTGAACGGCGAATTGTCCGATTGGTCCACCGCCTTCAACAGCTTTACCAGCGGTCAGGGCTGGCCATGGGCGAACGACAGTATCATAAATCAGATCTTCCACATCAACACTGGAGTGCAGTGGATGGCTGATGGTGCGCTTACAAACATGTTCTACATCGATATGAGCCGATTCTTCCTTTTGGCCTGCTTCTTTGGACTTGTTGCCATGGTGAAAATCGCATCGAACAAACGTAAAAAAGCCGCGTAATTATGACGACTTCAGCTTTAATCATGATCATTTTAACGCAAGGAACCGTTCTTGCGGCGACCATCTATTTCTTTCGCAAGGTGTTAAAGACACCTCCGAAACCCGAGCCGGATTCGTACAAAGACAATGACAACGCTCCCCGTGACTAAGTCAGCAACTTTTAGTTATTCACGAAATTTGTAGACCAGCCACGCACTGCCCAACTTGCAGGTAAATGCAGTTGCAATGCACCAGGCTAAAGCACAAATTATTCGAACCTTTCAGCTTTTTATAGTGGCCGCTCTCGCGGCCACTATTTGGTTACGGCCCGCGGCCGAGGCGCGCGAAGCGCGCCTCGGCTTCCTTTCGATGTGGTGGTCGGAGCACCCCACGCTTAAAGTGAACCACTTAGATTCAACCGCCATCTGGACCTTGCCTTTGCCAGAGAATGCTAAAAAATCATGGTGGTACCGATGCAAGAAAAATTGGACCATTAAAGACCTTTTGGCTTTAAAATCATTACCGGGTATGGATACCCTATTTGTCACAACGGGCAATTTTGATTTTACACCCACGCCCACGCCCGAGGTGGTGAAAGAGGAGTGGGGAAGGAGTTCTGGGAAAACTTTTAAGTCGGTGCCCTGGGAGGAGCGCAAATCCGGGGCCGTTACAAAAGATCGCCTTACACGATTGGAATTGAATGAAGTCGATAGCGCAGCGCTTGTCACGGTTCGCGGAATCGGTCCTTGGTCTGCCCATGCGATCATGAAGGAAAAGGCTCGTTGGGGCTATTTCGCAACCGTTTCTCAATTGCGCAAGATCCGCTCCCTCGATGCCCGTTGGCAACCGGAATGGGACAGCGTGTTTTATGTCATTCCCCGAGCTCCTGCACTCTTTTTAAACAGCAGTTCTTTTGCAGAATTGAATGAATTCTATGGTTTCCGATTCCACCAAGTCAAAAGAATTGTCTTCTACCGAGAGCGGTTTGGCCCCGTACTTTGGAGGGAATTGGCCTCTTGGGAAGAATTTTCTGATGTGGACACTACTTTTTTACAACACTATGTATCGGAATAGAAAAATCGGTGTACTTTCGCAGTCCTAAAAGAAAGGAGGTGTTACTATGCTCGTAATTAATGTCAAGGAAGGTGAATCGATCGAACGCGCACTCAAGCGTTACAAGAGAAAACACAGCTCTACGGGTGTAGTGCGTAAGCTTCGTAAGGATCGTTATCATACGAAACCAACGGAAACGAAGCGTCGCATGCATGAGAAAGCAGCATATATTCAGACTTTGCGTCAAGCGGAATCAGAATAATCTATGCTTAGATTATAAAGAAAAGCCCAACCGAAAGGTTGGGCTTTTTGTTTTTCACCACGTCCCGCACTACCTTACCTCAATGGAATCTTCAGCGGCACTTATTGACCAATTTCTTTCTTACCTCATTGCGGAGCGTGGCTACAGTCCTAAAACTTCGGTGGCCTACAAGAAGGAATTGGAGCGCTGGTCCCTCTATTTAGTTGAAGAGGCAGGGGCTTCGCTAATGACCGGACAAAAAGCACATATCAAGCGCTTTATTGTCTGGAGAAATAAGCAAGGCATAGCGCCGCGATCCATAAATAGGACGCTGAGTTGCATTCGCTCCTTCTACAAATGGGCCATTCGTGAAGCTTTAATCAGTGAGAATCCAGGACAAGGCGTTCGCAGTATGAAGACGGCGAAAAAAATAGTCATGAGCGTTCCAGCTGCCGATCTGAGGGCATTAGTCAATGATCCTGACCTTTTTACAGCAGATTTCGAAGGAAAACGTGACCAATTGTTATTACTCCTGCTTTATGGCCTGGGCCTGCGCCGTGCTGAAGTCATTTCGTTAACCCCCGCACATTTCGATTGGTCGCGGAAGCTTGTTCGCGTGATAGGGAAAAGAAATAAAGAGCGCCAAATCCCCATGCCTTCATTGCTCGAAGAATACTATTTACGCTACATCGAAATCCGGGACCAATTACCCACTTGCCACGACCCAGCACTCCTGCTTACCGCGAAAGGAAAAAAGCTTTACGACAATCTTGTTTATAATCGGGTTTTATATTACCTTAATAGGACCACAACAGTGGTGGATAAGAACCCTCATGCTTTACGTCATTCTTATGCCACGCATCTGCTAAACGCTGGGGTCGATATCAACACAGTAAAAGAGTTGCTCGGCCATGAAAGTTTAAGTTCGACGCAGGTATATACGACAAGCTCCTTTGAGGAACTTATTAAAGTGTATAACCAGACCCATCCTAAGGGGTCGTAAACAATAAGATTATGACTGTGAACATTCAATCTGTAAATTTTAAAGCAGACGGCAAGTTAATCACCTTCATTAAGGAGCGATTAGCGAAGACAACTCAGTTTTATGACCGTGCCATTAGTACGGCTGTTTTTCTGAAAGTAGATAACAATCATAATCGCAAGAATAAGATCGTTGAAATGCGAATGAGTGTACCTGGAACCGACATTGTTGTGACAAAAGAACGCAAGAGTTTTGAGGAAGCGGCAGATATTGCGGTAGATGTGCTCATTAGACAGTTAAAAAAGCGCAAAGAAAAAATAGTCAAACCATAGAGTAATCAGAGGGTTAACTAAATACAATGAAAGGTGGAGACAAAATGTCTTCACTTTTTTTTTTCAAGGTATTGCACGTTTGAATCTCTTTACTACATTTGCAGTCCGTTTGAGAAAGCGGAAGTACTTTGACATCATTGCCGATATAGCTCAGTTGGCCAGAGCACGTGATTTGTAATCTCGGGGTCGTCAGTTCGAATCTGACTATCGGCTCAAGTTTTGTACTTGATTTTCTAGTGGAATCATGTACACACCGGGGGGATACTCAAGCGGCCAACGAGGACGGACTGTAAATCCGTTGGGAAACCTTCGCAGGTTCGAATCCTGCTCCCCCCACTACCGCGGAAGTAGCTCAGTTGGTAGAGCATCAGCCTTCCAAGCTGAGGGTCGCGGGTTCGAATCCCGTCTTCCGCTCTAAGGTTACGCCGATGTAGCTCAGGGGTAGAGCGTTTCCTTGGTAAGGAAGAGGTCACGGGTTCAATTCCCGTCATTGGCTCTAAGTTATAGTTTGAATCTTTACACTGTTTATATATTTAATAATCGCTAGTCATGGCAAAAGAGAATTTTGTACGTACCAAGCCTCACTTGAACATTGGTACAATTGGTCACGTTGACCACGGAAAAACAACATTGACAGCTGCAATCACCACATGTTTGGCGAATGCAGGTTTGTCTGAAATGAGATCATTCGATTCTATCGATAACGCTCCTGAAGAGAAAGAGCGTGGTATCACTATTAACACTTCACACGTAGAGTACGAGACGGCTAACCGTCACTACGCACACGTTGACTGTCCAGGTCACGCGGATTACGTGAAGAACATGGTTACTGGTGCTGCACAGATGGATGGAGCTATCTTGGTAGTTGCTGCTACTGATGGTCCTATGCCACAAACTCGCGAGCACATCCTTTTGGGTCGCCAGGTAGGTATTCCACGTATCGTCGTGTTCTTGAACAAGGCAGATATGGTTGATGATGAAGAATTGATGGAATTAGTAGACATGGAAGTTCGTGATCTTCTATCTTTCTACGAGTACGACGGTGATAACACTCCAGTTATCCAAGGTTCAGCTCTAGGTGGATTGAACGGCGAGCAGAAGTGGGTGGATACTATCATGGAATTGATGGATGCAGTTGATGCATGGATCGAAGAGCCAGAGCGCGATCGTGATAAGCCATTCCTAATGCCAATCGAGGATGTATTCTCTATTACTGGTCGTGGTACTGTTGCAACAGGTCGTATTGAGACTGGTGTTGCAAACACAGGTGAAGGCGTTGAAATCATCGGTTTCGGTGATGAGAAATTGACTTCTACCATTACAGGTGTTGAAATGTTCCGTAAGATTTTGAGCACTGGTGAAGCTGGTGATAACGTAGGTATCCTTCTACGTGGTATTGAGAAAACTCAAATCCGTCGTGGTATGGTTATCTGTAAGCCAGGTTCAATCACTCCACACAAGAAGTTCAAAGCAGAGGTATACGTATTGAAGAAAGAAGAAGGTGGTCGTCACACTCCTTTCCACAACAAATACCGTCCTCAGTTCTACTTACGTACAACAGACGTTACAGGTGAGATTCAACTACCAGACGGTGTTGAAATGGTAATGCCAGGTGATAACTTGTCTATTACTGTTGAATTGATCGCTAACGTTGCTGTTAACACTGGTCTACGCTTTGCAATGCGTGAAGGTGGTCGTACAGTAGGTGCGGGTCAAATTACTGAAATCATCGAGTAATCACTTACTCTTTTGATATAAAGAACAGGTAGTTAAGGTGCCTCCCAACGGGAGGCGCCTTTCTGCCTACATACGGGCATAGTTCAATGGTAGAATAGCGGTCTCCAAAACCGTTGATCAGGGTTCGAATCCTTGTGCCCGTGCAAAGAATAAAAAGATGAGCAAATTAATTACGAGTATACAGGAGTCTTGGCACGAGTTTGCAGTTAAGGCATCGTGGCCTACAATGACAGAGTTGCAGAAAAGCACTTCGTTGGTAATTGTGGGAACCATCATCTTTTCACTTGTAGTATTTGGTATGGACAAAGCAATCTCAACAGTACTTGAGTTTGTTTATTCAATCTTCGGATAATCATGTCGGATACTGGAATGAAATGGTATGTGCTTCGCACAATTAGTGGTCAAGAGCACAAAACAAAGACCTACATTGAAAAAGATATGGCTCATGCAGGCATGAGCGATCTCGTAGGTCGTGTAGTGATTCCTATGGAGAAAGTTGTGCAGGTGCGCAACGGAAAGAAAGTAATTAAAGAAAAGACACGCACACCTGGATACATGTACGTAGAGGCTGTATTGACAGGTGAAGTGAGTCACATGATTAAGAACCTTCCTAATGTCGTTGGATTTTTATCGAATGTAAAGGGAGGAGATCCTTCACCCATGCGCGCCTCAGAGGTGAGCAGATTGTTGGGTGAGGTGGATCGCCAGGCAGAAAATGCAGCAATGCTAATGATCCCATTTACGGTGGGAGAAACTGTCAAAGTAATCAATGGTCCGTTCAGTACATTTGACGCGACTATTGAGAAAATCAACGAGGAGAAACAAAAACTAGAGGTCACAGTGAAGATCTTTGGTCGTAAGACTCCAGTTGAATTAGGCTTCACGGAAGTGGAGAAATTATAATTGATATAGGTGTGAGCTATATATAGGTTCGTTCTTTACGCTTCCAACTTGAAGAATGATCCGCACAAACAACGCAAAATAGTAGAAACAAGAAATGGCAAAAGAGGTTAGTAAAGTAGTAAAGCTTCAGGTCCGTGGTGGCCAAGCTAACCCTTCTCCTCCGGTAGGTCCAGCATTGGGTGCCGCAGGTGTCAACATTATGGAATTCTGTAAGCAATTCAACGCCCGTTCGCAAGACAAAATGGGTCAAGTATTGCCGGTAGTGATTTCTGTTTACGCAGATAAATCATTTGATTTCNTAATCAAGACTCCTCCTGCAGCAGTTCAATTGATGGAAGCAGCGAAGATTAAGAAGGGATCATCAGAGCCTAACCGTAGTAAAGTTGCTAAAATTACTTGGGACGCTGTTCGCAAGATTGCAGAAGATAAAATGGTTGATTTAAACTGTTTTACTGTTGAATCAGCAATGAGTATGATTGCTGGTACTGCAAGAAGCATGGGTATAACTGTAACTGGCGAGAAGCCGTTTTAATTAAAAGTTTGAAGCAATGGCAAAATTGACTAAGAACATGAAAAACGCGCTCGCTAAACTTGAAAAAGGCAAGGTATATCCTGTAGGCGAGGCAGCAGCTCTAGTGAAAGAGGTTAACTGCACTAAGTTTGACGCATCTGTGAACTTAGCTGTTCGTTTGGGAGTGGATCCACGTAAAGCAAACCAAATGGTTCGTGGCGTGGTAAGTCTACCTCATGGAACAGGTAAAAGTGTTCGTGTTTTGGCTTTAGTTACACCAGATAAGGTGGACGAGGCAAAAGCAGCAGGTGCTGATTACGCAGGCCTTGATGAATTCATTGAGAAGATTAAAGGCGGTTGGACTGACATTGATGTCATCGTAACCATGCCTTCTGTAATGGGTAAGATTGGACCGTTGGGTCGTGTATTAGGTCCTCGTGGCTTGATGCCGAATCCTAAGTCTGGTACCGTTACAATGGACGTAGCAAAAGCAGTAAGTGAAGTGAAAGCTGGTAAGATTGACTTTAAAGTTGATCGTTACGGTATCGTTCACGCTGCGATCGGTAAGGTTTCTTTTGAAGCAGATAAGATTCGTGAGAACGCGGAGGAATTACTAAAGACTCTTAATAAGCTTAAGCCAAGTGCGGCTAAAGGTACTTATATGAAGAGTGTTTACATTTCTTCAACAATGTCTCCGGGTATTGCTGTGGATGCTAAATCAATTTCATAACGCTAAAGAAGTAGCATCATGACAAGAGACGAAAAACTTGCACAGATTGAAAATTTAACAGCAGTATTGAACAATACCGCAACCATTTATTTGGCGGATATCGCAGCTTTGGATGCTGAAACAACATCCAATTTGCGTCGCGCTAGTTTTGGTAAGGGTATCAAACTAAACGTTGTTAAAAACACTTTGCTCAAACAAGCTATGGACGCTTCGGAGAAAAACTTCGATGGTCTATACGATGTACTTAAAGGAAATACAAGCATTATGCTTGCCGAAGCTGGTAATGCTCCTGCGAAGCTCATTAAGGAGTTCCGTAAGAAGAATACGAAGCCAGTTTTGAAAGGTGCGTGGATTGAAGAAAGCGTTTACGTAGGTGATGAGAATTTGGATATGCTCGTTGCAATCAAGTCTAAAGAAGAATTGATTGGCGATGTACTAACCTTGCTTCAAAGCCCTGCGAAAAATGTTATTTCTGCTCTTCAGAGCGCTGGTGGCAACATTGCTGGACTCCTCAAAACTTTGGAAGAGCGCAACGCGTAATTCCTTTATTTACAATTAATTAAGAATTAAAATTAAATTTTACAGAAGATGGCTGATATCAAAGAATTGGGCGATGCTCTAGTAAACTTGACAGTTAAAGAAGTATCTGAATTAGCAGGTTACTTGAAAGAAGAATACGGCATCGAGCCTGCTGCAGCTGCTGTAGCTGTTGCTGGTCCTGCAGCTGGTGGTGGCGATGACGCTGCTGAAGCTCAGACTGAGTTCGACGTAATCTTGAAAGCTGCTGGTGGTTCTAAACTTGCTGTAGTAAAGCTTGTTAAGGAAATGACTGGACTAGGCTTGAAAGAAGCTAAAGAAAAAGTAGATAGCGCACCTGCAGCATTGAAGGAAGGCGTATCAAAAGACGAAGCAGAAGCTTTGAAAGCGCAGCTTGAAGAAGCTGGTGCTGAAGTTGAGATCAAGTAATTGATCAACTGCTAGGTTATCCGGTTTAGGTCTTTGGGGAAGTCCCCTTAGACCTAAACCTTTTTGTGTTTAATTAACATTTTGGGCTGAAATGGTAAACCAAGTTACTGCTCCACAGGAGCGTATCAATTTCTCTTCCACTGCTATTAAGACGGCATTCCCGGACTTTTTAGATATTCAGTTGAAGAGCTTTATGGACTTCTTCCAGATAGAGACGAAGCCATCAGAAAGATCAGAGGAAGGATTGTACCGTGTATTTGCGGAGAATTTTCCTATTTCGGATTCAAGAAACAATTTTGTTCTTGAGTTCTTGGACTACTTTGTAGATCCCCCGCGTTATTCGGAGCGCGAATGTATCGAGCGTGGCTTGACATTCTGTGTACCGTTGAAAGCGCGTCTTAAACTGTACTGTACGGATCCAGAGCACGAAGATTTTGAGACGATTGTCCAGGATGTGTATCTAGGAACCATTCCATACATGTCACCACGCGGTACATTTATCGTTAATGGTGCAGAAAGAATTATTGTAAGCCAATTGCACCGTTCACCTGGTGTATTCTTTGGACAATCCTACCATGCGAACGGAACAAAATTGTATTCAGCCCGTATTATACCGTTCAAGGGGTCGTGGATCGAATTCGCTACTGACATTAATCAAGTCATGTATGCGTATATCGACCGTAAAAAGAAGTTGCCCGTAACCACTTTGTTACGTTCAATTGGTTTTGAAAGAGATAAAGACATTTTGGAAATCTTTGACCTCGCTGAGGAAGTAAAGGTGAGCAAGGCGTCCTTGAAGCGTTCTATCGGTCGTAAGCTTGCGGCAAGAGTTTTGAAGACGTGGATTGAAGATTTCGTAGATGAAGATACAGGAGAAGTAGTATCTATCGAGCGTAATGAGGTTATTCTCGATCGTGATACGGTTCTTGATAAGGAGCATACAGAAGAAATTCTAGATGCAGAAGTGAATACTATCTTATTGCATAAAGAGGATATTGCCTCTTCAGATTTTGCAATCATTCACAACACCCTGCAAAAAGATCCAACAAACACGGAAAAGGAGGCTGTAGAGCACATCTACCGCCAACTCCGTAACGCTGAACCGCCAGATGAGGAAACTGCTCGCGGTATCATTGATAAATTATTCTTCTCAGAGCAACGTTACTCATTAGGTGAAGTTGGTCGTTACCGTCTAAACAAGAAATTGTACAACGGCAGTGAGGAAGATTCGCAGGTACTCACTAAAGGCGATATTATTGAAATCATCAAGCGTTTGATTGAGTTGATCAATTCAAAAGCTGAGATTGATGATATTGATCACTTGAGTAACCGTCGTGTACGTACAGTAGGCGAGCAAATGGCGAACCAGTTCGGTGTAGGTCTTGCGCGTATGGCACGTACCATTCGTGAGCGTATGAACGTTCGTGATAACGAGGTCTTTACCCCAATTGATTTGATTAACGCAAAGACTTTATCGTCTGTAATCAACTCGTTCTTTGGTACCAACCAGTTGTCTCAGTTCATGGATCAAACGAATCCATTATCAGAGATCACTCACAAACGCCGTCTCTCGGCTTTAGGACCAGGTGGTCTTTCGCGTGAGCGTGCAGGTTTCGAGGTTCGTGATGTTCACTATACGCACTATGGACGTCTTTGTCCTATTGAAACACCGGAAGGACCGAACATTGGTTTGATTTCTTCTTTGTGTGTTTATGCGAAAGTAAATGGCATGGGATTCATTGAAACACCGTATCGTTCTGTAGAGAATGGTAAAGTTGTTGTGGATCGTGAGCCTACGTATCTAAGTGCGGAGGAGGAAGAAGCGAAAGTAATTGCACAGGCGAATGCACCTATCAGCCCTGATGGTACATTCATTAACGATAAGGTTAAAGTTCGTGAAGAAGGTGATTTCCCGGTTGTAGAGCCGAACACCATTGATTTCATGGATGTTGCGCCAAATCAGATTGCATCTATTTCAGCTTCATTGATTCCATTCCTAGAGCAT
>P_2C_Liq_1_UnCtyDRAFT_1000428_pt1 | contig 18069 bp, 16 predicted proteins | sample Pon2CUnioCityCA_2_FD_10234 | JGI IMG/M metagenome (IMG submission 10234) | reverse complement strand
TTTTATCGTTTTTTTTATAAAGGCTTGGAGGCGGTCTTTCACAGATGGCTTGAAGATTGAGACCCGCCGTCTCATACAGGCCGGCAAGCCTTCGGGCGCACACCCTTACAGACGGGATGCGATCGTTGGTGCGGGATTTCTGGCCTTGAGCTTTCTCATGGGCCAGTGGCTCGGCCTTGCCGTTTATCTGGGGCTGGCGCTCTATGCCCAGGTGCAGATTTTGCTTGCGGATTATGTGCAGCACTACGGCTTGCGCCGCGCGCAGCTTGAGAGCGGCAAACTTGCCCCCGTAAGCGAAGCACACTCTTGGAACGCGCCGCATTGGTTTTCGTCTTCCCTGACACTGAATGCCCCCCGCCATTCGGACCACCACATGAACCCGCAGCGGCCATACCCTGCGTTGCGCCTCAAACAGGACGTGATGCCGACATTGCCCCACGCGCTTCCCGTCATGGCGGTGATTGCGCTCTATCCGCCACTCTACCGCAAAGTGATGGCGCGCGCGCTTGCCCGCTTGCAAGAGGTGCAGGAGAGCGCCTAAGCTCAGGGCATGTTACGATATATCTGCCTGATCATTGCCATGGCGCTGCCAGCGGCCGCGCAAGAGCGACTGACTGGAGACGCCTTTGATGCGTTCACACGTGGACAGACGTTTTACTACGGCTATGACGCAGAGCCATATGGCGCAGAGGAATACCTAGAAGACCGCCGCGTGAGATGGTCGTTTCTGGATGGGCAATGCAAAGAGGGCTACTGGTATGACACGCCAGAGCGCTTGATATGCTTTGTCTATGAAGACCGGCCTGACAGCCCCCAGTGCTGGGCCTTTTTCAACGAAAGCGGAAAGCTGCGCGCCACCTTTGAAAACGGCGCACAAGCAGCGCCGCTTTACCAGATTGAACGTACAGAAGAACCCATGCTCTGCCTTGGGCCCCAAATCGGCGTTTAGCGCAGCTTTGGCGGCTTTTCGGGGTTGCTACCCGGAGCGGCGATCTGCTCGGACTGGACAGGCGCAGGCTGGGGCACGTCAAAGCGCAGGCCCGCGCGCCCGAATTGTGCGCGCAACCCCTCGCTATCGTTGAAGAAGGCCACATCCAGCGTCATGTCTTCCAGACCCGAAAACACCAGCGCCTCGCTTGCCGCTTTCGCCAAGGGCGCTTGGGCGGGCTCTTTTGCGCCCAGAATGGCCAGCATCAGCCCGCCCTCGTCTTTGGACACAAGGTAGGCAACTTTGGCCAACCCGGCCGCGCGGCTCAGTTTGGCATCCAGCGCATGAAGCAGAACCTCCGGGATATCGGGGCTTCGCAGCGCAGCAAGCCCGCCTTTGCGCTTGGGCGCAGGCTCGGCCTCTTCCGGAGCGGCTTGCAGCGTGTCGCGCATCCAGACCAGCGCCTCGGCGGGCAGCATGATAGAGGATGGTGCTACTTCAAGATTGAGCGCCAGCCCGGCCTCCTCGGAGGCCAGCATTTGCGCCATAATACGCCCTGACAGCGCGGCATAGGGCGCGGCACCGCCAGAAAAGGCTGCAAGGCGCTCAGCGGAATCAAACCCGAGAACGTAGCGCGCGCCTTCCACATCGATCATCTGCGGCTCGATGCTGCTCGCCTTGGGCTCGGCCTCCAGCAGCAGAAACACTTCGATATCAGCCAACACCGCATAAAAGCTCATACGCAGGGACACATCATCAGGGTTGCTCATCATAGCCGCGTGGGCCGTATCCAGAACTGTTTTCGTGCTCATGCCAATGCCTCTTTTACCGCTTTGCGCAGTTCGGGCAGCAGATCAGCCTCAAACCACGGGTTCGCCTTTAGCCACCCCGTATTGCGCCACGACGGATGCGGCAAGGGAAAAACCTGTGGCGCATGGTCTCGCCAGCGCTGCACCGTCTCGGTAACGGAGAGACGCGCGCCCAGATGATAACGTTGCGCAGCCGCCCCGATCACCACGCGCAGCTTGATATTGGGGAGATGCTGCATAACGTCATCGTGCCACGTGGCCCCGCACAGTTTGGGCGGGGGCAGATCGCTGCCGCGTGCATCATACCCCGGAAAGCAGAACGCCATCGGTACGATCGCCACATGGGACTGGTCATAAAAGGCATCAGATGTGAGGCCAAGCCAGCTGCGCAAGCGCTCTCCTGAACGGTCATCAAACGGCACACCGCTTTTGTGAACCCGCAGCCCCGGCGCCTGCCCCGCAATGAGCACCCGCGCGCTCGGGCGAAACCAAACAACAGGCCTTGGGCTGTGCTGTGTGTCTGTGCCCGCAAACCGCGGCGCACACATCCGGCACTTCGCAATGTCACTCTGAAGGGTCATGCGGCAAGTTAAGCTCAGATAACAGGCTGCAAACAAGACTAAAATCTGCGACACGCCTGCGCAAATGCGCGGCTTTCCCCTGTTTTTCAACAAGATGTCTTATTTTTGCCCCAAACAACTGTATAGTCTTACGAAACAATAAGTCGGCCTGCGCGCTACAATGTATTTCAAATACATAAACTCTTAGCAAAAGCAGCGTAAGGTCGGCAGGTCAGAGCAGAAACGGAGCGCAAATGCTCGAGTTCAACAATGTCAGCAAGTCCTTTTGGACGGCACACAGAGAAAGGTGATCCTTGAACAGGTCTCTTTCCGTGTGGAGCTTGGCACATCGCTCGGTATTCTTGCGCCCAACGGAACGGGCAAAACCACGCTCATCAATATGATGTCCGGACTTGAGAAGCCTGATGAAGGCTCGATCTTGCGCGAGTGCAAGATCAGCTTTCCTTTGGGTTTCATGGGCGGGGTTGTGGCGCGCCACTCGGCTGTAGAAAACAGCCGCTACATCGCCCGCCTTTACGGGCTTGACCCTGACTATGTAGAAGCGTTTTGCCGCTGGCTCTGCAACCTCGGAGAATATTTTGAACAACCCCTGGGCACCTATAGCCAAGGGATGCGGGCGCGGTTCTCTTTTGCGCTGCTGCTCGCGCTCGACTTTGACATTTACCTGATTGATGAGGGTATGCCCAACTCGACAGATGTTGAATTTAACCGCAAGGCAGGCGAAATTCTGCGTGACAGATTGCGGACCACAACCGTGATCATCGTCTCCCACCAACCCCAAGTGCTTGAGAAATTTGCGCGCTCCGCCGCAGTATTGTTAGATGGCAAGTTGCATATGTTTGACACCCTAGAAGAAGCGAAACAGCTCTATGACTACCAAACCCAAAGCTAGAAAGTTTCGCATAAAACGGACCACGCCTCTTGGCGCAGGAGCAAGCGAGACCGCCCCACAAGCAGCCGCGGCAACAGCCGCCGACACGGGCCGCAGGCCACCCCAGGATGCGTCTCAGACTCAAGCGCGCCAAGGCGCTGTTGAAACTGCGCGCGAGGTCAAGGCAGAGACCGATATCGACGCGATTCGCCGCGAAGGGCTGACAGGGCGTCAGCTGCGCATGGCGCGGCGCATGGCTCAAAAGCACGGGCTGGCGCCGATCTCTGATTTTGACGCGGTCCGCCAGCTGCGCGTCAAAGGCATCGACCCGTTTCAAGCGTCAAACATGCTCGAACTTGTGGTGCCCGGACAGGCCGGCCAAGACGAGGAAACAGGGACGGTTTTGCCCGGCATGGGAAAAGTCCAGCTTCCCCAAACGATCAAACCCGCAGGAGACCAGCTGCCACAAACCGAGGTTTATACAGCGGAGCGGAGGTCACTGGAAATCACCGAGATCCAGCGCGACATTGCGCGCCGCCGACGCAAGCGGCTTGTTTTGCTCCTGTCTCGCCTCTCAGCCTTTGTCTTTCTGCCAACCCTTCTGGCAGGCTGGTATTACTACGCCATCGCGACCCCGATGTACTCGACCAAGTCGGAGTTCCTCATCCAATCTGCCGATGGTGGCGCGGGCGGTGGCCCTTTGAGCGGGCTTATCCCGTCACAGCTGGCAAACAGCCAGGAAAGCATCGCCGTCCAGTCGTATCTGACGTCAAAAGACGCGATGATCCGACTGGATGAAGAAGAGGGCTATAAAGCCCATTTCTCTCAGCCCTCGATTGATGCAATCCAGCGCCTTGATGAAGATGCCACCAACGAAGCGGCGCATAAAACCTACAAAAAGAACATCAAGATCGGGTATGATCCGACCGAAGGTGTGGTCAAAATGGAAGTGATTGCGGCCGACCCAGAGATCGCCACCGCCTTTTCAAAAGCGCTGATCTCATATGCGGAAGAGCGGGTAGACGCCTTGTCACAAAATATCCGTGACGATGCGATGGACGATGCCCGCCGCAACCTTGAAACAGCCAAAGTGGAACGCCGCCAAGCGCAGGAAAACCTGATCCGCTTGCAAGAGGTCTACTCTGCCGACCCCACAGAGCAGCTGGCAGCCCTGCGCGGCCAGATCACAACTTACGAGCAACAGCTGCTTGAAAAAAACCTTGGCCTGCAGGCTCTGCTGGACAACCCGCGCCCCAACCAAGCCAAAGTTGACGGCGCGCGCGGCGATGTGCGGCGGCTTGAAAACCTGCTCGACGGGCTTGATGCGCGCATGACCCAGCCAGACAAGACGGGGCTTTCCCTTGTACAGCAGTCAACAGAAATAGAACTTGCCCGCGCCGACTTGGCAACGGCAGACGCATTTTTGCAATCGGCGCTTCAGGGCGAAAAGCAGTCGGCGCTCGAAGCCGGGCGACAGGTGCGCTATCTGACCGTGCCTGTGCGCCCCATTGCGTCTGATGCCCCGAGTTATCCGCGCAAGTTTGAAAACACCATTCTGGCTTTCCTGATCTTTTCAGGGATTTATCTGATGGTGTCATTGACAAGTTCCATCCTGCGCGAGCAAGTCTCGAACTGATCCCGGTAACGGCGCAGCCCACAGTGGCTGCGCCTTCTCTCATATTGAACGTCAAAGAGTATACATATGCAGCCCAAGAACGCTTCTACCCCCAACACATGGTCTTTTCTGCGCGACCCGATGATCACGCCAACAGGCTTTCGCGAGTATGATGCGCGCTGGAAGTACCCCGAAGAGATCAATCTGCCCGGGATCACAGCGCTTGGACTTGGGCTTGGCACCCAGATGCATGAACGCGGCATTGAGCCCGTGATTGCCGTGGGCAATGATTATCGTGACTACTCCCTCTCGATCAAAAACGCGCTGATGCTTGGCCTGATGCAAGCCGGCATTCATGTGAAGGATATCGGCCCGGCCGTGTCGCCTATGGCATATTTTGCACAGTTTCACCTTGATGCACCTGCTGTGGCCATGGTTACGGCCAGCCACAACCCGAACGGCTGGACAGGCGTAAAAATGGGCTTTGAGCGCCCTCTCACCCATGGCCCAGACGAGATGAACGAGCTGCGCGCCATTGTGCTCGAAGGCCGTGGCGTGGCCCGCGCAGGTGGCTCATACGTGTTTGTTGAAGGGGTGCGGGAAGCCTATATCGACGACCTTGTGGGCGACTTCAAAATGAGCCGCAAGCTGCGGGTTGTCTGCGCCACAGGCAACGGCACGGCCGCGGCCTTTGCGCCAGAGGTGTTTGAGCGCATCGGTGTAGAGGTTGTCCCCTCGCACAACAAACTGGACTACACTTTCCCCCACTACAACCCGAACCCGGAAGCCATGGAAATGCTCCATGACATGAGCGCCTCAGTCAAAAACAGCGGTGCCGACTTTGCCCTTGGCTTTGATGGCGATGGCGACCGTTGCGGGGTGGTGGATGATGAGGGCGAAGAGATTTTTGCCGACAAAGTCGGTGTTATCATGGCCCGTGACCTCAGCAAAATCTATCCCAACAGCACATTTGTGGCAGATGTGAAGTCGACAGGTCTCTTTGCCTCTGATCCCGAGCTTTTGGCAAACGGCGTCACCGCCGACTATTGGAAGACTGGCCACAGCCACATGAAACGCCGTGTGAAAGAGCTGGGCGCTTTGGCGGGCTTTGAAAAGTCGGGGCATTACTTTCTCGCAGAGCCCGTCGGGCGCGGCTATGACTGCGGGCTGCGTGTGGCTGTGGAAATCTGCAAGCTGATGGACCGCAACCCCGCTATGAAGATGTCTGATCTGCGCAAGGCCCTGCCCCAGACATGGGCGACCCCCACAATGTCACCCTATGCGGCAGACACCGAGAAATACGACATCCTTGAGCGCCTTGTCGCCAAGCTGGTGGCCAAGGCCGACGCAGGCGAGCAGATGGCAGGACGCCCTATCAAAGAGGTTGTCACCGTGAATGGCGCCCGCGTAATTCTGGACAACGGCTCATGGGGCCTTGTGCGTGCGAGCTCGAACACGCCCAACCTTGTTGTGGTGTGCGAAAGCTCGGAAAGCGAAGCTGAAATGCGCCAAATCTTTGCCGAGATCGACGCTGTCATTCGCACAGAGCCAGCCGTCGGTGACTACGACCAAACCATCTGACAGGTGCAAAGCCATGCGCGTATCACGGCAACGCACCGTGATACGCGCATGGGTTATGCCGCTGCCAGCCCCCGCCCTTTGAGCAAGGCCTCAACACCTGGCATGCGCCCACGAAAGGCCGTGTAAAGCTCGGCTGCATCGCGCGAGCCACCTGCCCCCAGAATGTTAGCCTCCAGAGACGCGGCCAGCTCGGCATCAAAGGCGTCGCCTTTTTCCTCAAAAGCCTCAAACGCATCTGCGTCCATAACCTCTGACCACATGTAGGAGTAATATCCAGCCGAGTAGCCGTCGCCCGAGAACACATGGGCAAACTGCGGCGTTGCGTGGCGCATTGTGATCGCTGCAGGCATGCCCATTTCAGCAAGGATCTCGGCTTGCCGTGCCATTGGGTCGGCCGGGGCTGCGCCTTCGTGAAAGGCCAGATCCACCATCGCCGAGGCCACATATTCGACAGTCTGAAAGCCCATATCGAAGGTGGCTGCGCCAAGCACTTTGTCCAACAAGGTTTTTGGCATCGCTTCACCCGTTTCGTAGTGGGTGGCAAACTCGGCCAAAACCTCGGGCACCTCGAGCCAGTGCTCATAGAGCTGGCTGGGAAGTTCCACAAAGTCACGCGCCACGGATGTGCCTGAAATGCTCTCGTAGGTGACATTGGACAACATCTGGTGCAACGCATGGCCAAACTCGTGAAACAGCGTGCGCGCGTCATCATAGCTCAGGAGCGCAGGTGTGCCTTTGGCAAAGTTGCACACGTTGATCACAACAGGCGTTTGCACCTCGGGGAACTTGGCCTGCGCCCGCATCGCCGAACACCAAGCACCCGAGCGCTTGGAGCCACGTGCAAAATAATCTCCAATGAAAACGGCAACATGCTGGCCGTCCCGGCTCACGTCCCAAGCGCGGCAATCTGCATGGTAGAGCGGCACATCAAGGGGCTTGAACTCCAGCCCGAACAAACGGGTGGCACAGGCAAAGCTCGCCTCGATCATACGGTCGAGCTGAAAATACGGCTTCACCTCCGCTTCATCCAGATCATGCTCTGCAACACGGCGCTTGGCGGCATAGTAGCGCCAGTCCCACGGGGCCAAATCGCCGTTCACCCCCTCTTCGCGCATCATGGCGGTCAGCACCTCGGCGTCTGCTTCGGCCTGGGCCTTGGCCGGGCTCCAAACATCTGTGAGCAGCTGGCGCACGGCAGCAGGCGTGCCCGCCATCTCGGTTTCGAGCTTGTAATCAGCAAAGCTCTCATACCCCAGAAGCGCTGCGCGCTCCGCACGGAGCGCAAGAATTTCGGCGCAAATCTCGGTGTTGTCTGTCGCCCCACCGTTGGCGCCACGGGCTGTCCAGGCCTCAAAGGCGATCTGGCGCAAATCGCGGCGCGGTGAGAACTGCAAGAAAGGCACGATCAACGAGCGTGAGAGTGTCACAACAGGGCCAGTTGCGCCCTTTTCTTCACCAGCTGCGCGGGCTGTGTCGATCACAAATTGGGGCAGCCCCTCAAGATCTCCCTCTGAAAGCTCCATGAACCAGTCGCGCTCATCGGCCAGCAGGTTCTGGGTGAACTGCGTCCCAAGCTCGGCAAGCCGTGATTTGATCGCAGCCATGCGCGCATCTTCCGCTCCCGTGAGAGCGGCACCTGCGCGCACAAAGCCCCGACGTGTCAGCATCAGCACGCGCGCCTGCTCGTCACTCAGCCCAAGCGTATCCCGCGCGCGCCAGACGGCTTCCACCCGGGAAAACAGCTTTTTATTTGCGGTGATACGCGAGAAATGCGCTGCAAGTTTTGGGGAAAAATCGCGCTGCAAAGCCTCACGCTCTGGCGTGCTATCCGCCCCGGCAACCGTGAAGAAAACAGAGAGCACTTTCTCAAGATCGCCCCCCGCCTGTTCGAGCGCGCCAATCACATTGTCAAAGCTTGCAGGCGTCGCATCTTCGGCAATCGCGCTGATTTCTGCATCATGTGCGGCCAGTGCTTTTTCCAAGGCTGGTGCAAAATCAGCGTCGGAAATTTTGTCAAACGGGGCAATTTTGAAAGGTGTTGTCCAATCGGCGAGTAGCGGATTTGTCATGCGTGTCTCCTCATGCTTGGCCTCAAGCTAAGCTGCAGAGCAGCAAGCTTCAATCACCCAGCCAAAAGATTCGCCTGCCCTCAGCCCTTTTGACAGATCGGGCAGTCTTTGCGCGGTGCGAGCTTGATTTTGCGGCTTTCCCCATAGAGCCCATCGTATATGAGCAGCTCGCCGCGCGTGACATGGCCTGCGCCAGTGAGCAGCTTCACCGCCTCAAGCGCCATCATCGTGCCAACCACTCCGGGCAGCGGGGCCACCACGCCAGCTGCCGCGCAAGAGGGCGCAAGCCCCGCTTCGGGCGCTTCAGGAAAAACACATTGGTAGCAAGGGCCTGACACGGCCGGATGAAAGACAGACAGCTGCCCCTCCCATTGCGCAAGCGCCCCAGAAATCAGCGGTTTCCCCTGCGCGACTGCCGCCGCATTGCTCAAATAGCGGGTCTCGAAATTGTCGGTGCCATCCAGGATGACATCATACTCGGCGAAAAGGCTCTCTGCCAGTTCCGCCGTCAGGCGGCGCTGATAGGGGCGCACCTCGACATACGGGTTCAGCGCCAGCATGGCCTCACAGGCGGATTGCACCTTGGGCAACCCGATCATGTCATCCCGATGAATGACCTGCCGCTGCAAATTGCTGTTGTCGACTGTGTCGTCATCAATCACACCGATGGTGCCCACACCTGCCGCGGCCAGATACATCAAGACAGGGGAGCCAAGCCCGCCTGCCCCGATGACCAGAACTTTGGCCCCCTTGAGCTTCTTTTGCCCTGCCCCGCCAAGCTCGCGCAGCACGATATGGCGCGCATAGCGCTCAAGCTCTGCTTCGCGAAAGGTGCCTTGGGGTTTTGCGGCCACCTCTGGCTCGGCCCGCGCCTTGAGGCGGGAAAGCCCAGCGCTGTAAAGCCCGACACATGCGGCGAAGCCACCGATAAGAGCCCAAGCTGCAAGGTTTCCCTCGGCCAGTGTCACATCAAAAACTGCAGCCGCCACATAGACCAATGCCATACCAGACCAGACCAACGCGCGCGGCCAGCGCAAGCGCCCCCCCAGCGCCCAGGCCATCGCAATGACACCCAGAGTCGCAAGCACCATCAGCTTTGCCCCGTTGAGCCAAAGCCACCTGCGCCGCGCGCGGTGTCTGAGAGCGTCTCGACAAGGTCAAAGCGCACCTGAAGAACCGGCGCAACAACCATCTGCGCGATGCGGTCGCCATGCTTGATCGTAAAGGCGTCAGACCCGGCGTTCATCACAATCACCCCAAGGGAGCCGCGATAATCGGCATCAATTGTGCCCGGGCTGTTTGGCAGCGTGATCCCGTGCTTGAGCGCGAGGCCCGAGCGCGGGCGCAGCTGCACCTCATAGCCCTGCGGAATTTCGAGGCGCAGCCCGGTTGGCACCAGCGCACGCGCACCAGCGGCCAGCGTGATCTGCCCGCGATCCGCCAGATTTGCGCGAATATCAGCCCCGGCCGCGCCTGCGGTTTCGTAGGCAGGAAGCTCAAGGCTCTGATCTGCGCCTGCATCCCACATGACATTTACAGTGACCACATCTCGCCCCTTGTTTGAAAGTTCACGCTCAAACCCATCAGCCAAGCGCCGCCGCAATCCGCGCGGCAAGCTGGCGCGCCACGTCTGATTTGCTCATGCGCGGCCAGCTCTCGCTGCCCTCAGCCGTGATCAACTGCACAGCGTTTTCGCTTCCGCCCATAATCCCTGTCTCCGGGCTGACATCGTTGGCAACGATCCAGTCACACCCCTTGCGGATGCGCTTTGCCGTCGCGTTGGCCAGCACATCATCTGTCTCGGCTGCAAAGCCGACAACAAGCTTGGGGCGGCCTTTTGGCAGCTGGCTGACATGGGCCAGAATATCGGGGTTCTCGACAAACTCGAGCACAGGCAACTGGCCTTTGTCTTTCTTGATTTTGGAGCTGCTTTCGCCCTTTACGCGCCAGTCTGCCACCGCAGCGGCAAAGACAGCCGCATCAACGGGCAGCGCCCCTTCAACGGCCGCAAGCATCTCTTGTGCGCTCACCACCGAGACGACCTCCACACCTTGCGGAGGGGCGACATCGGCAGGCCCTGTGACAAAGACAACCTCGGCCCCGAGCGCGGCAAGAGCCGAAGCAATGGCCGTGCCTTGCGCACCAGAGGAGCGGTTGGCGATATAGCGCACAGGGTCAATCGGCTCGTGGGTGGGGCCGGATGTGACCAACACACGTCTGCCCTTGAGAGGGCCGTCAGACAGGGCACTCTCGATTGCTGCAAGAATCTCCATCGGCTCGGCCATACGCCCGGCGCCATGTTCGCCACAGGCCATATCCCCCGAGTTTGGCCCGACAAGCCGTAAGCCATCCGCCAGAAGCGTGGCCAGATTGCGCTGTGTTGCAGGGTGCTCCCACATACGCACATTCATCGCAGGTGCCATCAGAACAGGGGTATCTGTCGCCATCAGCAGGGTTGTGGCAAGGTCATTGGCGTGGCCCCCGGCCATCTTGGCCATCAGGTCAGCGGTGGCAGGCGCAACAACCACAAGATCCGCCACACGGCTCAGTTGGATATGGCCCATCTCGGCCTCATCTGTCAGATCAAAAAGATCCGTGTAAGCCTTCTCCCCTGCAAGGGCCGACACAGAGAGAGGCGTTACAAACTGCTGCGCCGCCCGCGTGAGAACAGGGGTCACATGCGCGCCGCGCTCTTTCAGGCGGCGGATCAGCTCAAGGCATTTATATGCCGCAATCCCGCCCCCGATGATTAGAAGTACTCTCTTGTCAGCCAGCATTGCGGCCCCCGCTTTTTTCTCTTGGCACAAGAGTTAAGCCGAGCCGCGGGCAAACTCAATGGCTTCAGTCTTGCTGAGGCTGCCACAGGCCACTCTGCGGGGCGGCGTAACTTCACTTCCCACAAGTTGCAAAACAACCTAAACAGGCCTCATGACATATGATTTGTATATTGGTGACAGGGCCTTTTCGAGCTGGTCATTGCGCGGCTGGTTGATGCTTGAAAAATTTGGCTTGCCTTACAAGGCTCATCTTGTGGGGCTCTATGCGGGCACAATGGCCAAAGACCTTGCGCCACTCGCGCCTGCGCGCACGGTGCCTGTTTTGCGCTGTGAAGACGGGTCTATCTTGTATGATAGCCTCGCCATGGCTGAAGAGCTGGCGACCCGCCACCCTGAGGCTGATATGTGGCCAAGCGAGCCGAAAGCACGCGCACTGGCCCGCTCGATGACATCCGAAATGCACGCTGGCTTTCCAGCGCTGCGCGGCACGTGCCCTATGCAGCTTTTTCACCAATGGGTCGGGTTTGAAGCCTCGGCAGCCGCGCTGGCCGAGCTTGAGCGCCTGGAGCTTCTGTTTATACATGCGAAAGCGCAGGCCTCTGACGGGCCATGGCTCTTTGACGCTTACTCACTGGCGGATGTCTTCTATGCGCCGCTCATGGCACGAATTGCAGGCTACGGCCTGCCTGTTGGCCCAGATATCGCGGCCTATATGGCAACCACTTTGGCTGACCCCGCTTTTGTGGCATGGCGCAAAGAAGGCATAACCCTTTCCTATGATCCGTTCCCATACCCACAAGATCTGCCCAAAGCCGACTGGCCAAGCTTTTCAAACGGATGTGGCCAGATTTAACGATCTTGTTAACCAAATCTAAACCAGAATTGCATACCCGTTAACCAACACGGGTTTTGGTAAATGGTATCACGGACATATACAGTGGCATTTGAGGGCGTAGAGGCGCGCACTGTCGAGGTGCAATGCGCTGTCACACCCGGCTTGCCGTCTTTTTCCATTGTCGGCTTACCTGACAAAGCCGTTTCAGAAGCGCGTGACCGTGTTCGCGCGGCGCTCTCAGCGCTTTCTATCGCCCTGCCCTCCAAGCGGCTGACCATCAACCTATCGCCGGCCGACATGCCCAAAGAAGGCAGCCACTTTGACCTGCCCATCGCTTTGGCCTTGCTCGCCGCTTTGGGAATATTGCCTGACGATGCTGTTGAGGGTGTTACCTCTTTGGGCGAGCTTTCCCTTGATGGCGCGCTTGTGCCTGTCATCGGGGCGTTGCCTGCGGCACTGGCCGCAGCTGAAGAAGGCCGCAGCTTGGTCTGCCCTGAAGCTTCCGGTGCAGAGGCCGCATGGGTTGACGCCGCGCAAGTGATCGCACCGTCGTCATTGCTCCATGCGATCCAGCATCTCACAGGCCAGATGCCCCTGCCCCCCGCCCAAGCGGGCGAAGTCCGCGCAGAAAGCGGCGGGCGTGACCTGCGCGATGTGAAGGGGCAAGAGCGCGCCAAACGCGCCCTGGAGATCGCCGCAGCAGGGCGCCATCACATGATTATGATCGGCACGCCGGGGTCGGGAAAATCGATGCTCGCCGCGCGCATGCCCTCTATCCTGCCGCCGCTCAGCGCCAGCGAGGCGCTGGAAACATCCATGATCCACTCGCTCTCGGGGCTGATCGAGGAAGGCGGGATCTCGCGCCTGCGCCCCTTTCGAGAGCCACACCATACCGCGTCAATGGCCGCAATCGTGGGCGGAGGGCGCAGCGCCAAGCCTGGCGAGATCAGCCTTGCGCACAACGGTGTTCTGTTCATGGACGAGTTCCCGGAGTTTCCTCGCGCCGTTTTGGAAACGCTGCGTCAGCCCATAGAGACAGGCGAAGTGGTGGTGAGCCGCGCCAATGCCCATGTGCGCTACCCCTGCCGCTTTTTGCTTATTGCGGCCGCAAACCCTTGCAAATGTGGCTATCTGTTTGACCCCGCCCGCGCCTGTGCCCGCGTGCCCATGTGCGGAGAAGATTACCTCGGGCGCATTTCTGGCCCGCTGATGGACCGCTTTGATCTGCGCCTGGATGTTCCCGCTGTCTCGCTGGGCGATCTCGATTTGCCCGCAAGCGGCGCAACATCGGCGGAAATTGCCGCCAATGTTGCGCGGGCTCGCGCCGCACAGGCGACGCGCTTTTCTGAGGTTTCCGAAATGCACCTGAACGCCGATGCAGAAGGAGCTCTTTTGGAGGAAATCGCCGCACCAGACGCAGAGGGGCGCGCCTTTTTGCTCAAAGCCGCCGACAAATTTGGCCTGACGGCACGCGGCTATCACCGGATCTTGCGGGTCGCGCGGACAATTGCCGACCTTGACGGCGCAGCAGACGTGCGCAAAGCCCACATTGCCGAGGCGGTCAGCTTTCGCGTGGGTGGTGTGGCAGGGAGCTGATCCAGCGCGCAGTCGTGCCAATCGCGTCTCGCGCTTCGGGCAGCCAGCCGTCCAGCATTTGCCACACATGCGGAGCATCCGCCCACATCTCCAAGCGCACATCGGCACCAAAGGCACGCAAACGGGTCTCCATGCGCGTGGAATCATCGCGCAAAATTTCGGAGTGAGAGGCCTGCAACAAAACAGGCGGACACTTGGGAAACCGCGCAAACAGCGGCGAAGCGCGCGGATCATCTGGCGCGGTTTCACCGAGGATCATCGCTGCCAGCTCGGGCGCACGATCGGCGGCAAAAAAGTGATCTTGCGTGCTATTTTCCTGCATGGACGCGCCAGAGAATGTCTGGTCGGTAAAAGGCGACCACGCGAAAAGCCCTGCTGGTGGCGTCTGCGCGTCACAAAGGTCTGCCAGCAAAGCCAGCGCCAGCCCGCCCCCCGCACTGTCGCCACCCAGAACGATCTGTTCAGGCGCATAGCCCAATCCAAGCAGATGCTGCCAAGCGCGCCTCACATCTTCCAGCGCCGCAGGAATGGGATGCTCCGGTGCGAGGCGATACGCGGGAAGAAAGGCTCTCGCCCCACTCATCCGGCACAGCCGCGCGACCATGCGCTTGTGGGTGTGCGGCGTCCCCGCAATATAGCCACCACCATGAATATAAAGCAAAACACCTGCGCTTGTGACAGGGCCACTCGACACCCAAAGCGCAGGCAAGCCACAATAGGATGTCTTGGAAAAAACGGCCCCCTCTGGGGTGCGGAAAATCAATCTCGCAGCGCGATCCAAATGCCTGCGCACCACCTCTGGCGCGGTCACACGGCCTGTCAGCCTGCGCAGGAGGGGGCGCACAACGGCCCCCATCACGCGCAGCTGCCAGCTCATGCGCGTTTGGCTTCGATCGCTTCCCAGATTTTGGCCGCGATGTTCACACCATCAAAGCGCTCAAGCTCCTGAATACCGGTTGGTGAGGTCACGTTGATCTCGGTGAGATAGTCACCGATCACATCAATCCCGACAAAAACCTGCCCTTTTTCTTTCAGGAGCGGGCCGATGCGCGCACAGATTTCTAGGTCGCGCTCGGTCAGGCCAACTTTTTCCGGCCGCCCGCCCACATGCATATTGGAGCGTGTTTCGCCCGCCGCTGGCACACGGTTGATCGCGCCCACAGGCGCGCCATCAACCAAAATGACCCGCTTGTCGCCATTGGACACATCAGGCAGGAATTTTTGCATAATCAGTGGCTCGCGGCTGTTGGCCGAGAACAGCTCATGCAACGATGCAAGGTTGCGGTCTTCCGCTGTGAGGCGGAAGACACCTGCGCCGCCGTTGCCGTAGAGCGGCTTCAAGATCACGTCTTTATGCGCGGCCTTAAAGGCCTTCAGATCTTCCAGATCACGTGTCACCATGGTCGGTGGCGTGAGATCAGGGAAATCAAGAACAAGCAGTTTCTCAGGATAGTTGCGCACCCAGAACGGGTCATTCACGACCAGCGTGTCGGGGTGAATGCGGTCGAGAAGATGCGTTGTTGTGATATAAAACATATCAAACGGCGGATCCTGGCGCAGCCAGACCACATCGAATGTCGACAGATCAACCTCGGTTTCGTCTCCAAGTGTGTAGTGGTTGCCCTCTTCGCGGCGCACGGTCAGGGGCCACCCACGGGCAAGAACGCGCCCCTCGCGATAGCTCAGGCGCTCGGGTGTGTAATAAAACAGCTCATGCCCGCGCGCTTGCGCCTCTTCAGCGATCCGAAAGCTGCTATCAGCGTTGATGTTGATTGGCCCGATCGGGTCCATTTGGAAAGCAATTTTCATAATGCGGCCTTATTGCAGAAGTTGCTTCATAAATGGCCGAGAACGCAGCAGGGTTCAATGGCTCAAGCGCCAAAAGCGTTTTTCACAATATGACAAGCCCCCGTGCCATTCACCACGGCCACATCGATCCGCATAAGGCTCAGCCGCCCGTCGGGTAGGACGGCTGCATACTCTTCTGCCGCAGAGGCAATGCGCATCATCTGTGCTGGCCCAATGCGCTCGACAGCTTGTGCAAAGTCGCGTGCGCGCTTCACTTCCACAAAGACTGTCTCGTTGTTTTTGGAAAAGATCAGATCAATCTCGCCTGCCTTGCCCCGCCAGCGCTGCTGTAAAAGGGTGTAGCCCGCCTGCTCATAGCGCCGCTGTGCGATATGTTCGGCGGCCAATCCCGCGTGGTAGGCTGTCGCGCCGCGCTTGCGTGCGCGCTCGGAGGGTGAAGTAGTCGTTTTGGCAAACATAGCTTTGTTCACCACATCAAGCCTAACAAAAGCTTAAGACTTTTGCAGTTCCAGCCCGATTTGATAAATTTCACGTCGCTTAACACCGGTTTCTTGAGCCAACTTGTCAGCAGCATCGCGCAAGCTCATCTCGGGCAGCAGCGCTTCAAGCCCTGACACCAGTACATCCCGGCTCACCTCTTTTTCTGCGCCTTTGCCGATCAACACAACAATCTCGCCCTTCAGGCTCCGCTGTGCCAGCTGTGCTGTCAGCTCATCCAACGTGCCATGCAGCACCTCTTCAAACTTTTTGGTCAGCTCTCGGCAAATCCGCCCTTCGCGCTCGCCCCCCAAGACTTCGGCGGCATCGGCGATCATGGCGGCAATGCGCTTGGGAGATTCGTAAAACACAAGCGTGCCTTGCGTCGCCTCAAAGGTCTTCAAAGCCTTGCGGCGAGCCGATTTTGCATTGGGCAAAAAGCCTGCGAAGGTGAAGATATCGGTGGGCAAGCCCCCCAGCGTCAGCGCGGTGATCACGGCAGATGGCCCCGGCAGTGACGTAACACCGAAGCCCGCCGCCTGAACTTCACGCACCAGATGATACCCGGGATCAGCGATCATCGGGGTTCCCGCCTCAGAGGCGTAGGCGACCGATTGCCCAGCGGCCAAAGCCTTGAGCAGCTTTGGGCGGGCACGATCTCCATTGTGATCGTGATAGGCGATCACGGGGCGGTCTTTGAGCGGTATGCCGTGGATTTCCATCAGCTTTTTGAGCGTACGGGTGTCCTCGGCTGCCAAGACATCCGCACTTGCCAAGACATCAAGTGTGCGCAGTGTAATGTCGCGGGCTGTGCCCAAGGGCGTCGCCAGCAGGTAGAGCATGGGCGCAAGTGTGCCTTCTTGATGATTCACCTCTAGACCCTCGCGCCTTGACGTTTATGATTGACCTCGAACCCAATGGCATGGGCGGGCAGACGAATTGCCGTTGTAGAGCCCGCGGCCTCATTGAGAAAGAAGTAATATATGTTTGCTGTTTTGAGCACCCTCCAAAAGCCATTCACAAAATTTGGCGCTGTTTTGAGCCTATTGTGGCTGGCAGCCTGCCAACCCATTTCGCTCGCAGATGTCAATTCGGGCAACATCAACGCCGGCGAGACCGTACGCGTCGCCCTTTTGTTGCCACGTGGAAGCGAAATTGAGGGCGACAGCATTGTATCCGATTCGCTTGAGAACGCAGCACGCTTGGCCGTAGGCGACTTGCAGGGTGTAGAGCTCGACCTGCGTGTCTACTCCACGGCAGGTGACGCGATGCGCGCCGCAACGGCCGCAAAGCAAGCTGTGGCAGATGGTGCGCAGATCATCCTTGGCCCCCTGCGGGCTGAGTCGGCAAACGCAGCCGCCGTGGCCGTGGCGCCAGATGGCGTCAATGTTCTGGCGTTTTCAAACAACGCGACAGTGGCAGGCGGCAACCTGTTTTTGCTGGGGTCAACCTTCAACAACACCGCAGATCGCCTCACGGCTTATGCCAAAAAGACAGGCAAAGACCGTATCCTGATCGTCCATGACGAAGAAATCGGCGGCCAGCTTGGCAAAGCCGCCATCAGCCAGGCGATTGCGCGCAATGGAGCCACACTGGCAGGGACAGTTGTATACGAGCGGTCACAGCAGGGCGTGATCAGCGCTGTGCAGCGCATAAAAGCGGCTCAGGCTGCAGGCCAAGCGAATGCAGTCTTTCTGACATCAACCTCAGATGCTGCCCTGCCGTTTTATGCACAGATGCTGCCTGATGTCGGCATCAGCAACGCCACCACGCAGTTTATCGGCCTGTCGCGTTGGGACATTCCGGCGCAAACATTGCAACTGCCCGGCCTTGAGGGCGGCTGGTTTGCGATTCCTAATCCTGCCAAATCAGCAGAGTTTGCGGCGCGCTATGCTGCGGCCAATGGCGCACAGCCTCACCCCCTCGCCGCCTTGGCTTACGATGGGATCGCAGCCGTGGGCGCTCTGGCCAGCACAGGCAAACGTGACGCACTTTCAAGGGCTTCCATCACCCAAAGCGCAGGTTTTCAGGGCTCCAACGGCATTTTCCGTTTCCGGGCGGACGGCACAAACGAGCGCGGCCTCGCCATTGCTCAAATTCAGGACAAAAAAGTCGTGATCA
>P_2C_Liq_1_UnCtyDRAFT_1000427_pt1 | contig 18071 bp, 17 predicted proteins | sample Pon2CUnioCityCA_2_FD_10234 | JGI IMG/M metagenome (IMG submission 10234) | reverse complement strand
AGAAAAGCTGGAAAAGAATTTTTAGCAAAACATAAAATATGAAAGCAATTAAACATACTGGTTTTGTTCTTTTTTTAGTAGCCTTAACCATTTTTACAGGAACATTGTTTACAGGATCTTTTCAATTATCTAAATCTGAATTAGATGCTTTTTTAAAGGAAAAAAATTACAAAAGCACAGTTATTAGAAAGGCTTTAGAAGATGCTGTAATAACAGATAAAAAACTTACTATTTTTAAATTTTCTGCTAGAGTTAGAAAAGCGTATGAAAAATCAAACAGCTATTATGACGCTTTAATTACTAAATATAATGCGGCAAAAAATTGGGACAAAAAAGGAGAACAATATCAATATAAAATATACGGAAAACCACACACACTCAGTTATACTTTAGCCAAAAAGGCCGGTAGGGGTTTTGTAAAAGAAAACGCTAGTTTAATATGGTTTTTAACTTTTGGCTTGGGTATTATTGGTGCTTTGTTATTTATGTTACCAAACTTAATCTTATTAGGAAAACCTGGCATTAAAAACAATCATATTTATCATAATTCTGCAACCAACAGAGGTTTTGTGGCGTGGTTAGTGCTTATTTATTTGGTGGCTTTTTACTTACTACTTTATTTTAAACCAGATTATGTAGTAAACTGGACGTACATTTTAGACCCAATTAGTAATTTTTTAAATGGTGGTGATGCCTCTCAATGGTTTGTCTATGGATTTTTGTACTGTACAATAATGGTAACCATGGGAGTTAGAATGTACATTAAATATCGCCATAATAAATATCAAATTATTAGAACTACCTCTGTACTTTTTTTTCAAATTGTATTTGCTTTTTTAATTCCAGAAATTATGACCAGTTTAAACATGCCTGGTTACGATTTTAAAAATGCATTTCCTTTAGATTACGATTTCTTTTTTGAATGGAATTTAGACACCTTAACTTCTAGTGGAAAAATTGGACTTTTTATATTGATTTGGGGTATTGTTTTAACCTTAATTATTGTACCAGTTATGGTCTATTTTTTCGGAAAAAGATGGTACTGTTCTTGGGTTTGTGGTTGTGGTGGTTTAGCAGAAACTTTGGGAGACCCTTACAGGCAACATTCAAACAAAAGCGTAAATGCATGGAAATTAGAGCGCTGGCTAATACATTCTGTTTTGGTGTTTTCTTTAGTAATGACTGTAGTAACATTGTATTGTTATTTTTCTGGAACAACCTCTTTTATCGGAATCAATTCTCAATGGATTAAAGATACCTATAGCTTTTTAATTGGAGCCTGGTTTGCAGGTGTAATTGGCACAGGGTTTTATCCCATTTTTGGAAACAGAGTTTGGTGTAGATTTGGTTGTCCGTTAGCTGCTTATTTAGGATTGGTACAACGCTTTAAATCTCGCTTTAGAATTACTACCAATGGTGGCCAATGTATTTCTTGCGGAAATTGTTCTACGTATTGCGAGCAAGGAATTGATGTTAGAGCCTATGCACAAAAGGGTGAAAATATTGTACGTTCTAGTTGTGTGGGTTGTGGTATTTGTTCTGCAGTTTGCCCAAGAGGTGTTTTAAAATTAGAAAATGGTCCTGAAGTGGGAAGAATAAACCCAACAGAAATTTTGTTAGGTAATGATGTAGATTTAATGAATTTTGTGAATAAAAAATAATGTTTTAAGACAATGAAACCAATTGTTAATGTAATAATACCTGCTTTTAACGAGCAAGACTCTATAGGGAACGTAATTGCAGATCTTCCAAAATTTGTGGATGAAATTATAGTTGTAAACAACAAATCTACAGATAAAACCATAGAAAACGCAACAAAAGCAGGAGCAACAGTTTTAACCGAAGAAAGAAAAGGCTATGGTTACGCGTGTTTAAAAGGGATGGATTACATCGCAAAAAAAGAGGTTAAACCTACGATTGTTGTTTTTTTAGATGGGGATTACTCTGATTATCCAGAACAATTGACAACTTTAATACAGCCCATTATAGAAAACAATATAGATTTTGTAATTGGTGCACGCATTAAAAAATTACGTGAAAATGGTTCTATGACACCACAACAAATTTTTGGTAATTGGTTAGCTACTTTTTTAATGAAATTATTTTTTAATGCAAAATTTACAGATTTAGGTCCTTTTAGAGCTATTAAATATCAAAGATTATTAGATCTAAATATGCAAGATAAAACATATGGTTGGACAGTAGAAATGCAATTAAAAGCCTTAAAACAAAAATTGACCTATACAGAAATACCTATGAAATACAGAAATAGAATTGGAGTTTCTAAAGTTTCAGGAACTGTAAAAGGTTCTATATTTGCAGGAATTAAAATTTTAAGTTGGATTTTTAAATACAGTTTCAAATAATGGTTCTAGAGTACATTATCATCATCATCTATTCTCTCTCTTTACTGCTAATTTTTATGTATGCATTAGCACAATTAAACTTGCTTATTAACTACTTAAAAGCAAGAAAAAAAGTAGATACTTCTGTAAAATTTGATTTATCCAATCCAAAAGAAATTCCTTTTGTAACCATACAGCTACCTGTTTATAACGAGTTGTATGTAATGAAACGTTTGTTAAAAAATATTGCTAAATTAGAATATCCTAAGGGTAAATTAGAAATACAAGTTTTAGACGATTCTACAGACGAATCCATAGAAACCACAGCAAAACACATTAAAAAGATACAAGAAAAAGGCATTGATATACAACATATTAGAAGAACCAATAGAAAAGGTTTTAAAGCAGGCGCTTTAAAAGAAGGTTTAAAAACTGCAAAAGGAGAATTTATAGCCATTTTTGACGCCGATTTTCTTCCAAAAAAAGATTGGTTGCTACAAACCATTCCTTACTTTAAAGACGATAAAATTGGTGTGGTTCAAACACGCTGGGGACATATCAACAGAAATTATTCTACCTTAACAAAAATTCAAGCTTTTGCTTTAGACGCTCATTTTACATTAGAGCAAGTTGGAAGAAATAGCCAAGGCCATTTTATAAATTTTAATGGAACTGCTGGTGTTTGGCGTAAAAAATGTATTTACGATGCTGGTAATTGGGAAGGAGATACATTAACAGAAGATCTAGATTTAAGTTATAGAGCTCAATTAAAAAAATGGAAATTTAAGTATTTAGAAAATGTAGAAACTCCTGCAGAATTGCCTGTAATAATAAGCGCAGCAAGATCACAACAATTTAGGTGGAACAAAGGTGGTGCAGAAAATTTTCAAAAAATGATGAAACGTGTTGTCAAAAGCAAAAATGTTTCAGTTAAAACTAAAATACATAGTTTATTACACTTGCTAAATAGTTCTATGTTTACTTTTATTTTTTTAGTAGCAGTACTAAGCATCCCTATGTTATATATTAAAAATGAATATGCGCACTTAAAAATGTATTTTTATGTTATGAGCTTTTTTGTCATTAGCTCTTTAATATTTTTTATTTGCTATTGGGTTATGTACAAAAGCATTTATGGTGGTGGTATTAAAAACTTCTTTAAATATATTGGTGCATTTTTTACCTTTTTTTCAATTGCAATGGGCTTTTCTTTACACAATACTATTGCCGTTTTAGAAGGGCATTTTGGTAAAAAAAGTGAGTTTGTAAGAACACCAAAATTTAATATTAAAACCGTAAAAGACGGCTGGAAAAACAACAAATACATTAAAAAGAAACCCTCTGTACATGTGATTTTAGAAGGTATTTTAGCATTGTATTTTGTATTTGGTATGTATAGCGCTTTTATAGTGGGCACACAAGGTGGAGATTTTGGTTTATTCCCTTTCCATTTTATGTTATTTATTGGCTTTGGTTATGTTTTTTTAAAATCGATTTTTTCTAAAGCATAATGTCTATTCTAAAACAAAATAGCCAATATTTAGCCATTTTTTTCAGTATTATTATCTATTTTTTTTTCGCCTATTTCTTAAAAAGAACTCAGTTTTATACCTTTTCTTTTCTTTGGCTTTTTTTATTTGGATGTTTTTATGCAATCATAAAAAACAAGCACATTTCTTTTAAGAATTTAGTGGGAATTAGCATTTTGTTTCGATTGATATTTTTATTTGCAATACCCCATTTATCACAAGATTTTTATCGTTTTATTTGGGATGGCCGCATGATTTTAGAAGGTTTTAACCCTTACTTATCTTTACCAGAAACATTTATACAACAAAACTTAACACCTATTACAGATACTAATATATTGTATGCAGGAATGGGGGAGTTAAATGGAAGTCATTATACCAATTACCCGCCTTTAAACCAGCTGTGTTTTTTTATTGCTGCACTTTTTGCTAGTAAAAGTATTTTTGGTTCTGTAATTATTTTAAGAATCTTTATCATTTTAGCAGATATTGGTATTTTATATTTTGGAAAAAAATTATTAGAAAATTTAAAATTGCCTGTTAAAAACATCTTTTGGTATATTTTAAATCCTTTTGTTATTGTAGAAATGACAGGTAATTTGCACTTTGAATCTGTAATGCTGTTTTTCTTAGTTTTTGCATTGTATAAATTGTATCAAAGAAAATGGATTTTTGCAGCCTTATTGTTGGCCTGCTCTATTTCTGTAAAGTTAATTCCCTTATTATTTTTACCTTTATTTTTTAAGTGGTTTACAAAATATTTTCCCGCCTATGGAGACTATGATGCTCTGTCTGTTCGAGCGCAATCGAGAACTAAAAAACAACTTATTAATTTTAAAGGAATATTAAAATTAATAGGCTTTTATATTGTTATTATAAGTACAACCATCATTTTATTTTTACCTTTTTACTCTACAAAATTATTTACAAACTATACAAACTCTGTAGGTTTGTGGTTTAGAAGCTTTGAGTTTAATGCTAGTTTTTACTATTTATTTAGAGAAATTGGTTACCTCTTTAGAGGNTATAATGAAATTGCCATTATTGGAAAAATAACGCCTATATTAACTATTTTGTTTTTAATTATTCTAACATTCTTTAGAAAAAACAATTCTTTTAAACAACTCATTATAGCTTTGTTATTCGGGTTGTGTTTTTATTATTTTACAGCTACAACCTTACATCCTTGGTACTTGGCAACACCTTTAATTTTGTCTGTTTTTACTAAATATAAATTTCCAGTTGTTTGGACATTAGTTATCTTTTTAAGTTATCAAGCCTATGCAAATGAGCCTTGGCAAGAAAATTTATGGTTTGTATTTGCAGAATATTTACTCCTGTTTTCTTTTTTATGTTTCGAAATTTATCAATCTTACAATTTAAAGAAATTGTAAATAAATTTACTTAACTCCCTTTTTTAAGCACTTTTTTGTATTTTAGTACTTATTTTTAATATTTTATGAAAAGACTTACTATAAAAGACATAGCTAAAGAATTTAATGTTTCTATTTCTACAGTATCTAAAGCGCTAAATGATAGTTATGAGATAAGTGTAAGTACCAAAGAAAAAATACAGAAATTTGCAAAAGAGAACAATTACAAGCCAAATTTTAATGCACTTAGCTTAAAAAACAGGCAAACAAAAACCATTGGTATTATCATACCAAACATGTTAAATTACTTTTTTGCGCAAGTTTTTAATGGGATAGAAAAAGTTGCCAACGAAAAAGGTTATAAAATAATTTCTTGTATTTCTAACGAATCTCATACCAAAGAAGTAGAAACTATGGAGATGCTTTCAAACGGAAGTATAGATGGCTTTATACTTTCTATGGCAGAAGAAACCGTTTTAAAAAACAACTTTAAACATTTTGATGAAATATTACAAAACGGTACACCTATAGTAATGTTTGATAGAGTAGCAGAATCTATAAATTGCGATAAAGTAATTACAGATGATTTTAAAGGCGCTTCTAAAACCGTAAAATATTTAGCAAAATCTGGTAGTAAAAATATTGCTTTTATATCTACCATTAGTAATTTAAAAGTGGGTAAAAAAAGACACCAAGGCTATTTAAAAGGTTTAGAAAAAGCAGGCTTACCAATAAANAANAACNTAATAATTAACATATTAGAAGAAGATTACAAAAAATACGAAAGTATTTTAACACCTATTTTTAATGATAATGAAATAGATGCTGTAATAACTACAGACGAATCTTCTGCAATTGCAGCTATGAAGGTAGCACAGAAAAAAGGTCATAAAGTACCAGAAAACTTTGCTGTAGTTTCCTTTTCAAATGGTATTTTAGCAAGACATTCTAGTCCTAAATTAACAACAGTAAGCCAGCATGGAGAACAAATGGGCGAAACTGCTGCAGAACTATTAATAAATAGATTAGAAGACAAATCCGAAGAAGAACCAGAACACAAAACTATAATTATTAAAACAGATTTGGTAGAACGTAACTCTACGAAAAAGTCTTAATTAATGAACCTACAAAACGTACAATTGGTAGTTTCTGATATGGATGGAACACTACTAAATTCTAAAGGTGAAGTTAGCAATCAGTTTTTTAATCTTTTTAAAAAATTACAACAACAAAATATACATTTTTGTGCAGCTAGCGGTAGACAATACAATAGTATTGTAGATAAATTAGCCTCTATAAAAGATGATATTTATGTGATTGCAGAAAATGGTGGTATTGCCAAGAAAGGAACCCAAACATTACTTTCTAACTTTTTAAATAAGGATAAAATAGTAAATATTATTCCTATTTTAAGAAATATTAAAGACACAAACATTGTGCTTTGTTCAGAAAAAAAAGCTTTTATAGAAAGTAAAGACACCAAGTTTATCACTCTTTTTCAAGAGTATTATCATAGCTATACAATTGTAGATGATTTGATGGAAGTAGCAAAAAATACAGCTATTTTAAAAATTGCTATGTACCATTTTTCATCTTCAGAAGAATACATTTATCCTAAAATTAAACATTTAAAAAACGAATACTTAATAAAAGTTTCTGGGCAAAATTGGTTAGATATTTCTGATGATAAAGCCAACAAAGGAAATGCTTTAAGAGAAGTTCAGAAAATATTAAATGTTACCAAAGAGCAAACCCTTGTTTTTGGAGATTATCATAATGATATAGAAATGTTACAAGAAGCCAATTTTTCTTTTGCCATGAAAAATGCGCATAAAGACATTACAAAAATTGCAAATTATAGCACAGCTAGTAATAACGATTTGGGTGTAGAAAAAATTTTAGAAAAGTTAATTGAATGTAGCCGTTAATTACTGTTTTTTTTTCTATTCTTATTATCAAACAAAAAAGTTACACCTCTATTACAACCACCAAGCCTTCATTACTTCGAATATTAAAAACAGTTTCATCTTCAAAAATTAAATACTGACCTTTTATACCCATTAATGTACCCTTATAAGAAGGTGTTTTTTCTAAATTTAAACTTTTAGGTTTTAGTGGATATTTTTTTACAGGAAAATTTAAGTTCGTTTCAGAATTGTTATTTATATAATATTCTTTAGCTTCTTCTGGTATATATTGGGCTAACTTATTACGCCATTCTACCAAATTTTCGTCTTCAATATCATTTTTTAACATTTTGCGCCAGTTGGTTTTATCTGCTACATATTCTTTTAGAGCAACTTCTGTAATTCCTGCTAAATATCTATTGGGCACTTCTACAATTTCGATGGCTTCGTGTGCACCTTGATCTATCCACCTTGTAGGTACTTGTGTTTTTCTTGTTACCCCTACTTTTACATTACTAGAATTAGCTAAATACACAATATGTGGTTGTAATTGCACTGATTTTTCATATGCCAAATCTCTATCTTCTTGGTCTAAATGAGCTGTACTTAATTCGGGTCTCATAATCCAATCTCCAGCAGAAGGAATATCAAAAAAACAAGACTTACAAAAACCTTGTCTGTAGATTTTTTTTTCTAAATGACAGTTTAAACACTCATACCCCACAAATTTTAGGGTAATATTTTTATCTATTAACTGATTCATATTTAAAAAATCAGTTTTCATGTCTAAATAGTACTGAATTTCAGCCGCATTTTCAGTCATCATTTTTTTTAAAACTCCTTGGTAAATCATCTCACAAATTTTAGTATTTTTAAGTTTCAGTATTAAATGTTGTATAGCTCTAAATCGAAACTAAACAAACTTACGAATTTCTATGGCTTTTCAGATTATCAATTCTATAATTTCTTGGTTTTTAAAGAAACGAAAACATCAAATTGAATTGTTTTTAAAATATCCTGAAGATGTACAAAATGAATTGCTTTTAAAATTATTAAACAAAGCTAAAAACACAAAACTTGGTAAGGAAAAGGAATTTGCATCAATAAAAAATTATAAAGATTTTACTGTAAAAGTACCGATACAAAAATATGAAACGTTTGAACCGTTGATAGAACGTTGCAGAAAAGGAGAACAAAATATTTTTTGGCCATCAGACATTAAATGGTTTGCAAAATCTAGTGGCACTACCAACGCAAAAAGTAAATTTATACCTGTTTCTGACGATGCACTTGAGTATTGCCACATGAAAGCTGGTAAAGACATGTTGTGTTGGTACATTAACAACAATCCGAAAACGCAACTATTTACAGGTAAAGGTTTGCGTTTAGGTGGAAGCTCAGAAGTATATCAAGACAATGGTTCTTACTTTGGAGATTTGTCTGCCATTATTATAGAAAACATGCCTTTTTGGGCAGATTTTAGCTCTGCACCAAGTCAAGAAGTTGCTTTAATGAGCAATTGGGAAACCAAAATGGATGCCATTATTGATGAAACCATCAACGAAAATATTACCAGTTTAGCAGGTGTACCAAGTTGGATGTTGGTTTTGTTAAATAGAGTTTTAGAAAGAACTGGAAAAGATAATATTTTAGAGGTTTGGCCTAATTTAGAGGTCTATTTTCATGGTGGGGTTAACTTTAACCCTTACAGAGAACAATACAAAAAAATGATTCCTAAAAAGGAGTTTAAGTATTACGAAATTTACAATGCCTCTGAAGGTTTTTTTGCAATTCAAGATAGAAACCATTCTAAAGAATTACTATTAATGTTAGATTATGGTATTTTTTATGAATTTATTCCTATGAGCGATTATAATGGAGAAAACTCTGAAACCATTCCTCTTTCTGAGGTAAAAAAAGACATCGATTATGCTTTGATAATTACTACAAATGGTGGTTTGTGGCGTTATTTAATTGGTGATACCATTCGTTTTACTTCTTTAGATCCTTATCGAATAAAAATTACAGGACGCACCAAACATTATATTAATGTTTTTGGTGAAGAACTAAACATAGAAAATGTAGAAGATGCCTTAAAAATGGCTTGCGAAAAAACATCTGCAACGATTTCTGATTATACTGTGGGACCTATTTTTATGAGTGGCAAAGAAAAAGGTAGCCATGAATGGATTATAGAATTTAACAATAAACCAGATTCTATGGGCTATTTTACAGAAGTTCTAGACAATGCCTTAAAATCTATAAATTCTGATTATGAAGCAAAACGTTATTTAAATATAACTTTAATGCCACCAAAAGTACACCAAGCAAAACAGGGTTTATTTTACAGTTGGTTAAAGAAAAAGAACAAATTAGGTGGCCAACACAAAGTACCTCGTTTATCTAATACCAGAGATTTTTTAGAAGAACTTTTAGAGTTGTAAACCTTATATTTTTCTCTCTACAACATAATCTATCATAGTAACTAAAGATTTTTTATAGTCGGTTTCTGGAAAGTCATTTAAAATTGCCAATGCTTTTTTTCTATAATCATACATTTGCGCAACTGTGTATTCTATACCTCCATTTTCTTTTACAAAAGCAATTACTTCTTTAACCCTTTCTTTGTTTTTGTTGTGCTTTTTTATAGAATTTATTAACCAAGCTTTTTCCTTTTTAGAACAGGTATTTAAAGTATGTATCAGTGGCAAGGTCATTTTTTGCTCTTTAATATCTATCCCTGTTGGTTTTCCTATTTTGGCATCAGAGTAGTCAAACAAATCGTCTTTTATTTGAAAAGCAATCCCAATATATTCGCCAAACTTTCTCATTTGCTGAATGGTATCTTGATTTGCACCTACAGATGCGGCACCAATACCACAACAAGCTGCAATTAAAGTAGCTGTTTTTTTTCTAATAATATCAAAATAAATAGCTTCTGTGATGTCTAATTTTCTAGCTTTTTCAATTTGAAGCAATTCCCCTTCACTCATTTCTCTAACAGCGATAGAAATTAGTTTTAAAAGGTCAAAATCTTCATTATCTATAGACAACAATAATCCTTTTGAAAGCATAAAATCTCCTACTAAAACTGCAATTTTGTTTTTCCAAAGTGCATTTATAGAGAAAAAATCTCTTCTTCTATTACTATCATCAACAACATCATCGTGCACTAAAGTGGCTGTATGTATTAATTCTACAACAGAAGCACCTCTGTAAGTACGTTCATCAAAACCACCATTAGAAACCATTTTTGCTACTAAAAAAACAAACATCGGCCGCATTTGTTTTCCTTTTCTACGAACAATATAATAGGTAATCCTATTTAAAAGCGGTACTTTAGAAAGCATAGAATCTTTGAACTTTTTCTCAAAGAGTTCCATTTCGTTTTTAATGGGAAGTTTTATGAATTCTATGGGTTTCATTTATTCTAAATCTAGTTAATTTTTAAAATATTCTAAAGTATATATCTAACACCAAAAACTAAAACAACTGGAGAAATATTTATCTGCAAACTAAATCTTTTAGAAGTCTTATAATCTAGTATAAAACCTCCAGATAAATTTATAGGACCAGAATATAAAAATGTATTTCTAAAAGGAATACCACTTACATTTTGCAGTTTTCCATCGTAACCATACATAAGTCCTAAACCATATATAAAAGATAATTTTTTAAACAATGGTATTTCTCTTTTATACAAGGCTAAAATTGTTAAATCTTCGTAAGAGTTTTTAAAAGCAGCGATTTCAAAACTTTTATAATTATAACCAACATAGTAGGTATCAACAATGCTTCCATCTTTTGTATGAACACCAATTGGAAGAAATTTTATTGAAGTCTCTAACTCTTTACCTTTTAATAGTTGCCAAAAAGATTTTTTTTCTTCTTGAGATTTTACACTTAAAGTAATAAAAAGTAAAATAGTGGTAATAATTAATCTTTTCATAATTTTATTTTTCCTTCAAAAATATAAAAGTTTAGCTTTTATTTGCCAATTGTCCACATGCTGCATCTATATCTTTACCTCTAGAGCGTCTTACATTTACGGTAATATCATGCATTTCTAAATTAGAAATGTAATTATTTAACGCTGCATTACTTGCTTGTTGAAATTGCCCATCATCTATTGGGTTGTACTCTATTAAATTTACTTTGCAGGGTACATATTTACAAAAATCTACTAAAGCTTTAATATCTTCTTTTCCATCATTAATATCTTGCCAAACAACATATTCGTAAGTAATGGCTCTTTTGGTTTTTTCATACCAATATTCTAAAGATTCGCGTAAATCTTGTAAAGGAAAATTAGTATTAAATGGCATTATAGATGTTCTAACTTCATCAATTGCAGAGTGTAAGGAAACAGCTAAATTAAATTTTACTTCTTCATCGGCCATTTTTTTTATCATTTTTGGCACACCAGAAGTAGATACTGTTATTCTTTTTGATGACATTCCTAAACCTTCAGGAGAAGTTATCATTTCTATAGATTTTAAGACATTTTTATAGTTCATTAAGGGCTCTCCCATTCCCATAAAAACAATATTAGTAAGTTTATGGTTATGATACAACCTGCTTTGTTTGTCTATAACTACAACTTGATCGTAAATTTCATCTGGATTTAAATTACGCATTCTTTTTAAACGTGCTGTTGCACAAAACTTACAATCTAAACTACACCCTACTTGACTAGAAACACAAGCAGTAGTTCTTTTTTCTGTAGGAATTAGCACAGACTCCACAACCAAACCATCATGTAATTTTATACCATTTTTGATAGTCCCATCTTTACTTTTTTGCATAGAATCTACCTTAATATGGTTAATTACAAAATTAGCTTCTAACATTTCTCTGGTTTCTTTAGAAATGTTGGTCATGTCTTTAAAAGTGTGCAAAGATTTACTCCAAAGCCATTCATAAACTTGGTTTCCACGAAAAGCTTTGTCTCCATTTTCTACAAAAAAAGTTCTTAACTGTTCTTTTGTAAGTGCCCTTATGTCTCTCTTATTCGTCAAGTTGTATTATTTGGTTCTAATAAAATTACGTTTGCAAAAATACATATATATTTTTGATGTTTTTAGAGATACAGTATAAGTATGTAAACATTAACATTATCTCAAATTTATTTATTTTAAAACTAAAATGGTTCATGAAAATCCATAAAAAAACTGACAATTTTTCAATTGTCAGTTTTGTAAATATTTCTAAATCTTGCTGATTAAATAATTAACATTGCATCTCCATAGGTAGAAAACCTATAGCCTTCTTTTACAGCTACTTTGTAAGCTTCCATTAAAAAGTCGTAACCAGCAAATGCTGCGGCTTGCATCATTAAGGTAGACTTTGGTGCATGAAAATTGGTAATCATACTATTAGCAATACTAAAATCGTAAGGAGGAAAAATAAATTTATTGGTCCAGCCTTCAAAAGCATTTAATTGCTGATTAGACGACACCGAAGACTCTACAGTTCTCATCACAGTAGTACCTACAGCGCAAATTCTTCTTTTTTCTGCTTTTGCTTCGTTAATTCTTTTTGCAGCAATTTCTGGAATGATAATTTGTTCAGAATCCATTTTGTGTTTAGATAAATCTTCTACTTCTACAGAACTAAAAGTACCTAAACCAACGTGTAAAGTCATTTCTGCAAAATCTACGCCTTTAATTTCTAAGCGCTTTAATAAGTGTTTAGAAAAGTGTAAACCTGCTGTTGGTGCAGCAACTGCGCCTTGGTGTTTTGCAAAAATTGTTTGATAACGTTCTTCATCAGAAGGTTCTACATCTCTGTCTATTTCTTTCGGTAAAGGTGTTTCGCCTAATTCTAATAATTTTGCTCTAAATTCTTCGTAAGAACCATCGAATAAGAAACGTAAAGTTCGTCCTCTAGAGGTTGTATTATCTATAACTTCTGCAACTAAACTATCATCTTCTCCAAAAAACAACTTGTTACCAATTCTAATTTTTCTTGCCGGATCTACTAAAACATCCCACAACCTGTTTTCTGCATTTAATTCTCTTAATAAGAAAACTTCTATTCTTGCACCTGTTTTTTCTTTGTTTCCAAACATTCTAGCAGGAAAAACTTTGGTATTGTTTAACATCATTACATCACCTTCATCAAAGTAATTAATAACCTCTTTAAACAATTTGTGCTCTATAGTACCCTCTTTTTTGTTTAACACCATTAAACGAGATTCATCTCTATGTTCTGCAGGGTATTTTGCTAATAATTCTTGTGGTAACTCGAATTCGAAGTTTGATAATTTCATAAATATATTTTATTATAAAAGCTGCAAAGATACGATATCGAAATAGGCGTTGTCAAGTGTTTGCCTGTTTAATTTACAGTTTATCTATTTTAATACCAATTTGTTGCATATTTTCCCAAAAATTTTGAAACGATTTTGTAACCACTTCTGCATTTAAAATTTTGATAGGAACTTTTAAAGCCAAAGGTGCAAAAGCCATAGCCATTCTATGATCATTATACGTTTTTACACCAATATTTGTAATAATTTCTGATGATTTTTCTAAATATAAACTCTTATCTGTTACAGAAATACGAGCGCCTAATTTTGTTAATTCTGCTTTTAAAGCCTCTAACCTATCTGTTTCTTTAATTTTTAAGGTATGTAAGCCTGTTAAACTACAAGAAATGCCCTCAGAAAAACAGGTTACTGCAATGGTTTGAGCAATGTCTGGTGCATTTTTTAAATCGATTTCTAGGGTATCTTTTAGGGTTTCTTTTTCTTTTTTTAGGATAATAAAATTATCACCAAAAGAAGTTGTTACACCAAAATGTTGGTAAATTTCTACCAAACAAGAATCGCCTTGTAAGCTTTGTTGTTTATAAGCTGATAGTTGAATGGAAGAACCGAGTTCTGCAGAAGCAATAATCGAATAAAAATAACTTGCAGAAGACCAATCTGACTCTACAACTACGGTTTGTTTTTTTATGGATGTTTTTGGTGATACTTTAATAACATTTCCACTAAAAGTAGCATCAATATTTAGTTGATGTAACAAACTTATGGTCATGTTTATGTATGGTATAGAAGTAATATCACCCAACAACTCTATTGTTAAACCATTTTCTAATTTTGAAGCAATTAATAGTAAAGATGAAATATATTGGCTACTTACATTTCCGTTAATCTGAACCTTATTTTTAGTAATTTTTGTTCCTTTAACTCTAATAGGTGGATAGCCAGTTTTGGCTTCGTAAGAAATTTCTGCACCCAAATCTTTTAAAGCATTTACTAAAATTTCTATGGGTCTGTTTTGCATTCTTTCAGAACCCGTTAAAACCACTTCTCTACCTTCTTTTACAGCAAAATATGAAGTTAAAAAACGCATTGCTGTACCTGCATGACCAATGTCTACTATATCTTTATTTGTAGAAAGTGCATGTTGCATGTGTACAGAATCGTCTGAATCTGATAAATTTTTAATTGAAATTTCTGGAAATAAGTTTTGTAAAATCAGTAATCTATTCGATTCACTTTTAGAACCAGAAATAATTATTTCTTCCTTTATTTTTTTATCCTTTAAAACATTTAACAATATGTCCATTCTAAAAACTGATTTTAATTCTTATTTTTAAACTTTAATACAACAACTTACCATGATGAAAAAACTACTTTTTATGGCATTTTGTTTGCTTATTTCTCTAAGCGCCAAAGTTAATACACAAAAAAAATCTACCAAAGTTTCTAAAGAATATTTTAGCGAGGTAAAATAGCGAAATATTGAACCTTTTAGAGGTGGTAGAAGTGCTGCTGTTACTGGCGCTTCTGGTAAAGCCAATCTTTTTTATATGTATTCTACTGGTGGTGTTGTTTGGAAAACCACAGATGCAGGGAACACTTGACAGATTATTTCTGACGGATTTTTTGGTGGGCATCTTTAAGTGGCTCAATAACTTTATCAGGTAATTACAAAGTTAAATTGGCTGTGAAAGAAACCAAAATGACTAATAATTTTAATATTTTGAGAAACACAACTTTTGAAGCCACAGAAAATGATATGAAAGTACCAAAGAAATAAATGCTGAATTGGTAACATTAAATGCACTATTTGTAAATGGTGTAAAAATACTAAATCAACAAGTAAAAGAGAGCTGTATTGGTTTGATTCAGCTAGATTAACAATTATAATACCTGTTAAAGTATAGTCTAAAAATTTACCACTTTTTCTATTGCGCTCAAATGGACAAGTTACTTCATTTTTTTATTGGTAACCCAAATACCATAAAAAGTACTAATTACTACCTTTAAACCCCAAAAACTTTTCCATTTTCCGTTGGCAAAATTGGTGGTATTTACTTTTGCAAAATCGCCAGCAAAAATATCGCGCCAACTATTCATAAATAAAGAAATTAAGGTTACTAGTATAAAAAAAGGAATGGCAACTTTTGCAAAGTTTTGCCAAAATGAGGGTTGTTTTATTTTTTGTAAAAAAGTCATTTTATTTTAATTTTTGGTTGTTTTGATGACGATTCTGATCTCTTTTTGTTTTAACATCTAATTTTTTCTCAAATGCATCTTGTAAGTTTATTCCTGTTTGATTTGCCAAACACAATACTACAAAAACAACATCTGCCAATTCTTCTCCTAAGTCTTTATTTTTATCAGATTCTTTTTCGCTTTGTTCTCCATAACGTCTTGCAATAATTCTTGCCACTTCGCCAACTTCTTCTGTTAATTGCGCCATGTTTGTAAGTTCGTTAAAGTAACGAACTCCATGATTTTTAATCCAATCGTCTACTTGTTTTTGTGCGTTTTCTATGTTCATGTTTGTAAGTTTTCAAGAACACAAAGTTACAAAGTATAAAAGAGAGTTTGGTTAGAATAATTTAGTTTGTCTCTAAATTTATTTTCTTGTAACTTCGCTAACGCCGAATATAAGTCATTAAAACGACGTCATATTCGTCTTAAGTTAGCGAAACTCCAAAAATTACTTCCATTTAACACCACAACCCACACTTGGTTTTTGGTTTTCTAAGGGGCTTTTGTTGGCCAATAAGTTGTCTAATGCTTGTCTTATATCTTTTCCTGTTACTGGTTTTTCATTTCCTGGCCTAGCATCGTCTAATTGTCCATGATAAACCGATTGTAAATCTGCATCAAATACATAAAAATCTGGGGTACAAGCAGCGTCATAAGCCTTGGCTACTTTTTGGGTTTCATCATATAAATAAGGAAAAGGATAATGTAGCTTTTCTGCCAATTCTTTCATCAACTCAGGTGCATCTTGCGGATAATTTTCTACATCATTCGCACTAATAGCTATGCAATTGATTCCTTTTTCTTGATAATCATTTGCTAATTTTACCAACGCATCATTTACGTGAATTACAAACGGACAGTGATTACAAATAAACATAATTACAGTTCCGTTTTTCCCTTTTGCTTGCTGTAAAGACACATTTTGATTGGTTACAGTATTTATTAAAGTAAAATCTGGGGCTTTTGTGCCTATTTTAAATTCGTTAGATTCTGTTCTTGCCATAGTTTTGTTGTTAGTTCTTAGTTTCTGCCAAAGCTTTTGCACAAATGTAACCACCTGTCCATGCATTCTGAAAATTAAATCCGCCAGTTACAGCATCAATATTTAAAACTTCACCTACAAAAAAGAGGTTTTTATGTTTTTTGCTTTCAAATTTTTTGAAATTAATTTCTTTTAAATCTACACCACCAGCTGTTACAAATTCGTCTTTAAAAGTAGTTCTACCATTGGCATTATAAATTCCTTTGGTTAATTGATTGGCTAAATTTTCTAATTGTAAATTACTTAAATCTGCCCAATTCTGGGTTTTAGAAATGTTAGAAAATACTACAAAACGTTCCCACAAACGTTTAGATATTTCTGCAAATGGCGATTTTAAAATCACCGTTTTTCTAGGCTCCTTCTTCTTTAAATTCAGTAATATATTTAGCACTTTTTCTGTGGGTCTAGACAACCAATTAACCTCCACATTATATTGGTAATTTTTATCAGCTAAAATTCTTGCTCCAAAAGCAGATAATTTTAAAACTGCGGGGCCACTTAAACCCCAATGTGTTATTAATAAAGGCCCAGAAGCTTCTAATTTTGTACCCACAATATTTACAGTTGCATTGGGTAGAGAAATTCCTAATAAATCTACAATTCTTTTATCGTTGATGTTAAAGGTGAATAAAGATGGAACAGGTTCTATAATATGATGAGATAAGGTTTTACAAAGTTGCCAAACTTTTTTAGAACTTCCTGCTGCAATTACCACTTTATCTGCTTTAAAAGTTTGTTCTTTTGTGTTTACAATCCATTCATTTTCTTGTTGATAAACGGAATTTACGCCACAGTTTATCAACACTTTAATCCCTAAATTATCAACAGCTTTTTGAAAACAATCTATAATTGCCTGACTTGTATTTGCCTCTGGAAAAACACGATTATCTTCTTCTATTTTTAAAGGAACTCCTCTATCATCAAACCATTCAAAAGTATCTCCTGTCATAAAAGTATGAAAAGGCCCCAGCAATTCTTTTGCTCCTCTTGGGTAGAATTTTACCAGTTCTCTAGGTTCAAAACAAGCATGAGTAACATTGCATCTTCCACCTCCAGAAATTTTCACTTTCTGCAAAACAGCTTTCCCTTTTTCTAGAATGGTTATATCTAAATCTGGGTTATTTTCTTTGGCATTTATCGCTGTAAAATATCCTGCTGCTCCTCCGCCAATTATGATTATTTTGTTCATTATTTTTATAAAAAATTCTCGACTGCGCACGAGGAGACATTTAATAACTTATGTTCAGGTATTGCGCAGTAGAAACCTGAATGTTTTTATAGAATTATTTGTTGATATCTTAAAACTGTATTAAATCCTTTATTTTTAAAATAGTTGGGGGTTTGATCATTACCTGTAACCATTACA
>P_2C_Liq_1_UnCtyDRAFT_1000426_pt1 | contig 18084 bp, 14 predicted proteins | sample Pon2CUnioCityCA_2_FD_10234 | JGI IMG/M metagenome (IMG submission 10234) | reverse complement strand
AATGGTTACAACGAAATACAATATTCACTTAAACCAGTTTTCTTCTTTTATCAAGCTGGGAAACTCCTTTTATCGCACCACCTATCATGCAAAATTCCGGTTACACTCTCCCCGTATTCGCCATCGCCGCCGCCAAAGCCGCCTTACTACACCTACAACAGCGCCAGTCTCCCCAAACCGTCCAACTCAACCTCCTCCCCGATGACGCCGAAATCCCCATCGAACAAGTGGCCTGTCTCGACCAAAATCGCGCCTTAGCTATCTCCCGCAGTGACCCCGGTGCAAACCTGGATTTAACCCGAAATACTCCCATCTGGGCCGATGTTAGCCTAGACCCTTTTTGCGGTGAATCTCTCTCCTTAGTTGGAGGTGAAGGAATTGGCAGAACCCAGGAAGGACAAGCCGCCATCTATCAATATGCGCGTCGTTTAGCTGAAGCCAATCTCTTAGAGTTGATTCCCTCAGGAAAAACCCTGCGCGTGGTGATTATTCTCCCGGAAGGACGACAGCTTGCCAAACGAACCTCCAACGAAGCCTTTGGAGTTTTAGAGGGGTTATCTCTCCTGGGAACTCATGGTATTGCTCAACCTCATACGGCTGTTGAAAGTTTGGAAACGGCCAAAACTCAACTTCAGGACAAAAGTTCCTCAGAAAAAAACCTCGTGTTTTGCATTGGTAGCAATGGCTTACAAGTGGCTGAACGACTGAACATTCCTGAGACAGCCATTGTGCAAGTGGGCAATTGGTTGGGGGCGTTACTCGTTGAAGCTGGACTCCATGAAGTGCGTTCGGTGTTGCTTTTGGGCTATCATGGAAAATTGGTGAAATTGGCGGGCAAGATTTTTAATACATCGAGCCATATTGCGGATGGAAAATTGGAAATTCTTGCCGCATCATTAGCACACTATACTGATGATGTCAAGTTAATTCGTGAAGTTTTAGACTGTCGAACCATGGCTGAAGCTCATCAGTTTTTAGAGCAAGAAAACTTAGCTGAAACTGTGTTTAAGAATTTGTGCGATCGCATCAGCCAAAATTCCCAAGCCTATGTCCAAAAATATGCGAATACCCACCTAGAAATCGGGGTCATTCTCTTTGAACGCCAGGGGGTGATTGTGGCTCAAAATGCGATCGCCTCAGACCTCATCGAGCAAAATTAGAGGGCGACCACAAGGGTTCGCGATTAGAGGGCGACCACAAGGGTTCGCCCCTACTTGCCCAATTTCCCCATCTATGCTACAGTGCTGAAATTCGGTTCTGATGGGGAGCAGCCATCAGAGGAAACGGGGAAAGTCCGGTGTAAATCCGGCGCTGTACCGCAACTGTAAGGAGCCAAAACGCTCTAAGTCAGGATGCCCGCCGAGTCGCCAAACTCCACCTCAAACATCTGCGAGTTACAGATGATGGTTCCTATGACAAAACTTGATTTTCGCTTAAATTCTCCGGGTTTCCCAACCCCCATCACTCCCAAAACTGCCCACCCGCCCTCGCTACAGGCACTCTAGGCAACGTTTTCGGGAGTTTTTAGCATTCTCAAACTCTCCTAAATTAGCATCATTAACGCTCCTAAAATGGGAGTCAGTTTTTGTTAGCCATATTCCCCAATCTCGCGGTTTTCTCAACCGTCGAGATTAACCTTTCATGCCAATTTAAACCCGCCAATTCCCTGAGTTGAAATTGGCGACTCCTTCGCGATGCCAAAAATCATGAAATTCCTTCCCCTCTCCCTCTTATTTCTCCTACTCCTCGCCAGTCCCAGTCTCGCCAACCCAGACCCCAACGATAATCCCCCCAGCGGCGATGACCCCACAGAGGACGACATTGAAGAAGTCGAAATCTTCATTCAACGCATCCTGCGCCAACCCGTTTTTGGCCCCTTTCGCCAAAACCGACCCCTACGGGATTCCTCCCGTCCCATTTATGTCATTCCCCGCGAACAAATTGACGTTCAAGGGGCCACCACCGTCCAAGATGCACTACGATTCGTCCCCGGAATCCTCAGCGATGGAACCAGTGGCGGTCAACTCGGGTCCGTCAGTTCCCAATTTATGCGCGGCGGAAACTCCTCCCAAACCCTCATTCTCCTCAACGGACGACCCATCAACGACCTGGGGTCTTCTGGAGGCTTTGACCTCTCCTCCTTCACCACCAACTTTGTCGAACGCCTGGAAGTCCTCCCTGGGGGAAGTTCCACCCTCTACGGGTCTAGCGCCGTCGGCGGAACCCTCAACATCGTCAGCCAATCCCCCACGGAGGAACCGGAAGTAGTTATCGCAAGCGAAGTCGGGAGTTTTGGCTACAACCAACAAGTGATTCAAAGTCGGGGAACCGCCGGAGACTTCGGCTGGGTGATTGGCTATAACCGCACCTTCTCCCGCAATGACTTTCCCTTTGACCTGGGAACCGTCGCTGTCTCGGGAACTCGGGACAATGCCGAGGCCAACTATAACAATCTCAACCTCACTCTAGCCGCCGATTTGGGCGATCGCAACCGTCTGACCTTCTCCGGCCTCTACCTCAGCCGAGACATCGGCGTTCCCGGCGGCGTTCCCACCGCAGCCGGAAGCCTCGGAGAATTTAACCGCCTCACTCCCGACGCCAGACAATACACCGAAGACTGGCTACTCGACCTCCTCTGGGAATCCCAACTCAACCCGGAAGACACCTCCAACCTCACGGCCCGCATCTACACCGATATCCTCGACTCCACCTTCCGCGACCCCGAAAGCAGCCGTAGCAACCTTGACCGCAACAGTTTCGGCGTGCAAGTTCAACATAACTGGCAATTTACCGATAACCAAACCCTCACCTACGGCATCGATTTTCGCACCATTTCTTCAGAAAATAGAACCGTTAACGTCTCCACAGGCGAAAGTACGGAAAACTACAACAGTCGCATCGACAATGGAGCCGCATTTGCTCGCTACGAGGTCAACCTTGCTGATAATCTCAGTCTAAATCTGGGTCTGCGCCAAGAATTTAACAGCCTCGAAAATGGGTCTTTCACCTCTCCCGCCGTCGGTATCCTTTGGAACCTCAGTGACAGCACCGCACTGCGCGCCAACTATGCCAGAAGTTTCAAATCTCCCCTAATTTCTCAACTTGAAGGACTCGCCGCCTTTTCCGTCGCCGGAAACCCCAATCTACGACCGGAACGAGGCAACAGTTTTGACCTCGGCATCGACCAACAACTCGGCGACATCGGTTTATTTCGTCTGACTCTCTTTGCCAACCAAATTTCAGAACTAATTGCCTTTCAATTTGGCGACCCCAGCACCAATGTTAACATCGGCAAAGTCGAAGCNTTAGGGGTAGAAGCCGCCTTAGACCTGCAACTGGCTCCCAACGTTTTCGCCTTTGCCAACCTNACCTTAAATAATACCCAAATNTTGCAAGATACCAACGAAGCTGTAGAAGGAAATCGTCTTAGTTTCCGGGATGCTGATGTGTTTAATATCGGAGTCGCCTACGCCACCCCNGATGGCTGGTATGCCGGACTATCTCTACGCAATCTCAGTAACTTTTTTGTCAATAACACCAACAGCGAAAGCTTGCCAGGCTATACCACATTAGACCTCAAACTACAAGCCCCCATCACCGAAAATTTACGTCTCAATGCCAGTGTAAATAATATCTTTGATGAACGCTATGAAGTCTATCCCGGATTTCCCGGTTTAAGTCGAAGCATTCAAGGAGGAATTCGTTATAGCTTCTAAGAGTATGCTACAAGAGAAACAGAGTTATTTACCTATTGTATGATGACAAACTTCCAGCCTTGGGTCACTCCCCTCAACCGTAAAACTACAGAACCCACCCCGCAAGGAGGAACCCTAGAATATGAAGATTTCCCCATTTCTAGTGATGTCACGGGTCCCCTGTTGTATGACTTATTTCAAAACCATTGGTCGGAGATTGGCGTGGGTCATGTGGTGCAAGGAAGTGTCCTGGAACTGGAACTGACTGCGCCTCCCAAAACCTGTTTATTGTATGACGGCTATCTAACAGTTGTCACCGAAGGTTGGCATTTACATCTCTGTTTAGAAGAACATTTAGGGGGTCCCCATTGCAAAACTCCCCCAGAGTTACGACAACAGCGGCGTTTAAGTCGGGGTGCGTTCTATCGGCGTTTGAATGAAGCCGGCCAGCCGAGAAGTTGGGGGATTCAGTTCTGGAATGGGGAGGGAGAACGGATGATGAACCTGTTTTTACCCAATCCGTTGCTGGGTGAGGATGAGGATGTTCTCCCGGAAGGAAAACCGTTGTTGGAAAAATTGGCGCTTTATGATGAGTTGCGCTCAATTTATGTCTTGGGAGAACGACCGATTCCCTTTGCAGAAAATCCCCTCAAACGTCCCTATTTGGCAGTTTGTCGGTCGAGTCGTTGTAATCCATCTCGTAAGTGGGAACCGGTGTTTGAGGCCCTCGAATCTGCTGTGGAGGAGGCGGGATTAGACGTAACAGTTCGCACGGCGGGATGTTTGGAAGTCTGTCAGTTGGGGCCGATTGTTTTTTATTCGGGAGATAGGACTTGGTACAGTCGTGTAAAACCCGAAGTAGCGCGTCGGATTGTGTCTGAGCATTTAGGACAAGGAACGCCGGTTAAAGAGCATTTATATCCTCCGCAGTCGTAAGGGGTTCATCACGTCAGTAGGATGTGTTCCGGCGAGTTACGTTGATTGAATGATAGCAAAATGTGAAAACTGCCGGGACGCATCTGGAATTAAGCGCTGGAATTAAGCGCTACAGATACCAATTTTATTGAATCATAATAGGTTTTTTTGATGCGAATATTTCTGCGAATTACTCCCTTACTAATTCTTGTTGGACTGAGCCTAAATGCTTGTATTCAAAACTCAGTTTCTCCGCTGGCGCAACGTCCGCATTCTCCTGATTGCATCGAGGAGTTTGACCCCAATCGGGATTATTTCCCGGATAAGGTCCAGGTGGAGTTTGCGACGGGGTTTGAGGTGGACTATCACGGTCACTATAAACGAGTCACGCTCACATCTCCTCATCCTGAAGCCAATGACCCCGTTGAGTATGTTTTAGTTCAATGTGGAACTCCTATTCCTGATGATGTCGGTGATGCGACGGTGGTTGAGGTTCCGGTGTCGTCGGTGGTGGTGTTATCAACGACTTATTTACCCCATTTTGCGGCGCTAGAGCGGGTTAATCTATTGGTGGGAATGAGTGATACTCAAATCACTCAAACTCCTGCTGTTATGGAACGAGTGAAACAGCAAAAGATTCGCGATGTGAGCCGCAATCAAGTGGTTAATGTTGAGGGGATTTTGAATCTCAATCCTGATATCGTGATTACCTTTGATGCGGGGGGGTCGAGTTCAGATACGGTGCTGATGTTGGAAAATGCGGGTTTACGAGTCGTCCTTAATTCGGAGTATTTGGAAATGTCTCCTCTGGGACGGTCGGAATGGCTGAAGTTTACGGCATTGTTTCTCAATCAAGAGGGAAAAGCAAAAGAGGTGTTTGAGGAGATTCGTAGTGATTATCAGGAGTTGAGTCAACGGGTGGCGGCGGCGATTGTAGATGATACGTCTCGGCCAACGGTGTTTACGGGGTTTAGTTCAGGGAATACTTGGTATGTTCCGGGTAGAAACAGTTATGCAGCCCAGTTTTTGCGGGATGCGGGGGCGGATTATCTCTGGGATGACCTGGACAATCAATGGACGGTTCCTCTGGATTTTGAGGTGGTCTATCAGCGGGCAATAGATGCAGATTTTTGGGTAAATGTCAATAGTAATTGGCGAACTCGGGCTGATGTGATTGAGGATGACCCCCGCTATGGAAATTTTGCGGCTTGGCAGGGCGATCGCATCTATAATAATAGTAAGCGAGTCAACGAATTTGGCGGCAATGACTATTGGGAAACGGGGATTCTCTACCCTAATCTAATCTTAGCCGATTTGATTCAAATTTTCCACCCAAATTTACTCCCAGATGCAGAAAAAACCTATTATCAAAAGCTCGAATAGTCTTATGGTTCTCAAAATTGCTCAAATCACCGATACTCATCTCTTTGCTGACCGCAAAACTGCGATGCGAGGTTTAGTGACGTGGGACTCTCTCGGGGATGTCGTCACAGATGTCATAACCTGGAAGCCTGATGTTCTGCTGCTTACGGGAGATTTAACCCATCGGGGAGAACCTCAAGCCTATCAACATCTGATTGAACGAATTGCGCCTCTCAATTTGCCAACTTACTATATTCCCGGAAATCATGATGACGTCGATATCTTAAACCGGGAATTTAAAGACTCACCCTTTCTCGCGGATAAGGTCTTTCAAGCTCAAGGTTGGCAGGTTCTGCTACTAGACTCTACGTTAGAAACAGCGGAATCGGGAGAAGGCTATGTCAGTCAGGCTGAACTTCAGAAATTGGAACAATCTTTAACGGCCTCTTCTCAGCCGACAGTGGTCGTGTTACATCATCATCCCGTTCCTATGAGAATTGATTGGCTCGATACCATTGGCCTGCACAATTCTCAAGCCTTTCTCAAGTGTTTAACGCGCTTCCCTCAAGTAAAACTTGTCCTCTTTGGTCATGTCCATTTACAGTTTGACGAAGAGCATCATGGTATTCATTTTTGTGGAACTCCCTCGACTTGTAAACAGGTGCTGCGGCAGGGAGCGAGTGAGGAGGAAGCCTATCCAGGATTTCGGGGCTTAAGGTTGTTTGAGGATGGAACTTATCAAACTGAGGTGATTCGTTCTCATCCTAGTTGATTAACGCTAAGTGTAGAGATAACTTTGTTGTGAAATTAGACCGAAGGCTCGGGATGAGTGGGGGTATATTTTGCCTATTTTTGCTCATTCTTTATGTCAGTTTAGCGGTGGGGTCGGTGGAGATTCCAGCGGGGGAAATGCTGCGAATTTTCTGGGGACAACCGCCTCAAGACCCCACTTGGGCCACGATTGTCCTCACCTTTCGCCTCCCGAAAGCGGTGACGGCGATGGTGGCGGGGGTGGCGTTGTCGGTGTCGGGGTTGCAAATGCAGGTGCTGTTTGGGAATCCTCTGGCGGGGCCGTTTGTTTTGGGGATTAGTTCGGGAGCCAGTTTAGGGGTGGCCTTGGTGGTGTTGCTGGGCCAGGTTGGCCCCTGGAGTCGGGTGCTGGCGGCGAGTTTGGGTGCGGCGGTGGTGTTGGGATTGGTGATGCTGATGGCCCGGAGGGTTCGCAGTCGGGAACGGTTGCTGTTGTTGGGGTTGATGTTTGGTTATGGGGTGAACGCTCTGGTGACGATTTTGCTGCATTTTAGTTCTCGGGAGCGGATTCAAGCCTATTTGACTTGGACGTTTGGCAGTTTTGCGGGGATTCCTTGGCAACGGATGACGCTTTTTGTGGGAATGGTGCTGCTGGGGTTGCTGTTGGCGGCTGGGTTGGCTAAGTCTCTGAATTTGTTGTTGTTGGGGGATATGACGGCGATTGGGTTGGGGTTGCGGTTGCAACGGGTGCAGTTGCTGACGCTGCTGAGTACGGCGATTTTGGCGGGAACGGTGACGGCGTTTTGTGGGCCAATTGCTTTTTTGGGGGTTGCAGTGCCTCATTTGGCTCGTTCTCTGTGGAATACGTCGAATCTGTTGCGGTTACTCCCGGCGGTGATGCTGTTGGGGGCGATGTTGGCGTTGTTGGCGGATTGGATGGCGCAGGTTCCAGGTCAAGATATTGTTTTGCCGTTGAATGCGGTGACGGCGATGATTGGCGCCCCGATTGTCACTCATGCGATTCTGCAACGGGGGAGTCATTATTGATGGTTTATACATGATTTGTATAAATCTTTCTATGGGTAGAGTGAGATTCCTTTCTAGGGATAGATGTGTTTAGGAGCGGGATTAATTAGAATGAAGTTAGTTGAATTCACTCTGAACGGTCATCGTTAAGGGTTCAGAGTGAGGATTCTTGATGATATTTAGGTACGTTTTATGTTTAGACGAAAACAACTGATTCGAGTGTCTGTGGTGGGTGCGATCGCCGCCTCGTTAAGCCTCGGTGGACCGGCCGCCTGGGGAAACTCTGACGGAGTCTTTACACCCCCCGACTACGATCGACAGTCAGTTCCTGAACATCTCAACACCGCCGAAGATTGGGAAGTCGTTGGACGAGAAGCGGCGGCGGTTGGAGACTATCATAACGCCATTTTTGCCTTTGATAAAGCCATTGAATTGGCCCGAGGTGAGAACCCAGAACTGTTGGAGTTACGGGGGTGGACACAGTATTTAGACCAAGATTATGATGCGGCGATCGCCGACTTAGCCACCGCCGTTGAACTCTACCGCCAACTCGAACGCCAAGAGGACTATCGTAATGCTCAACAAATGCGAGATTACATCGTTACTCGCCAGTCTCAAGAACAACTATCGGCCGCTCCCGTTGATCTCCAGCGGTAGTTTAATCCGAAATAAACTTCCTCGACCGACTTCGGAAACTACCTCAATTTTACCTCGATGAGCATCGACAATTCGCTGGCAAAGATGTAAGCCTAAACCACTTCCGGATCGTTTGTGATGACCTTGACGAAAACGAGTAAAGAGACTGGCGCGATCGCTCGCACTAATCCCAATCCCTGTATCTTCAACTTCTAACACCAACCAGGGATTAGGAACTGGAGAACGATAAAGCCGCAATTGAACCGTTCCCTTGTCGGTAAACTTAATCGCATTGCCAATCAGGTTTATAAAAACGCGATAAAGTTCTAGGCGATCGCCAACTACCTCACAGATATCGTCCTGAAAGTCCCGGATAATCTTAATTTGCTTATCTTGCGCAATGGGCGTTAGTTCATCTAAAATTTCTTCTAGGGTGGCACAGAGATTAAACGGTGTAAATGTCAGTTGTTTTCGTCCCGCCTCATAACGATAGACTTCTAACAATAAATTCACCATATCCAAGAGATTATGGTTACTGCGAATCATGGTGGCGATCGCCTCCTCCATCGACTCAGAAATATCGCCAAATGCCTGAGATTGCATCAAATTGAGCATTCGATCTGCCGCCACTAACGGGGTTCGTAAATCATGAGTCAGACGCGAGACAAAATCCTCTCGTTCTCGGGCCATGCGATCGCGTTCATCAATGGTATGCTTTAACCGCAGCAGCGATCGCACCCGCGCCTGTAACTCCTCCATCTCCACCGGTTTACGGATAAAATCATCCGCTCCCACATCCAGGCCTTTCACCACACTCGAGGCTTCATGAGCGGTAATCAATAAAATAGGAATATAAGGAAGATTTGGGTGAGTTCGCACCCGACGAGTCACCTCATACCCATCCAAATTCGGCATCATCACATCGAGAAGAATCAAATCTGGCGGATTCGCCTCAATCTCATCAAGGGCCGCAAAACCATCCTCCGCTAACTCAATTAGATAGCCTTCATCTTCGAGAATCGCTTGCACAAGAAATAAGTTATCTGGAGAATCATCAACGGCGAGGATTCGATCAATTTTAGGTTCAGGTGTTAACATTTGCAAAAAATTTTTAAGTCAATTTTTAAGTCAATACTTCTCTCAAACTTGTGACTCAACCCCAGTTATGATGCCCGTTTTTTATAGGGAATGTAGGCTTTTCGTGACTCACGGGGAGACGGTTCTAGCACAGAACGAGGTAATTCTACCCGAAAGGTTGACCCCTGTCCCTGAGAACTCTCAACATGAATCGTTCCTTTCATCATTTTCACAAGAGAATCGACAATAGCCAAGCCTAATCCAACGCCGTTATAATTACGAGCCAAGGAATTATCTAACTGTTCAAAAGCCGCAAAAATCCGCTTTAGATGTTCCGGGGGGATACCAATTCCCGTATCCGAGACCGCAATCGCGAGGCGATCGGGAGTTACTTCCCAAATTTGTACCGAAATATCCCCATCTTCCGTAAACTTCAAGGCATTAGCCAACAAATTCGAGACCACACGGCGGACTCCCTGATGGTCTTGAAAAACCCGAGGATTCTCGACGTTAGCATCAATCCAGAGTGCTAAGCCTTTCTGTTCACAGAGCCAACGAGCATTTCCGGCAATAGACGTGACTAACTGCACTAAATTAAACGCTTTGGGACGAAGTTCTGAGGCTCCCGCTTCTAATTTAGACCGTTCAATGATATCATTAATAACGGACAAAAGCTGCTTGCCATTATTGAAAATACACTGTAACGTTTGCACTTGAACCGGAGTTAACGATCTGTTTTTTTTGCGCAATAGCAGTTGAGAAAAGCCGATAATGACATTCAACGGCGTTCGTAACTCATGAGAAACCGTTGAGAGAAACGCTGACTTCATCCGAGACGCCTCTAGGATCGTCAAATGTTGACGGCGAATCTGCTCTCGTTGTCGTTTCAATTCCTGATGTTGAGCAGCAATGAGACGATTCTGCTCACTAATGCGAGCCTCCAACTGTTGGCAATCGCCACTCAGATGGGAAATATCGCCGTCTTCCTCAAAATCTTCCCCAACAGTCAACTCGCGGTTTCTAGGGCGATCGCCACGAAACAGAACCCGCCAGATCATGGCCAGTCCCTCAGAGGTAAAATAATGACGATTGATCACCTCATCGGCCCCAGCCGCTAACTCACCGCCTTCTAACTCAGGATTATACCCTGTAACCACAATCGGCGTCTGAGGAAAGTCTCGTCGTAATGCCGCCATCACGGCTTTGAGATTGAGGCGATCGCCATCCAAGAGGATTCCAGCAACCGTTCCCTCTCCCCGGCTTCCGTCTCCCGTAGGGTACTGCTGACAAAAGCGAAGTGTGGGGCTGAGATCTCCCTCCTGGGGGGCGGCAAAGGCTTGCAAAGCCGCCTTAGCATTAATATCCGTCTCGGTATCAAAGCCGATCACAAGAATTGGGACTGGTCCATTTGTCATGGGTCGTGGGAACAAAATATCTAGGGATGATATCGTTCAAAGCTCAATAAGGGGTATAATACGAAGTTATAAATTTTTAGGTAGTTTGTCCTCTATCCTGAGTAAGAGGTTCAGCAACTCAGATAGAGCCGTGTCCCCTTCCTAACGATTGAATCGACTAAAAACTGTTTCGATTTTGCCAGAGGAGATTCTGCCTCGCAAGTGTGTTTTCTCTCGATTTGCCCCTAAACTTGACCCCAGTTTAACCTGATTTCCCCTGATAGATTAGAGTCTGCCCCGTTCTCTTAACCGGTATAAATCTCGCAAAATCCTTGAATAGATAGTATGATTCGCACCGTATTGATCGAAGACCACGAACTGACTCGCGTTGGCATCCGAGCGGCCCTCGAGCAAACTGGCGTCATTGATATTGTAGGAGAAGCCGCCACAGGTCAAGACGGGTTAGCCGTGCTTCAGGACACCCAACCTGATGTCGCGATTCTCGACATTGGCTTACCCGATCTCGACGGGATCGAACTCTTACAACAATTTCGTCAGTCCAACGAGAGTACCCAACATCACGTCAAAGTCTTAATTTTGACCATGCACGACAACGAAGATTCTGTCCTCGCCGCCTTCGCCGCCGGTGCAGACTCCTACAGCATGAAAGATGCCAGTTTGGAGCGTCTCCTCGAAGCCATCCAAGTCACCCATGAAGGGAATACCTGGATCGATCCCAACATCGCCCAAATTGTCCTGCGTCAAGCTCGCAAATCCCAATCCGCCGCTTCCTCAGTTCAAACCCTGGCCTCGGACTCCTCCAAATCCTTGGCCACAACCGTGATCGACAATGTTGAAACCGCCGAGCCATGGGATGACTCTCGCCACATCGAAGGGGTTGACTCAGAAGTGCAGCAGTTGATGGAATCAGATCCCCTCACCAAACGAGAGTTAGAGATCCTAGAGTTAATCGTTGGTGGCTGTAACAACGCCCAAATTGCCGAACAACTCTATATCACCGTTGGAACAGTCAAAACCCATGTTCGCAGCATCCTCAATAAGCTCTGCGTGGACGATCGCACCCAAGCCGCCGTTCGGGCCTTGCGATCGGGGTTAGTCAACTAATCCGAGTCCGTCCAGCGGGGACGACCAGGGTTTAACTGCAACTCCCAAGTTCCCAACTGAGGATCATCGACCCTGAGGCGGCCACTCCAGAGCGATTGGTTCACATAGGGACTCTCCAGAACTGGCGTCTCACTCCGGGATTGTTCCCTTCCATTAATACGTGCGATCCCCGCTCTGCGGCTGGGGTCGTCGATGAGTTCGAGGCGATCGCCCTCGACGCTGGTATACATTAACCGTCCCTCAGTCTCTAAGGTCTCATCATTGACCTGCGTCTGAGCCAACGCCGCCTCTACTTCCGCTAAGGTGTCATACTCTGAACGAGCCAGAACCTCCGTAATCCAAGCCGTTTGCTCTCCCTGAGCCACTAACGCTAAATGCTCAGAGACCTCCTCTAAGCTCATCTCTAGCCGAATCTCATCTCCCCAGGCCCGCGCACAAAGCCAGACCCCTTCAATCTCCCAAACAAACCAGTCTCCCAGCCGCTGTGGTTCCCCATAGCCTTTGGGAATCACTAGGTGCGATTGGCCCGGAACCCCCGCCGCCTTATCCTGCGCTGTCAATCGCAATTGATAGAGGCTGGCCCCCTTTTCTTGAAGATAGCGATCGCCGGGACTGCGTCCTGTAGCCAATGGACTATGATAGGTTCCCCCCAAACTAATCACCGCATTCTCTCGACCTTGGCGATCGCGCACCACCAATTTATACGTTGCATATTGGGCGTTAATTGTCCCCTGAACCTGGTAACTACGTCCGGGAGCTTGCAGAGTTCCTAAACTATAGTCCGGGGTGACATAAAAGGTTTCCCAAAATTGATTGTCCTGATGATATCCGTAATAACTCGGATGACTGGCCCGCAGTTGAAAGGGAAGGGGAAGGGTTTTCTGAGCCAGCGATCGCAACTGGGCCGGAGGACGATAGCCACTGGTGGCCGCCAAAATCGCCAAACGAGAGGCTCCACGGTCCATTTGCCCGACAATCCGCTCAATCTCTTGGGGATCATCACCTCCCCACCAAATCCAGGCCAACGCCGTCAAACCACTATTCCAAGTCTGGCGATCGAACCCGCGACTTTCAGCCCCCCCAGCGGTTCCCCAACTCAGCCGCACCGCCATCTGAGTCGATAACCAATCCAACACCGCCCGGGCCAACTGTCGCCGTTGTGGCGTTTCGGCAAAGTCATAGAGATTCAGCAACGCCCCGATGCTATAGCCATAGTAGGTCGAAGAATGAAATTCCCCCTGACCAATGGTGAGATATTTCGTCAGTTCCGCCCTCAGCCACGCATCATGAGTAGCCAGGAAATGGGGATGGCTGACGGGGAAGCCGCTGCCATCCATCATGGCTAAACCGGACATATACTGTTGCCAGAGATGATTTTCAGTACCCCCTTCGCCCCATTCAAACATCCGTGGCGGTTGCAACATACTCCGATACGCCTGACGAACCGGATCGGGCAACGAGTCTTGAAACAGGAAAAAAATCCGCACGTCATAAAGACTGCGGAAATGATAGAGATCTCCTTTATCCTCCTCCAGACTCAACCACATCTGCCAAATCGGCCCCTGGTCTTCCTTGGGGGTGAGGCTAAGCTGGGCCAACATCGGCGGTAGGAGATATTTATGGGGATCATAGATATCTCGGGAACGCCACCACTGATCGAGTTCCTCAAGATCCGCATCGGCCAAGGCCTGCCGTACCGCTAAACTCCGGGCCGCTACCCCAGCCTCGATCGCGTCGTTGGTGCGCTGTGCCTCCGTCAGAACTATCTCCGCCGTGGCTACCGGGGAAGGGGAAATAAGCCTCTCACAAGCGCTTAAACCTGGCAGAAGCAAGAGAACACTGAGGGGAAGCCAACGAGGAGTCATGGCTGGGCTAGGACGACTAAGAAGATGGGTCTACTGTCGAGGCTCTGCACCGGCCTTGTCAACATTAAACTCTAGCCAATCGGGCCAGTCGCTTGATTAATCAACCGTCCAGGGGACTTCCTCTTCTGTTGCTCCCTGAAGCACCTCATGTTTGCGACGAGCATAAACCTGCTCAAAGGGTTCAACCGGTTGTGCAAAGGCTCCCGCTGAACGTCGTCCCTGCTGTTCAGGCTTAATGACCCGTTCAATCAGGAAGTCAATGGTTTGTTGTTTAATCCAACCGCGATCGACAATCACTTCGGAAAATTTCTTGCCCGTCACCTGTTGATCATAGGCCGCAACCTGGATCTGAGCCGGTGTAATCAGTCCGGCTTCGAGGAGATAGGCTCCTAAACGTTTGCGTCCTAATCTCGATGTGGGTAAGTGGGTTTGGGTTGCGCTACTGGTTGAGTTATACATTATTAAATCCGACGCTCTCCGTAATGTCTGAACTAATATCTGAACTAATGTCTGAACTGTGGCAACATTGCCGCCACAAGGCATCTTATCCACCCGATGTGAGAGTCATCGGCCGACTGGGCCATCGGCTAATGCTCTCAAGAACCCTGATTGCAACGACCCATCCGACGCCTAAAGCCCACGGCTCGAACAGGATTCGGTCAGTTGGCTTTACATCTTTGCCAACTCTGTAAGACGATTATAACCAATGTTGAGATTTTTTTGCGTATATCCACGCAAAAAACAACGTTAAATTTCTTAACGTTAAGACTCAACCCGGAATAAACCGTAGATATACGGTCAAACACCTGTCATGCAACGTGTCATAGGGGGCCGCCACACCAGCCACCCCAACTGCTCAGAACAGAAGACGAACCCGACGGCTCTGTTGAGACTGGATCTCTAAACCTAAGTCTTCATCACCCCCCACTCAAGAAAGGGAACCTTGACCCGAAATTCAACCTTTTCCACCTGTATTCTTCACGTCAATCAGCTTACGTAGTAAGTCATACCAGAACGAGGCTCCCATAGAAATAGCAAGACCACTAACGAACCAACCCAAAACACGTTTGAGATAAAGTAAGGGGTTGCCTATACGCCAAGTGGTACCGGGAATCATCACCGAGGACTGAGGGGGAATCTGCTGTCGGCGAATCTCCTCATTCCAGCCAATGGGAAGGGAGACATCATTGAGTTGGTCACGCACATCGCGTTTAACCTGCTCCATATTTTGAGTTTGGCTCGCCTGGGTTTGTGCATAGCTGCTAACAGTTTCCCGTAAAACCGTATTTTGCGACAAACTATCGATCATAAAGAGGGTATCTGAATTGGTGGCGATCGCCAGGACAAAACCAACTAAAATCGCAATTCCTCGAGCATTACGACGATACACCCCACTGGCCCGCGTCATGGAGTTGTCAAACCAGTCTTCTAACTGAGTTTGTAAGTCATGCATTTCTTCTTCGATACTTTCTTTGCGCGTCTCTATTTTTTCAGCCAAAGCCTTTAAGCTATTTTGTAACGGATCAGGTAAATCTGGCAACGTATCAATAATACGCTTAAAACCCTGATACGTTGGACTGTTCTTATTTTGAAATGCTTGCTCTAGCTGCTGATAAACCTTGGGTTTATCACGAACCAGCTCAATTAGCTCATTCAGAGTTGGTCGTAATGTTTCTAAAACCCTTGGCTTTTCTGTTGGATTATAATAACGGTCTTTTTGAAACTCCAACTCGTAGAGAAAAAACTGTTTAATTGAATCAGGCTCATCAATAAACCGCTCACAATAACCAATATAGCCATTGAGAGTATTTTCCATACGATCAATCGTTGCGAGCAGTGTAATTCCTCCATCCGCAAACTCCTGACGGGTGCGATTCCAATCTCGCGTCATCTCTCTCAATCGCTCTGTTGCTAACCGCTGAGACTCGGGTTTGCGTAGATACTTTCCAGTTTTCAGAAGAGCTGAAACCTGTCGTTTTTGAAAGTTCTCAAGTCGAGAAACGGTCACTAGACGACCAATTTCTGACATATGAAATGTCTTTAAAATCGTTGACGCAAATGTTTCAGGTGGAATATAGGAAGGCGCGCTAGTTTGATTAGCAAAGGGATTTCTAAGAGTTTCCTTGGGATTTCCCAGCAAGCGATTGAAGAAATTAAAAACTGGAGATATAACTCGGTAGAAACCATCAATAAATGTATTGACAATCTTGCGATTAAACTGGGCAACTTGTCCTTTTGCTTCCTGATTTAATGTCCGAATTAATGGATGTGAATAGAGGCGATCAGTTAAAACTTCAACTTCTTGCTCTCGCTGCTTTAGCTGAGGATCTTGTTCTGTTTTTCCACCTCCTTCTAGTAGGACACGAATTGAGGTTCGTAAATGTTCCGCTCGCCACTGTAGCAGTGTTGTAATCAGTTCATGAATTTCAGAAGAGAGTAAACTCAACGTTAAATAAACAAAGATAATGCCAATTGCAATATCCAAAACTAGAGGTAGATTCATGATAAACTCCTAACAACAGGCACAGTAGTATTAAACAAGAGTATTAGACGAGAGTATTAGACAAAAGTATTAGACAAGTCCAAGCTCCTCAACGATCAAGGGCAATAGTAGAGAGCTTGACTAGAATCAAGGATGGAGCGATCGCCCCGATGATTGACAAACCTCAGTCGCTCAGTTCAGTGTGAACTACCGCTATTGAATCAGAGATTGCCATAGCGGCTTCCTACCCAACAGATTGCCCAACCGTAGATTTCTTGCGTCCTCTAGGGTTAGGTCTTACATCTGGGCAGTAGGCTTGGCCCCGCGTCCCGCAGGTGAGGGGCTGTCCCTGGAGGTTTCCAAAGCGGGTTTATACGCCCCGTCAACAGTCGTAGTCCCTCTTCTCGGAGGTTGATGGCGGCATTGATATCTCGGTCGTGCTGGGTTCCACAGTGAGAACAGGTCCAATGCCTGACATCGAGTGGCAGGCTATTGATTTGATTCAAACAAACGTTGCAGGTCTTGGAGCTAGGGAAGAAGCGATCGACTTCAATGTAGACTTTCCCGTCTTGCTCAGCTTTGTAGTTCAGCATGGCCAAAAACATCCCCCACCCGACTTGGCTTATGGCCTTAGCCAGGCTGTGGTTCTTAACCATCCCTTTGACATTGAGGTTTTCTACACAAATGACTTGGTTTTCATCGACTATCCTACGCGATAGCTTGTGTAAGAAATCCTCCCGGCAACGTGCCACTTTGTTATGGACTTTAGCTACCTTTTTCCGCGCCTTGTCACGGTTTTTACCCCCCTTTTGTTTTCTGGATAATTGTTGTTGCTTGCGTTTTAGGTTTTGCTCATGTTTAGCCATCCATCTTGGGTTATCAAACTTAGACCCATCGGAGGTGACAGCGAAATGGTTTAATCCCAGGTCAACACCGAGGGCTTTTCCTTCAGCAGATGAGTCGGGTTTAGGTTTTCCATCTTCAAAGAGAATCGAAGCAAAATATTGGTCACAGCGATTTTTGCTCACTGTGACCGTTTTGACCTTACCCCCTATGGGTCGATGAAGAACCGCCTTAACCTCCCCAATCTTTGGCAGCTTCAGGGCTTTATCCAAGAGCTTGACGTTTTGGGGATACTGGATGGACTGCTTACCGTGTTTGGACTTGAACCGTGGAGACCTGGCTCTTTTTTCAAAAAAGTTGTTAAAAGCCGTTCCCAGATTAATGCAAACCTGTTGAAGACATTGGGAGTAGGTCAGCGTGAGCCAGTTATACTCTTGTTTGAGACTGGGAATCTTTTTCTTGATGTCGTAACTCGACAGTCCTTTCCCAGTCTCTTTATAGGTTTGGTTCACCAAGTTCAGACCATAGTTCCACAGCCATCGGCAATTGCCGAAGGATTGTTCGAGCAATTGCTTCTGCTGCTGATTTGGATATAGCCTGACCTTGACGACTTGACGCATTAGGGCTAATCGGATTCACTGTAAACACTATACTATAGGTGACCACCGCAATTCATCTCGCGCTTCAATCAGAGATTTGAAGCGGAGGATTCTTGCGGGCTTTGCTAAAGGAAACTTCGGCGATCGCAGCCGCCTCGTCACAAAATTTTGTCCGCCCCCTATGATGCAGTCGCCTATCTTCGCCGAGATAAAACGGAAGTTCCGATCAAGCCGTAGCCCCTACCGCGACTTAGCTTGGAGTCTTCTCCTCTGGGGACTGGCCCTGCTCGTATTGACCAGCAGCCTCGATCAGCT
>P_2C_Liq_1_UnCtyDRAFT_1000425_pt1 | contig 18088 bp, 14 predicted proteins | sample Pon2CUnioCityCA_2_FD_10234 | JGI IMG/M metagenome (IMG submission 10234) | reverse complement strand
TGATAGAGCGCTGGTGTAGCATGATGAGTGAGTTTAAAACTAGTACGACACATGAGTTTGCTAAATTCTCTGTGGCTTTAAGAGAACTATTACTGTTGAGTAACAAAGTAAACAGTTAACAGTTAACTGAGTAAAGTTTAAAAAACTCAACAATAAAAACCGCTATATTGTATAATATAGCGGTTTTTTTATAGCTTTACTTTTATACTTTGGAGAGTCCATGTTTTCTTTGGCACATAAAGCCCTAATGAGTTGTGAACCGGAAGTCGCACACGATCTTACCATCGGGTTTCTCGCTCGAACTCAACGTACATTTATGGCCAATACTTATGCGCAAAAATTACCCGCTAAACCCGTGACTATTTGGGGTATCGATTTCCCCAACCCCATTGGATTGGCTGCTGGTCTGGATAAAAACGGGCAGTGTATTGATGCATTTCATAAAATGGGATTTGGTTTTGTTGAAATTGGTACGGTAACCCCCATTGGACAACCCGGAAATCCCAAACCCCGTCTGTTTAGAATCACGGAAAAAGATGCCATTATTAATCGCATGGGGTTTAATAACCATGGCGTAGACTTCCTATTAGAACGAGTAAAGGAAGCTAACAATGAGGGTGTTTTAGGCATCAATATAGGGAAAAATAAAGAAACACCAGAAGATAAAGCACTGGATGATTATCTTATATGTTTACGTAAAGTATATCGCCATGCCGATTACATAACAGTCAATATTTCATCGCCAAATACACCGGGTTTACGCAACCTCCAATATGGTGAAGCTTTAGATAATTTGTTACTTGGTTTGAAAAATGAACAAACTAAATTACAACAAGAACATCGTAAGTATGTGCCTATTGCTGTGAAGATTGCGCCAGATATGAACGATGAAGAAATAACCTCTATTGCTGATTCACTAATAAAAAGTGGTATGGATGGTGTGATTGCAACAAATACGACATTATCAAGAGATGCTGTTAGCGGATTACCTCACGCAGAAGAGGCGGGTGGACTTAGTGGTGCAGTTTTGACTCAGCGAAGCTTAGAAGTCACTCAACAATTAGCTAAAACACTTGCGGGAAGAATGCCTATTATTAGTGTAGGGGGGATCAATGATGCCGCTTCTGCACAAGCACGTTTAGATGCTGGGGCGAGTTTAGTCCAAGTCTATTCTGCCTTTATTTACCAAGGGCCACCTTTGGTCAAAGCGCTTGTTGAAGGAATTAAGTAATTGGAACATAACATATTAGTTACTACCGCAAAGGGCTTAGACCAGCTTTTATTTGCAGAAATTGAAGCAATTTGCCCCAACGTGAATCTTAAACAGATACCAGGCGGTGTGTATGTCAACGGTGAAATCACTGATGCATATAAAATTTGCTTATGGTCACGTTTAGCAAACCGTGTGTTATGGATACTTACACATGCGCCTGCAGCTAATGAACAAGAACTATATAATGCAGCAAATGCTATCGATTGGCCGGCACAGTTTCACTTTGCATCTGATTTCATGGTCCAATTTAATGGGACGACTAAAGCAATTAACAATACCCAATTTGGTGCATTAAGAATCAAAGATGGTATTGTTGATCGGTTTGTTGAAGAGGGGACCTCTAGACCCTCAGTATCAAAATTATCTCCAGCCATTACTATACATGCTAGGTTACACCGTGATGAGATCCTAATAGCAATAGATTTATCTGGTAAATCTTTACACCAAAGGCATTATCGAGAAGATACCGGTGAAGCACCACTGAAAGAACATGTAGCCGCGGCAATGCTATATCGCAGTGGCTTTGCCAAAGCTCTAACTGAGTTTGACTCTGTTACCTTACTAGATCCGATGTGTGGTTCCGGCACAATAGCAATTGAAGCGGCATTAATGGCAGCAAAAATTGCTCCCGGTTTAGCTCGTACAAAATGGGGGTTTGACGCATGGTTAGGGCACAATAAATCAATCTGGAATGACTTAAAGGAAACGGCTTTAGCAGAGCAACAAAGTCACAATCACCGTATTTTCGCCAATGATATTGACCGCAATTTAGTACGAATTGCAAAGGCTAATGCTGATAATGCAGGCGTATTTGCCAATATTCAATTTTCCCAAAAAGACGCGAGTAAACTGACGCTACCTGTCGAGTTGACCTTAGACGATGCAGGTATGGCAACGACGCCAGCCTTTATCGTGAGTAATCCCCCTTATGGTGAACGCCTCGGTGAATTAGCAACACTATTACCTATGTTTAACCATTTAGGCGACCATCTGAAATCAGCATTTTCGGGTTGGTCAGTATCATTATTATCTTCTAACCGCGAATTATTGCGCCAAATCCGTTTGCGTTCCAAAAAAGAATACGCCATGAACAATGGTAAATTGGAATGTAAATTAGTGAATTACGCGTTAGATACTGCTAATTGTGAACAAATTGCTCAGCACAGTGGACAACAAGATTTTGCTAATCGCTTAAGAAAAAACTTGAAAAAACTTAAGCCGTTTATCAAACGTGCAGAAACCAATGCTTATCGCATTTATGATGCGGATTTACCTGATTATAATTGTGCCATTGACCGCTATGGTGATTGGTTGGTGGTCCAAGAGTATGCGCCTCCAAAGGATATTCCACCCGAAAAAGCTCGTCGCCGGATCCATGATGTATTGTTACAACTGCCAATTGTTACCGGCGTAGACACCAAAAAGATTGCGGTTAAAGTCCGCGAACAACAAAAGGGTACCAAGCAGTATCAAAAGGTGAATGATCAACAAAACCGCATCGCAGTTTCCGAGCATGGCGCAGAGTTTTATGTGAACCCAACGGATTATTTAGATACAGGTTTATTCTTAGATCACCGTCTCACTAGACAGTTGTTTAAAGCTGAAGCCCAAGGCAAAACTGTACTTAATTTGTTTGCTTATACGGGGTCTGTATCAGTACACGCTGCAAAAGGTGGAGCAACCTCAGTCACGACAGTGGATATGTCTAATACATATCTAGATTGGGCCAAAGATAACTTTAGTATCAATCGCTTACGCGGTGCATACGACTTTATCCAAGCAGATTGTGTCGAATGGATGAAGCGTAACCACAAGAAATTTGATTTAATTTTCATTGATCCTCCCTCGTTTTCTAATTCAAAACGCATGTCAGGGACGTGGGATGTGCAACGTGATCACGTTAGTTTAATTCGTTGTGCAGTTGAGAGTTTACAGCCTAATGGCATCATTTATTTCTCTAACAATTTGCGTAGTTTTAAATTAGCGGATGCAGATTTGAGTGATATGGGTTTGACGATTGAGAATATTTCAGCGCAAACACTGCCTGAAGATTTCCAGAGAAACCCTAAAATTCATCAGTGCTGGCGTTTGACAAAATGCTAAGCGAACTACCAAAGTTTTGTTTGATTACAGGAGCAGATTGTTCTTTATGTACAGTCGCTGAAGACCTTATTTCAGCAACTGTTCCTGAACTTGAAATGGGGCTTATTGATGTGCGTTCAGATTATGATTTATATCATCTATATGGTGCACAAATACCCGTATTGTTAAATACGCACGCAAATATGGCTTTATATTGGCCGTTTACCGCAACTTCTATATCTGAGTTCATTCATTCATGAGTTTGTTACAAATAAAGCAAGGTTCCGTCATTTTCGGTCATCCCCCCTTATTAGATGGTGTGGAATTCACACTGCATGCCGGAGAAAGAGTCTGTATTGTAGGGCGTAACGGTTCTGGTAAATCAACCTTCATGCAAGTCATTGAAGGCCGAATTATTTTGGACGACGGTCAACGTATATTTGATAACAATTTTACGATTTCTCGCTTGCCTCAAGATCCGCCCGAGAGTGTAGAAACCTCATTATTTGATTATGTGGCAGAAGGTTTAGCTGGGGTAGGTCAATTATTACAAGATTTTAATGCTATTACGCATTTAGTAGCCGATGATCCGAGTGAGCAAAACTTAAATCGAATGATGCAGCTACAAGAGCGCTTAGATAGTCAAAATGCATGGCAATTTGAACAAAATATTCAGTCCACATTGACTATGCTGCAACTTGAACCCGATACAATGTTATCCAGTTTATCTGGAGGCTGGCGCCGCAAAGCGGCTTTAGCCCGTGCTTTAGTTGCTCAGCCCGATATTTTATTACTCGACGAACCCACCAACCACTTAGATATAGACATGATCAAGTGGTTAGAATTAGCTTTGAAACAGTTTAAAGGGGCGATCGTTTTTGTTTCGCATGACCGGGCATTTATTCGTTCACTCGCCACGCGTATTGTTGATTTAGATCGTGGTGGATTAACCTCATATCCGGGAGATTATGCCACTTACTTAGAGCAAAAAGCGCATGATTTAGAAGTCGAAGAAAAACAAAACGCTGAATTTGATAAAAAATTGGCTCAAGAAGAAGTTTGGATCAGGCAAGGAATTAAAGCGCGTCGTACACGTAATGAAGGACGGGTCAGGGCACTTAAGAAACTCCGTGAAACTCATAAAGCTAGACGACAAGTGCAAGGTAGTGCGCGGATTGAAACACAGCAGCTTAATGCCTCTGGTAAACGTGTATTTGAAGCGGAAAACCTTTCATATTCTATTGCGGAAAAATGCATTGTTGAAAACCTGAACTTAAACATTGTTCGTGGCGATAAAATTGCCTTTATTGGAAAGAATGGTTGCGGTAAATCGACATTGATAAAGTTACTTCTAGGCCAGTTAACACCAAATAGCGGCTCAGTCATTCAAGGAGTTAATTTGGATGTTGCGTATTTTGACCAACATCGTGACGCCCTCGATTTAAATCAAAAAGTAGTAGATTGTGTCGCTGAAGGCAAACAAGAAGTAACGATTAATGGGCGCACTCGTCATGTCATTAGCTACTTACAAGATTATCTTTTTGCGCCAGATCGCATCCAAGCTCCGGTAAGTTCTTTATCAGGTGGTGAAAAAAACCGTCTGATGTTAGCGAAACTCATGTTACGTCCTAGTAACTTACTGATCCTGGATGAACCAACTAATGACCTAGATGTAGAAACATTAGAGTTATTAGAATCGTTATTGGTCGAATATACAGGTACTGTCATTTTAGTCAGTCACGATAGGGAATTTGTCGATAATGTTGTATCTTCGTGCTTAGTATTTGAAGGGGCAGGCAAAATTACTGAATTTGTCGGTGGTTACACTGACTCAGCAAGTTGGTATGCGGAACAATCTAAAAAAGCCCAAGAATTAGCAGACTTAGGCGGAACTAAAGGGATAAAAGAGAGTCCTAAGCCTGAAACTAAATCTGTTGTTAAGTCACAGAAAAAGTTATCATATAAAGAATCCCGTGAGCTAGAGCGACTACCAGAAGTGATAGATGAGCTAGAAACACGAATCAATAATTTACAAGAACAAATGAGTGAAGCAGATTTCTTTACCCAAGACGTAACTGTTACCCAGCCCATTATTGATGAATTGGCTGAATGTGAAACATCACTAGAAACAGCTTATGCGCGTTGGGATGAATTAGAAGCACTCCAAGAAAACTTATAATAAAGTGTTAACAGGAACTATATGAACGTGTTGTCGTTGTCAGCTATGCCAAAATTATCAATTCCCAGCAAAGTAAGTAAACTTGCGTTCGCTTGCTCAATGTTATCCTTAACTGTATCTTTTAATGCCTTATCTGCACAATATGAGGTTCAAGAGCTCGCTGCGAATGATTTAGGTGTTAATATTTTTGCCCAAGCCCTGAATAATTCAGGTACAGCACTAGTAACCGTTCAAGATACCTTCAATCCTCCATTAGATTTTTCTCTGATTGATTTCACAAATGAAGAATTAATTGCCAATCTTACTGATGTTGAGTCCGCTGCTGCAGGGAGTCCAAATACTGAAGATTACACTTACTTGGCATCTATTGCGCGCGTTGCCTCACGTCAAGGGTCTTTGTTTTCACAACAAATGTCTCTATACCAATCTTATACGGTAAACGGTACCAATACTGCAAGACTATTAGGTTTCGACCAAGTTACTAACAGTACTAATGGCTATACCTTTGGCAATGACATTATTGCTCGCAGTATTAACGAGAATAACGTGGTTGCTGGTACTAGTGAAGGCTTATATGTCAAAGTCGATTACACCAATAGTGACGACGTTGATATTACGTATGTAGTGAGTGATTTCGCGCGACGTGCTTTTGTTCAAAACGGCTCTGTTGTGACAGAACTAGCGCCATCAATGACTATCGGTGGCGGTATCAGTGAGGCTTATGACATAAATGCAAACATGCAAGTCGTAGGGTTTTCTACCGTACGAGAAAATACGACTTTGACCAGTTTGGTCGCATTGTGTTCTGATGAAGAAACACGTGGTGACCAACCCGAAAGTGTGTGTTTGAGTAATATTGGCAAGGATAGTGGTTATCTGACACGTACTGACCGCCGCGCTACGATTTGGGAGTTAGATAATAGTGGTGAACTTGTTGCTACCACTGAATATGATTTACCATTTGATCCAGCAGAAGTCTTTGCCGGTAGTGAAAATCTTGATGATTTTGTTTTTTATAACACAGCATTTGCAATCAATGACAATGGAATTGCTGTTGGAGAAACTCAAGCAATTAACACTGCTGAACGTTCAGTAATTACAGCCGCTATATATCAAGATGGTTTAACGCAAGAGTTTATTGATAAAGACGAATATCCGGGAAGCTCAGCAACAGATATTAATAATGATAATATTATAACCGGTTATGCTTTAAAAAACGTCAATGGCACTAATCGTCGAAAGGGTTATTTCTATAATATGGCTACTGAAGAGTTAACTTTTTTTGCTGACTTTTTCCCTGGTTCAGCGAGTGAACCTAAGGCAATCAATAATAATGGTCTAATTGTCGGTGAAGCTGAAGTTGAATTTGTAACCAATGCCACGCGTCGTCGTAATGGTTTCGTATTTGACATTAATACCCAAGTTTTCACAAACCTGAATGATTTAGTCGCTTGTGACAGTCCGTACACTATCGTAGGTGCGAGTGCGGTTAATGATGATAATATCATTTTGGCTAATGCCTTAGTCAACCGTCAAGCTNAAGATATCGCTGGTGAATTAGTTTTTGATGACAACGGCGACCCGGTGNTGGTTGATAAGGTCATTACAGTACAATTGAATCCTATAGCAAATGGGGAACTGGATGACTGTGCAAGTGATGAAGATGAAATTAGAGAAAGGCAAGGCGCTTCAACCTCATGGTTTACTCTCTTAGGCTTATTGGGACTTACATTTATAAGACGTCGTAAGCAATAAATTATTCCTACACCATTTTCAATAATAAAGTTATATATCAGAAGGTAATAAGCCTGTGTTGCTTATTACCTTTTTGTTTATAAATTAATCGTAATAATTTCAGTGCTTTACTATTTATTTACAAAAAAGCAATAATTTACCTCTTGTAAATCCTCACTATCAGGCGTAATTATATTAATTCAGTTACTCAAATGTTCAATATAAAAAGACGTGGGTAATCTGATTTTTTTGTAATACAACAGAGGTTTACCAATGAAGAGACAAAAAAGGGATAAAATGACCCGAGCTCACGCAAAGGGTTACCAGGCTGGCATTGCTGGTCGCGCCAAAGAGAATTGTCCATTTCAAGAATCTAGTACACGTTCTGAATGGCTAGGCGGATGGAGAGAAGCTGTTGAAGACCGAATAACCACCTTTGGAATGCGTTGATCATTCCAGGAAAAATTCAAAAAAGGCCAGTTTAATAAACTGGCCTTTTTCACTTTTGAGCTTCAACTGATTAGGAATGTAATTTTATAACTTTCGTTTTAACAGTAACCACATCATAAACAGTTTATACCTCAAAGATACGAACTAAGCGACAATTTAAAAAGCGCTAGTGTCGCTAAATAAACCAACTTTTAAGTCTTTAGCTTCATAGATCACTCGACCATCAACAGATACTGTGCCGTCTGCCAGACCCATGAATAATTTACGCTTGATTACTCGTTTCATCTGAATGTTATAAGTCACTTTTTTAGCTGTTGGTAAAATCTGTCCGGTAAATTTAACTTCACCTACACCTAACGCACGACCTTTACCAGGACCACCAGACCAACCTAAGAAGAAACCGACTAATTGCCACATGGCATCTAGGCCTAAACAACCAGGCATGACTGGGTCACCAGGGAAGTGGCAATCAAAGAACCATAGGTCTGGCGTAATATCTAATTCGGCTTGGATTTCACCTTTATCAAACAAGCCACCCGTTTCAGTGATATTGGTAATGCGATCCATCATAAGCATATTTGGCGCAGGTAATTGACTATTACCTGGACCGAAAAGCTCGCCTTGACTACATGCTAAAAGCTCTTCACGAGTGTAACTGTTTTGATCTAATGTCATAAAATGTGTTCCAATATAAATAGGTGACGATAAACAGCGTGTAATTTAGCGAACACTTGTACGCTAAACAAGTCTGAACAGTAAAATATTTGAAATTAATTTACATACCTTGCATGATCCATAGGATAATAAGACAAGGCAGTATAGGAACTAGGATAACTAATGCGTAATAAAACTTTGCAAGCAAATGCTGAAAAGCAAAAACGTTTTCGCGAAAAACAAAAAGCGTTAGGCAAAAAGATGGTACGAGGTTACGTTTCTCCACAAGCGCTAGCGTGCTATGAAGAGTTACAAGACAAAACAGGTTGGAGTGATAGTGACATTCTCTCAAACGCGTTACGCATAACTTATGCGGCGTATAAAAAAGGGCAAATACGTATACTCAATCAATATCTTGAAGACAACAAAATGTAAGTTTAGACGACGTGCTTTTTGAGAATGCGTTTTGATTCTTTTTTCACATTATTCCTTTCTTTGAAATCCCATGCTCTGACCCGAGCTGCTCTCGCACCTTCTTCCATATCCATGATGGGGTCTGGATATTCTTTGACCTCATCAATCGCAAATAATAAACGTTCCATGGGAGAGACGGCCCATGGCGTGTGCACCATATCTTTAGGAAAATGAGCTAGCTCAGGAACCCACTTCAAAATAAAGGTACCGTCGGGATCTTTTTCTTGAGATTGTTTAATCGGATTGTATAAACGAATGGTATGTGTACCCGTCACACCAGCTTGCATTTGAAATTGGGGATAGTGAATACCCGGTTCAAAATCGAGAAACTGACGCGCCAGATGATGTACACCTAGGCGCCAATCAATATTGAAATGATGCGTTAAAACACTCACTAGCATGGCACGCATACGGAAGTTTATGTATCCCGTTGCATTCACTGCCCGCATATTGGCGTCAATGATAGGAATACCCGTTTGGCCAGTCTGCCAAGCATGCAGATAGCGCTCGACTACAACAGGATCCTGTTCATAAGGATAATCTAAATAGCCTTTGTTGATGCATTCGTATTCCATTGACGTTTCAGATTCAAACTTTTGAATAAAATGACAATGCCAATGCAATCTTGATGCAAACGCTGCAAGAGGCCGTTGCCAGTATTTAGGTTTGTCTTGCGCGACGTCCATGAGTTTTTTATACACTTGTCGAATACTGACATTCCCCCATGCCAAATATGGCGAAATGCGCGAACAAGAACGACGCGCATCATGCGGTCGAGATATGTGTTTTTGATAATTCTTACCGCGATCGATAAAAAAGTGCTGCAATGTATGCCAAGCCCTTTTTTCTCCACCGGCTTGAAATAGTGGATGGGCATCACGCAAAGATACTGCAGGTTCCCATAGGGCGGTTGACCTTCGCTGTACTTGAGATTGTGTAATAACTTTCTCGGCTAACTCATTGATAGCACCCAGTGCTAAAAAAGGAATCGACGTTAAGTTTGCATCATCACAAGGTGCACTGATAACTTGTTCCCAGTGCTTAGCCCAATGTTTACGATGATTCAACCCTCGCGTAACAACAGAGTATGGGAACTCCCGCCAATGGATCCCAAGTTTTTTACACGTTTTTTTTACCGCATGATCCCGCTTAAACGTAATATTTAAGCCGATTTCTTGATAGGAATACAGGTTCCGTACCGTACAGGTTGCTTGGAGTTGTGCCAATACATCTGTTACTTCACCGTAAAGCGTAAGTATTTGGGTATTTGAACGCTGTAGTTGTTGATTTAGATCTTGAATGGATTGATAAACAAAACGCCAATGACGTTCACTGTAGTGTGGATCGTTTACCAATGAAGGTTCGCATATATACAGTAAAAGTACGGGAACATCATTTTGTTCTACCGCACACAATGGTGCGTGATCTCGTAAGCGAAGATCACGTTTAAACCATATCACATCCAATATTACTTGCTCTTTTGCTGTTAGGTCCATTGGGCGATAAATTCACCTTTAGGGTCGTAAGTATCAGTTTGTTTTTGTAGATTAAACTGGCGATGACCACGCGGATCACAACCCACACCTGCCAAATACTGCCAATTCCCGTAGTTACTGGCAGGATCATAATCCACCAACATCGACTGAAAATATGCTGCACCATAGCGCCAATCTTGGCCAAGTTCATGGACATAGCAACTCGCAACAAGTTGGCGACCACGATTTGACATAAACCCAGTTTCACGCAACTGGTTCATGCAAGCATTGATAATAGGATAGGGCGTTGTTCCATTGACCCACTGGTCATGTACTTTTTTAACGTGTTTATTGTATGGTGCTTGTTGTTGTACACCAGCATACACGTATAACTCATAACCAGCTTTTAATGCGTGCCATTGAAAAAACTCACGCCATAATAATTCAAAGAACAACCAATAGGTTGAATCGTTGGCCACTACGTCTTGTTCATAACGAGTTATACCCGCTAGTACTTGGCGTGGGGAAATACATCCGGTTGCCAGCCATGCGGAAAGCTTACTTGAGAAATCCCAGCCATCTAGGCCATTACGTGTCACTTTATATTCTGCCAGCGCATTTGATGTAAATGAGTAATACTCCATTTGTGCTTGTGCGACTTTTTCACCACCGACCAAACGTTGTGCCACATTATCATCAGATGCTTGAGTGACAGGAGGCAAGAGCGCCATATTAGCGGCATGTAAGGCTTGATAAGCCTTCTTTTTTTCATCCGCTGTAGCAGGTAAAAAGCCAGGTGCTGAAATCGGTTTACGTGGTGTTGCTTGTTTTTCCACTTTTTTTCTAAAAGGGGTAAACACATCAGGTAAATCCGCTAACGACATAGGCAGATCAGCTAAATTATATAGAGTATAAGCATTCGCTTCGCTAAACTTAACAGTACTGTGCTTAGCTTTCACTGCTTCTAGGCGTTCTCTTTCTCGATATCCAGTATGATAATGTTTGCCAACATGGGAAATTTCATTCTGCGTGATAAATTCACTGATTACCTGTACGGGTTCACCCTGTAACACAACAAGCTCAACATTATACTCAGCCAATGCTGTGCGTAATTCATCCACTGCCTCGTGGAGGAAGCGATAGCGATGCGGTCCCAATGGATGATGGGAGAAATATGTGTCATTAATATCAGCGGTGTTAAAACAATACACACAAACAAGATTATCCACTGAACGTGCAAGTTGTGTTAATGCAGGATTGTCCGAAATACGCAGATCGTGTTCGAACCAATATAAACCATTTTTCATAAAGACAATTATTTTAGATTTTAGATGTAATAAATACTGTATTGCCTGAAACTAGGTTCAAAGAAAAACCATAAAAATGTGAACGGAACCGTACCTAAAAGCGTAAAAATACAAAATTCTAATAAAGGTTTTCTATGTCTGAAGTATTGTCTATTGTTTGGTTGCGCAACGATCTTCGTTTAACCAATAATCCCGCGCTGTTACACGGTGTCAATCAAGGTACCGTTTTACCTATTTATATTTATGATGATACCGTCCCTGAGCACTATGCAATGGGGTCTGCATCAAAATATTGGCTGCATCGCTCTCTGCATGCGTTGAACGAAACTATGGGTGACAATCTTCAGGTTTTTAAAGGTAATCCTCTTAGCGTTTTGCAACAACTAATCAGTGCATACCCCAACTCACAAGTTTTATGGAATAGGGGGTATGAACCATGGCAAATTTCCCGTGATGCCAAAATTAAACAAGCATTAAAAGAAGACGGCGTTAGCGTCAAAAGCTTTAATGGACATTTGTTGTGGGAACCTATGTCTGTTTTGAAAAAAGATGAGACACCTTACAAAGTGTTCACGCCTTATTATCGCAAAGGCTGTTTGCAAAGGTCGGCACCTGCCTATCCAACACCTGCACCAAAAGATATTACATATTTACAGCAATCTGTTTCTTCAGCCACCATTGATAAGTTGGAACTCGCTCCTAAAATTGCCTGGCATACGACTATGGACTCAATGTGGCAACCTGGCGAAGCTGGTGCAAAAGAAAAACTTGCGGTGTATCTACAAGGTGCGGCGCAAGCCTATCAAAATGATCGCAATTTGCCGGCTGTCAAAGGAACGTCTTTATTATCGCCACATCTACATTTTGGTGAAATTTCACCGCATCAGGTGTGGTATGCAGTACTTGATGCGTTTAATGGTGATACTGAAAATGCTGATTGTGACACATATTTATCAGAACTTGGCTGGCGCGAATTTAGCCATTATTTACTATTTCATTTTCCGCACATTACGCACGATAACTTCAACTCTAAGTTTGATGCATTCAATTGGGAACATGACGAAGCATTGCTAAGTGCGTGGCAAAAAGGCCAAACAGGAGTACCGATTGTCGATGCTGGCATGCGCGAATTATATGAGACAGGTTACATGCACAACCGTGTGCGTATGGTGGTAGGTTCTTACTTGGTGAAGAACTTATTAATTGATTGGCGTCACGGTGAACGCTGGTTCTGGGATACATTGCTCGATGCCGATTTAGCTGCTAATACAGCTAGCTGGCAGTGGGTAGCGGGAACGGGAGCAGATGCTTCGCCATATTTTAGAATTTTTAACCCAATACTACAGGGTGAGAAGTTTGATAAAGAAGGCGAATATGTGAAAAAATACTGTCCGGAACTTCGCTTATTACCGAAAAAGTATATCCATCAACCATGGAATGCACCGGCAGATATTCTTAAAGCTTGTAAAGTCACGCTTGGTGTTGATTATCCGAAGCCAGTCGTTGACTTGAAAGCGTCACGTGATAAAGCATTAGCGGCTTTTGCCAAAATGAAAGAGGCGGTGTAAATGGGCGCATTAAGACTCGTTCTGGCTGACCAATTAACGCATAGTGTAGCCGCGTTACAGGGAATTGATGTTGCAACAGATGTCGTTTTACTGGCTGAGGTTCGCAGTGAAGCGAGTTACGTCAAACATCATAAAAAGAAAATCATTTTTTTATTTTCTGCAATGCGTCATTTTGCCCAAGAGTTAAGGGAAAAAGGCTATACGGTACATTACACAGAATATACCGATACAGATAACCAAGGTTCACTTGCCGCAGAGGTTGCTCAGCGTAAGGCTCAGTATCAACTCGATGAAGTGATTTGTACGCATCCTGGTGAATATCGCATACTTACGGATATGCAGACCTGGTCTGAGGCATTGTCTTGTCCAGTAACTATTCGTGACGATGACCGTTTTATTGCGCATATCGATGAATTTGCTAAATGGGCAGACGGTAAGAAACAGCTCCGAATGGAGTTCTTCTATCGTGAAATGCGCAAAAAGCTAACCTGTTTGATGCAAGATGGTCAGCCTGAAGGCGGTAAGTGGAATTACGACGCCCAAAACCGTAAGTCTTTACCTAAAAATGTGATTGTGCCTGAGCATACCCAATTTGTACCTGATGCAATAACACAGTCGGTTACAACACTCGTTGAGAATGAATTTTCCGATCATTTCGGTGATAGTGAAAATTTCCATTATGCAACAACCCGAGCGGATGCTTTGCAAGTGTTAGATATTTTCATCCAAGAGCGGCTTGAGCTATTTGGTGACTACCAGGACGCTATGGCTGAAGGACAGCCATGGATGTTCCATTCGCATATTGGGTTGTACCTCAATAGTGGTCTGTTAACCCCATTAGAAGTGACTCAAAAAGTTGAGCAAGTTTACTATGCTCAGGGTGCACCATTAAATGCAGTTGAGGGCTTTATTCGTCAAGTGATTGGTTGGCGTGAGTATATCCGTGGCTTGTATTGGTTTAAAATGCCTGGCTATGAAAAAGAAAACTTCCTGGATGCTCAACTAGCGTTACCTGAGTTTTTCTGGACGGGCAAAACCAAGATGAATTGCTTAAGTCAATGCATCACGGAAACCAAGGAAAATGCCTATGCGCATCATATTCAACGCTTGATGGTTTTGGGTAACTTCGCCTTAATCGCAGGACTTACCCCTGAGGAAGTTAATGAATGGTACTTGATTGTTTATGCCGATGCTTACGAATGGGTCGAATTACCGAATGTTTCTGGCATGGTATTATTTGCTGATGGTGGTGTGCTAGCTAGTAAACCTTACGCTGCTAGTGGTGCATACATCAATAAAATGTCTAATTATTGTAAGAATTGTCATTATTCGGTGAAAGAAAAAACCGGTGAAACAGCATGTCCATTTAACTACATGTACTGGCACTTCTTGCATCGCAACCAAGACCAATTACGCAGTAATCACCGTATGGGTATGATTTATAACACCATGGGGAAAATGGCACCTGATAAATTAGGAGCAATGTTAGATGACGGTAATACTTTTTTACTAAAATTAGCAAATAATGAAGATGTTTGATGTGGCTTTATTAGGGATGAAAATGTACCTATGAAAAAATCTCAACTTCCAACAAAAATCTGCTTGGTCTGTGAACGTCCTTTCACTTGGCGAAAGAAGTGGGAACGTGATTGGGAAAATGTTAAATATTGTTCAAAAAGGTGTATGGGAAACCGAAATAAAGTTTCTTGTAAATAAATTATAAATCAGCCGATATAGTAAATGACTATTGATTAGGAATGTATTATGTCATCTACTGTTGGTTGCTGGAGTAAGCCTGTTACTCCAGCATGCGAAACTCAGCGTCTCAATTCTTTAAAACATTATGCTGTGTTACCAGATACTGTTGAACATTTCTACGATACATTCACTAATCTAGCTAAGTCTCTCACTCAAGCTGACGCCTCTGTACTCTCATTTATTACTCAAGATGCACAATGGAACAAATCACAGACGCTTCCAGGTGCTCATAAGATCAGTCGTGAATTATCCATTGATGCTAATCTGGTAGGAGATAGTCTCGAATTTTTACACCTATCAGACATGGAAAAAGACGCACGTTTTGTTAATCATCCAAGAATCTTNACTGGCGAAAAAATTCATGCTTATTTAGGTGTTGCAATACACGACCCTAGTGGGCTTATATTAGGTGTACTTAGTGTTTATAAAACCGTAGCGCATGAATTTTCATCCGCAAATCTGGAACATCTCAAAGTATTAGCGCAACAAGTGGAACTAATAATTGCCCAGCCCAATGACGTTGCTGTAAATCATTCCCAACGTTCACTTTCGTCAAATGTAGCAAACAAGCCTAAAGATATTACTAGCGCTAATGTGACTAAATCGTATTCCTATATAGAAAGTATGCAAACATTTATTCGTGAAGTGAAATCTAGTATAGGTAAAACACAAAATATTGCAGGGGCGCAAGGTCAGATATTAGTTCTGGAAATCCAAAACTATCATTATTTAGACACTGTGTACGGTTCAGATTTTATTCACTATTTAGAGTTAAAAGTACAAGATCGTTTAATTAACACCTTACCAAAAACATGTATCGCCGGAAGCTTTAAAGATGGGCAATTTGGAGTGTATTTAAGTGCTGAATTACACCTTTCCGAAATTGATTACATCTTTACCCTAAGAAAAAACATTGAGTCACCAATTGAATACTCTGGTAGACAGATCTACATAAACATTAAGATGGGTATCTCAACTATTTATAGTACACAAAAGAATTTAGAAGAAAATATTGACTCTGCAAGAAAAAAACTAGGCTCTACAGGTGAACATTCACATAATAGCTATGAACAAATCAATGAATATAAGCGACTCCTTAAGCGAGCTTCGCAGATTGACCATGTGGTGCACAATGCAGTCAACCAGAATGTGTTTACACTAGTTTATGAACCTATTGTTGAAACCCAAACGCAAATGATAATGGGTATGGAAGCATTAGTTAAGTGGCGCTGGAAACCAACAGAAATTTTGTCTCCAAGTGAATTTATTTCCATGTCTAAGTCTGATGGGATAATAAAAATTCCATGTAAAATGATTTTGCGTACTGCATGTCTCGAGTTTGCAGGATTACAAAAAGAATATCTCGCTCCACTGTTCCTGTCAGTAAATATTAGTCCTTATGAAATTGTTACTGAAGATTTTGTTCATAATGTTTTTAGCGCTCTTCATGAAGCGAAATTACACCCAGCACAATTACAATTAGAAGTTACTGAGCAAGGTCTCTTTACTGACTTTGCTTTGATTGTCGAAAAACTAGAGCAACTGAGTCAAGCAGGTATTCGAATTGCAATAGATGGATTTGGTACGAGACATTCACCATTGCAATATTTACAACACTTACCTATAGATACTGTAAAAATTAATCAAAGTTTTATTGAGCAAATTGATACGGATGGAAAGGGGACACCGATTTTGGAAGCAATTATTGCTTTGAGTCATGAGATGGGGGTCCAATTAACTGCAGAAGGAATTAAAAAATGGCATCAAGCGAAATATGTAACAGATAATAATATTGTGACTGCTCAAGGGTTTTACTATGCTAAACCACAATCAATCAAAGAAACATTACTGTCACTGACTAATGATAATTTTGTCTAGTATTAAGATTTGAGAGTAATTAATTCCTTGCAATCTAAGACACTTTAAAGTGTTCAGTAAACATTTCAGCACATCAGCCCAAGCGTCGAATTATCTTAGCATTAAATTAAACACAATACTGAGGTAAACGGTGAAATAGGGCACCTCTAACTCTAGTGATATATTTATTGACTCATTGTGTGTAGATGAAGTGTAATCTTTTCAATTGCATTATGTATCATTTAAAGCCATACTGTACGTATAGACAGTATTCAATGTATATAATCTTAATAACAAAAATAAGATGAGTAACTATTAGGTTACCAATTATAATAATGCCATACAGGAAAAGTTATGCTCGAAAAACTCAGCTTTGTACAGCGTCAGAGGCTTCAATATATTGATTTTAGATTGATGTTCACCGGTGAGTTAACACGCCAAGAAATAGTGAAGCGTTTTGCTTTAGGATTAGCCGCTGCATCTCGAGATATTACACTTTATAAAACATATTGCCCCAATAATATGCATTATGACAATGCACAGAAGAAGTATTCAATAACAACTGAATTTACACCTTTATTTGAGCATGAGCCTAAAGAAACACTGATGAAACTGACACACGGCATAACCGAAGGACGTTATCCTGTGCAAGATATAGCATTTCCAGTAACAGCGCCCAGTGCATTAAATATCCCTGATATCACATGTGTCGCCAAGTTATCCCAAGCAATTATGCAGGGTTTAGCAGTTAAAATGATCTATACATCATTGAGCTCAGGGTCAGGTGCAAGAGAATTTGTGCCGCATAATATTGTTGATAATGGACTGCGGTGGCATGTTCGTGGGTTTGACCGTAAAAGTCGAAGTTTCCGTGATTTTGTCATTACCCGGATTACTAAAGTTGACTTGTTAACGACAAACGAGACAGACATTATTGAAAACGAAACTGTTCAACATGATCATCAATGGTCACGGATGATGCCGTTACAGATTGTGCCGCATCCACACAATGTGAATTTTCCTACAGCAATTGAATTAGATTTTGGGATGGAGAATGGTGTTCTTGAGGTTAATGTCAGAGTCAACGTACGACAATAAAAACACATACCAATAAAGCAACGTTGGTTACATTAGCGTTTTGCAAGTTTTGATTTACTTAGCAGCGTTTAATCGTCGTATGTAAATAAAATGACTAACCGCTAAGGTGAAATCGATTCTAGGGGCTGTAGAGCCCCTTTTTTATACCCATCATTTAAAGTTCATATAATGTATATTAT
>P_2C_Liq_1_UnCtyDRAFT_1000424_pt1 | contig 18089 bp, 17 predicted proteins | sample Pon2CUnioCityCA_2_FD_10234 | JGI IMG/M metagenome (IMG submission 10234) | reverse complement strand
CGCCAAGGCGGCGCCCCTCGGGGCCAGACCAGCCGATGTAATAGGTGGCGCAGGGGCCGTGCAGCGCAAAGAGCATGGCCGCAAGGGGCTGGTCTGCCTCAGACAGGGTGAAGAGGCGCAGCGCCTTGGGGCAGACCTCGGCCATGGTCTCTGTGAGCTTGCGCGGATAGCTCTTGTAACGGCGCGCGCGCGACTGGGCGGCCTCGGCCTTGAGCAACCATGCGTCCTGATCAGGATCAAAGGCGCGTTGGCTCAGGCCGATGTGGGCGGGANGCNCGGCTTCAAAGCGCTCAAGGCTGCGCCGCCATTTGGGCCGCATTGCGGCGCGCTGCGCCTCGGGGTCGGGCGAGAGGCCCAGACAGGCGATATGGGCGGGCTTGATGAGCTGGCGATAGCCGTTTTGCGGCAGAGCGGGGTGCGCGCTTTCGGCGTTGATGATATGGATGCGCTGCGCGGCGAGGGCCTCATAGATTTCGGCGGTGTCGCGCGGGCGGCTCGCCAGCGACAGGCCAAAGCGGCTGAGGGTGAAAGCCTCGCCCGAGGGCAGAGCGATCCGTCGCGGGGCGCGGCCCATGCGGGCGAGGGCGCTGTTGAAAAGCTCGGATTGTTGAAACGAATGTGCCTCTGTCATAGGCCTGTTAAGCCAAAAGAAACCTAATGCGTGGTTAACATCGCCTTATGAGACAGAAAAACACAGTATTCGGCCATGATCTGCCCGCTCCGAAGCTCACGCCGCTGGGGGCGGCGCTGCTGGCGCTTGCCATTGCGCTGCCCTGTGGCGCAGCCTTGAGCGTGATGGATTGGCTCTTGTTTTAGGCGGCGTTTGTATTGGCCGCTTTTTTGCCTGCTTTTTGAGCGGCTTTTTGCGGCTTGGCCGGGGCCTCGGAATTGGCATCAATGAAATCAAGCACCAGCGGGCGGATATTGTTGCGCCAGCTCTTGCCCGCGAAGATGCCGTAATGGCCTGCGCCTGGCTCAAGGTGGGAGGCTTTTTTGCTGTCGGGCAGGCCTGTGCAGAGGTCAAGCGCCGCAACGCATTGGCCGGGGGCGGAGATATCATCTTCTTCGCCTTCGACTGTTTTGACAGCGACAGTGGTGATTTTGCCGATATCGACTTTGTGGCCCGCGACGACGAATTCGTTCTTGGCGATTTCGCGCTCTTTGAAGATGCGGTGGACCGTGGAGAGATAGAATTCGGCGGTCATATCCATCACGGCGAGATATTCGTCATAGAATTTGTTGTGCTTGTCTTTTTCGCCAGCTTCGCCATTTGCGACCCGCGAGATCTGGTCCATGAAGGCTTTGCTGTGCTTTTCGGAGTTCATCGAGATGAAGGAGGAGAGCTGCAAAAGGCCCGGATAGACCTTGCGGCCTGCGCCTTTGTATTTGAAGCCGACCCGCTGGATCATGCTTTCTTCGAGCTGGCCCATTGTGACGCGGCGGCCAAAGTCTGTGACTTCGGTCGGGGTTGCGTCCGGGTCGATCGGGCCGCCAATGAGGGTGAGCGAGCGGGGCTGTGCCTCGGGGTCTTTTTCGGCGAGATAGGCTGTGGCCGCAAGCGTGAGCGGTGCGGGCTGGCACACGGCGATCACATGGGTGTCGGGGCCGAGCTCGCGCATGAAATCAACGAGATAGAGGGTATAATCTTCGATGTCGAACTTGCCCTCGGAAACGGGGATGTCGCGCGCATTGTGCCAGTCTGTGATATAGACTTCGCAGTCGCGAATGAGGCTTCTGACCGTGGAGCGCAATAGCGTCGCGTAATGGCCTGACATCGGCGCAACGATGAGCACTTTGCGGGGGGCTTTTTCGCGCCCTGTCACGTTAAAGTGGATCAGATCGCCAAAGGCGCCTTCGACGACTTTCTCGACTTTGACGATGTGATCTTTGCCATCATCGCAGGTGAAGGTGTCAATGCCCCAGTCGGGCTTGGCGACCATGCGCTCAAAGCTGCGCTCTGTCACTTCGCCCCAAGCGGCGAGCCATTGAAAAGCAGGGTTTGGCGTGAGCGCAAAAGCGGGGTAAGATGCAAAGGACTTGGCGGTTGCGCCGAACCATTGGTTGGCATTGCGAAACGATTCCATAAAGTCGTAGCTGGCCATATAGCGCATTTGGGCGTCCTTTTGCTTTGGGTTTACCTAGGGTAAGTCACTTCGTCGCGTTGTTGTGCGAACCGTAATGATTATGCTGCGTTGCAGAAAAAGATAGGGGAATTTTGTTAAGATGACAACAATAGATGATGTCGCAGGTCAAAATCTTGACAAAATGCAGGCGAATTTGCAGCGGGTCGAGGCGCTGACCGAGCGGTTGATGCGGGCAATCAGCGGGCGAAAAGCGGTGAATCCGACGCTGAGCGGCCCCGGACCCGAGCTTTATGCGCAGGCGGCTGTGAACTACTGGGCCGAGATGGTGGAGAACCCGCAGCGCATTTATGAACAGCAGCTGGAATATTGGGGCAAGTCGGTCCAGCATTTTGTCGAGGCGCAGGAGGCTTTTGTGAAAGAGGGCTTTCAGGCCCCCGCAGACCACACCGAGACGGACAAGCGCTTTCAGAACCCTTTGTGGCAGAGCCACCCTTACTTTAACTTTGTGAAGCAGCAATATCTGATCAATTCGGAGGCGATCCGCACCGCTGTTGCGGATGTGGAAGATCTGAGCGCGACGGACAAGCGGCGGCTTGGCTATTTTTCCGAGCAGATCATCGCGATGATGGCGCCGAGCAACTTTTTGGGCACCAACCCTGACGCGCTGGAGCGGGCGGTGGAAACCGAGGGCGAGAGCCTTGTGCGCGGGCTGGAAAACCTTGTGGCGGATATGGAGGCCAATGACGGCGAGCTTCTGGTCAAGCTTTGTGACGAGAGCGCCTTTGAGCTGGGGCGTAATGTGGCGACGAGCGAGGGCGCGGTTGTGTTTCGCAACGAGATGCTGGAGCTGATCCAGTATAAGGCCGCGACAGAAGAGGTGCATCAGACGCCGCTGATTATCTTTCCGCCATGGATCAACAAGTTTTATATTCTTGATCTGAAGGCCGAAAACAGCCTGATCAAGTGGATCACCGAGCAGGGCTACACCTTGTTTGTGGTGAGCTGGCGCAATCCGGGCCGTGCCGAGGGCGACTGGGGCATGGAGGATTATATCGAGACGGGCTTTAAAGAAGCGATCCGTGCGACCAAAGAGATCACCGGCGAGGCAGAGGTCAATGCTGTGGGATATTGCATTGCGGGCACGACGCTGCATCTGACGCTGGCGGATATGAAGGCCAAGGGCGACACCTCGGTCAAATCAGCCACATTCTTTACGGCGCTGTCGGACTTTGGCGAGCAGGGCGAGTTTACGCCGTTTTTGCAGAATGATTTTGTTGACGGGATCGAGGAGGAAGTCGCCAACTACGGCGTCTTGCGCTCGGTGATCATGTCGCGGACCATGAGCTTTCTGCGCTCCAATGATCTGGTCTACGGGCCTGCGATCAAGTCTTATATGATGGGCGAGACGCCGCCTGCGTTTGATTTGCTCTATTGGAACGGGGACAGCACCAATCTGCCTGGCAAGATGGTCATGGAGTATCTGCGCGGGCTGTGCCAGAAGAACGCCTTTGTTGGCGAGGGCTATGAGCTTTTGGGCGAGCGGCTTCATGTGAGGGATGTGGACATCCCGTTGTTTGCTGTGACCTGTGAGACCGATCATATCGCGGCGTGGCGCGACTGTTACCGTGGCTTTGGTATGACGGGCGCGACAGACAAGACCTTTGTTGTGAGCCAGTCGGGGCATATTGCCGGCGTGGTCAATCCGCCGAGCAAGAAGAAATACGGCCATTATACCAATGAGGCTTTGCCCGAGACGGCGGCAGACTGGTGGGCGGGGGCCGAGTTTCATGCCGGGTCATGGTGGCCGCGCTGGGAAAGCTGGCTTGGCAAACGCTCGGGGCCGATGGTTGCGGCGCGTGCCTTGGGCGGCAAGGGCTATGAGGCGCTTTGCCCTGCGCCCGGGACCTATGTGACATTGAAGCCTGATGTCTGAAGCCTGAGGTCTGAGGCCTTGATCTGGCGGGCTTGGCCTTGTGGCCCTGCCTCTGCGAGGGAGGGGGCCGTGGATGCCCCGCGATGTCATGCGATGCCATGCGATTCTGTGAAACTTTTGTAACAGAATAATGCTGCGCTGCGGCTAAGCTGAAAAGCCCTGCAAAACAAAGGGTTTACCTTGGGTCACTTTTATTTTGCTGCAGTGCAGAAAAAGACTTGAAATGCTGCGGTGCAGCGTGTATATATTCTTCAGACGCGTAACCAATACCTCGGGCAAGACAGTTACAGCCCGACCAACCTGATAGGAATTTTACAATGGCTAAAGCACAAGATTTCACAGCGACTCTCAAAGACATGATGGGCGCATTCCCCGTAGACACAGCCGCTTTTGAAGGCCAGTTCAAAAGCCAAGCCGAGCTCGGCGAGAAATTCTCTTCTGTGGCACTGAGCGCTGCTGAAAAATCAGCTGCGATCTCCACAAAATGGACATCTGAGACACTTGCCAAGCTTGGCGATATGTCAAAAGCCAAAGCAGAGCCTGCTGATTACGCCAAAGCGATCACAGATTTCGCCTCAGCCCAAGCTGAAGTGGCTTCAGAAAACATGGCCGCTTTCGCTGAAGTTGCGAAAAAAGTTCAAATGGAAACTGTTGAGCTTCTGATGGCCGCTGGCAAATCAGCTTCGGAAGAAGCCACAACAGCCGTTAAAAAAGCGACTGAAGACATGACGGCTGCCGCGAAAAAAGCGACAGCTGCTGCGAAGTAAGCAGACCGAGATAGAGCGCAACAGTCTCCTCCCATTCTGAAAGCGCTCCACTCTTGAGCGGGTCCATTGCGGCCCGCTCTTTCTTTTTCTGAGACACTCCCCTAAGCTGCAGTGCAGCGCGGCTCATTTGGGAGGATTCTGGCGTGGACGAGGCTCAGAAAACATTGCTGATCAAGCGGTATGCAAGCCGTCGGCTTTATAACACCGAAACATCCGACTATGTGACGCTTGACGATATTGCGAGTTTTATCCGCGAGGGGCGGGAGGTCCAGATTGTGGATCTCAAGTCTGGCGATGACCTGACGCGGCAGTATCTTCTACAAATCATTGCAGACCACGAGAGCCGCGGCGAAAATATGCTGCCGGTTTCTGTGCTCAATGACATTGTGCGCAGCTATACAAACCAAGCCACCCAGATGATGCCCGAGTTTTTGCAAGCCAGCTTTGATATGCTCCGTGAGGGGCAGGAAAAGATGATGAAAAATATGGGCACGATCAGCCCTATGCCGCAGATGCCGGGCTTTGAAGCGCTTCAGGCCCAGCAAGAGGCGTTTTTGAAGGCGATGACGGGCGGCTTTGGCGCGGCCGGCAGCAGCGCGGCCAAACCTGCAGCGGCTGCGGCTGCCAAGGACGACAGCGCCGACGATCTGGATGACATCAAGGCCGAGCTGGCGGCGCTTCAGGCCAAGCTGTCCAAGATGGGCAAGTAGGGCCAGATGGCGGATAACACAGGGCGGATTACCCTTTGGGGGGTGGAAGTCTTTATCGCGACAGCCGAGGAGCGCTCGATCACTGCGGCGGCGCGTCGCCTTGGAGCCAGCCCGTCTGCGGTCAGCCAGCAGCTGACCAATCTTGAGGGCGCGATGGGCGTCACGCTCTTGCAGCGCAATGCACGGCCGATTTTGCTGACCCCTGCGGGAGAGATTTTCCGCAGGCGGGCGCAAAACATCATGAACGAGGCCGAACAGGTGCGCGCCGAGCTTGCGATGAGCGATATGCGCGGGCTGACGCGGTTTCGCCTCGGGATGATCGAAGATCTGGCGGCAGATGTGACGCCCCAGCTTCTGACCCAGATGGCAGACGAGCTGAAGACCTGTCAGTTTCTGCTTGAGACAGGGGCGAGCCATTTTCTGCACGACCAGCTTGATGCGCGGGCGCTCGATGTGATTGTCGCCGCCGAGATGGGCGAAGCCTTGAGCGGTATGGAAGTGCATCCCTTGATGGAGGAAGGCTTTGTTGTGGCAGCCCCCAAGGGCGCGATTGATCGCAAGGTCGATGTGCTGCGCCAGCTCAAGCGTCTGCCGCTTATTCAATATACCTCGCGCCACCATATGGGCCGCCAGATTGCCAGCCATTTGTCGCGCCAGAACTTGCGGCTGTCGCACCGCTTTGAGCTGGATAGCTATCATGCGATCTTGGCAATGGTCGGGCAGGGCGCGGGCTGGACGATCCTGACGCCGCTGGCTTTGATGCGGGCGCGGCGCTTTGCGCCCAAGATTGATGTGATGGCGCTGCCGTTTGAGCCGCTGTCGCGGCGGATCAGCCTGACGGCGCGCGAGGGGATCTTGCAGGATATGCCAGAGGGGGTCGCCAACAAGCTGCGCCCGATCCTGCGCCAGACCATTATTGATCCGGCGCTGGAGGCTTTTCCGGACACCGAAGGTGTGATCAACCTGCTTTGAGCGCGGGCTTTGCCTTGGCGTCTTCGGCAGCCGCCAAAAGCGCCTCTGCGATAAAGTCGAGGTCCTCGCGCGACAGGCGCGCCGGCAGGCGGGTATCACAGGCGCGCATGAGCATCTTGCGGGTTTGTGGCAGCTCTGGCGTCTCGCCGCCGATAAACTGCCAGTTCCAGAAGGCGCGGGCGTTGTCTGTGCTCATCCCGAAAATCTGGACTTTGACGCCGCGCGTGGCGGCGGCGCTGGCGAAGGCTGTGGCCTCGTCATCTGTCATGTTCACAAGGTTGAACTGGATGCTGTCTGGCGCGCGCTCTTCGGGGGCGAGCTTGGCGGGCACTGTGAGCCAGGGGCTTTGGGAGAGCTTTGCGGCAACATAGTCATGATTGCTGCGGCCCTTGGTGACGCGTTCGGCCACAAGCGGGAGCTGGGGGCGGATCACGGCGGCGGAGAGATTGCTCAGGCGCAGGTTGTAGAGCGGCAGGCGGTTTTGCCAGCGCGCAAAGGCGGCTTCAAGGGCCGTATCGATCTCGCCATGCTTGCGCCAGTTGTGCTCGTAAGCGCCTGACATGATTACGGCTTGCGCGAGCAGGTCGGCGTCATCGGTGATCAGGATGCCGCCTTCGCCTGCGTTGACAAGCTTGTAGGACTGAAAGGAAAAACAGCCGATGCGCCCGAGCGTGCCGATATTTTTGCCATGCCATGTGGTGCCAAGGCTGTGGGCTGCGTCTTCAACAACAGGGATGTCGCGGGCCGCACAGAGCGCCATGATGGCGTCCATATCAGAGGTATGGCCGCGCATATGGGAGATGATCACGGCGCTGATATCCTCGTGAAGCTTGGCCTCGAAATCAGCCATATCAATACGATAGGTGTCGCCCACATCGCAGAGCACAGGCACACACCCAGCATGAACAACCGCAGAGGGCACGGCGGCAAATGTAAAAGCAGGGATCAGCACGCGGGCGTCGCGCGGCAGGCCAAGCGCCTTGAGCGACAGAAAAAGCGCAGCAGAGCATGACGAAACAGCGAGCGCATATTTTGCACCGAGCAGCTCGGCAAATTCCCGCTCCAGAAGCGCCACAGGCGCGTCCTCAGGGGCTGTATAGCGAAACAGATCGCCCGAAGCGAGCAATTGGTCAATCGCCTCGCGCGCGGCCTCAGGGATCGGCTCGGCGTCATGAACGGAAGGGGCTTTGGTTTGCATATTCAGGATTCCCGAAATTTATCTTCGGTAAACCTAAATCAATTTAATACACAAAAAAAGCCCTTAGGCCCGAATAAGCCCAATTCTGCCTTTTTCTTTCTAAAAATATCCCGGGGGAGCGCGAGGGGGCTGGCCCCCTCGCTGGGTCGGATTTTCGCGCAGCGAAAATTCGACGCCTGCCAAAGACTTAAACGGCAGGCACGATCAGCTTGAGCCCGTCAAGCTCGGGGCTTGCCACAATCTGGCAGGACAGGCGCGAATGTGGCCCGCGTTCGGCCTCTGTGGCGTCGAGCATGGCGTCCTCAAAATCCCCCGCCTGCCCGGTCTTGTCGTGCCAGCCCTCATCGACATAGACATGGCAGGTCGCGCAGGCGAGGCTGCCGCCGCATTCTCCGATCACATTGGGCACAGAGTTGGCGAGGGCGGCTTCCATCATGTTCACCCCCTCCGCGACGTCGGCTGAAATTTCGCTGCCGTCGGGCAGGGACCATGTCACATTCATAAGCGTCGTCCTTTACACAAAATAAACATAAAAGTCGCGCAGGGCCTCGCCTTGCAGATCACGGGTTTTTTCGACTTCCTGTTCTTTCATAAAGATGTGGTTGTCACAGAGACCCTGGCCCACGGCGCGGGTGAGGGCTGTATCGGCCTGCAGATCGGCGATTGCGCCCGCAAGGCTGGTGGCGGTGCTCTCGGTGGCGTCGGTTGTTTCAAACCCGTCGCCCGTTTCCATGGCGGGCAGCTCATAGCCGTTGTCTACGCCTAAAAGCGCGGCTTGCAGCACGGCGGCTGTGGCGGTGTAGGGGTTTGAGGAGGCGTCGGCCATGCGGTGCTCCAGCCGCGCTTTGGCGCCGCCTTCCGAGCTGATCCGCGTTGTGACATTGCGGTGATCGCCGCCCCAGTTTTTCCAGAAGCCCGAGAGCGAGCCGGGCTGGAGGCGCTCATAGCTGTTGGCCGTCGGGGCGATCAGGCCGGCAAGGCCTTTGTGGTGATGCAAGAGGCCCGCAAGGCAGCCGCGCGCCAGATCATTCATATGCTCGGGGCCGCCCTTTGCGCCCGATGCGAGTGCATTTTTGCCGCTCTGGTCGGTGAACGAAAAATTGATGTGCATTCCCGAGCCGCCCGCCTCGGCCAGCGGCTTTGGCAGAAAGCTCAAGAGCACGCCATGTTCGAGCGCGATTTCGCGCGCCATAAGGCGGAAGAGCACAATATCATCGACCGCTTTGACAGCATCTGAGAAGGTCAGCACATATTCAAACTGCGGGCTGTCATATTCGCTGGTGATCACTTCCAGATCAAATCCGAGGCGGTCGGCCTCTTCCCAGATCGCATCATTAAAGCGCAGCGGATCAGAGAACGGGCCTGTGCCATAGACCACCCCGCCGGGGGTATCATAGGGCGCGATCTGGCCGGCGTCGTCAAGTTGCAGCGCGAAACATTCAAGCTCGATGCCTATTTTGGGCGTCAGGCCTTTGGCCTCCCATGCCGCAACCGCGCGTTTGAGCGCGCCACGGGGGCACATTTCAAGCGGGGCGCCGTCGGCATCATAAAGATCGCCCAGAACAATTTTGGTGCCCTCATCCCAGCTGTCGCGGATTTCTTCGGCGCGCCACATCAGCTCCATATCGGGCAGCCCTTCCATCATCATGGAGCCGGGAGCTGGCAGCAGGTCCTTGTCGTAATGCACGCCGAATGTGGAACGGCAAAAGCGGGTGCTGGCATCGGCGATTTTGCTATTGGGAAGGTATTTTCCCCGCATGATGCTGAGGTGGTCGCAGAATAATACGCGCAGGCGGTCTTTCATATGTGTCTCCCTGAGGGTCTTTGCCCTTTTTTCTGTTCTGTTTAGGCTCTTTTGATGCGCACAGGCAGGGACTTGATCCCGCCGACAAAGTTTGAGCGCAAAAACTGGTGCTCGCCGTCAGCTTCGATGGCCGAGAGGCGTTTGGCAAGCTTTTGAAACAAAACCCGCACTTCAAGCCGCGCCAGCCACATCCCGAGGCAGACGTGTGGCCCGCCTTGGCCAAAGCTGACGTGGCGGTTGTTTTCGCGCATCAGATTGACGCGCATCGGCGCGTCAAAGGCGCGCTCGTCGCGGTTGCCTGAGGACCACCAGAAGAGGACTTTGTCGCCCGCGCGGATTTTTTTGCCGTGGGCTTCGTAGTCTTGCATCGCCGTGCGGCGGAAGTAGAGCGCAGGCGTGGCCCAGCGGATGATTTCGTCGGGGGCGGTGCTCCAGATATCGCCGGTTTGCATCTGGGCGAGCAATTCGGGCTGATGGCACATGGCCTGCATTCCAGCGGCGATAGAGTAGCGCGTGGTGTCATTGCCGGCGGCGACGAGAAGGCAGAAGAAGTTGCGAAACTCTTCCTCGGAAATGGTGTTGCCGTCTTTGTCGGGCTGCAAGATCATATGCAGCACGCCCTCTGTGTCGCCGGCGGCCTCTTTTTCTTTCATGAGGTCTTTGGCATAGAGAAACAGCTCCGCCCCCGCAGGGGAGTTGAACGGCATCATGCGAAACGCGTCGGTTTCCATTTTGTCGAGCACATGGTCTGTAAACTCTGGGTCTGTGTTGGCGATCAGCGCATCGCCTTTTTCCACAAGCCAGGGCAGGTCTTTTTCGGGCAGCCCAAGGATACGGCCCAGCATCCGCATCGGCAGTTCGCGGGCGATTGTCTTGGTCGCGTCAAAGCTGTCGACGCTCAGCGCCTCTTCGAGGATCTCGTCGCAGAGAACGCCGATTTCGGCGTCAAACTTGGCAATCACGGGCTTTGAGAAGGCTTTGGCAACTTTGATGCGGGTTTGCATATGTTCGGGTGCGTCGGTTTCCTGAAAGGTGCGCCGCGCGAGATACTCTTCATAAGACTGGTCTTCCATGCGGATGCCGCGCGCCGAAGAAAAGACGCGTGTGTTGCGGTTCATTTCCATCATGTCGGCGTGTCGGGTGATCGACCAGTAGTTGTCTCCGTCGGCGTAGTCTGTCCAGCTCACAGGGTCTTCATCGCGCAGGCGCTTGAAGGTGTTGTGCGGCGCGCCTGCCTCAAAAGTGTCATGGCTTGAGAGGTCGGCATAGCCGTCATCTGTAGGGGTCCAGACTGTCATGGGGCCGCCTCTTGCTTAGTTTCACTTGTTAAGTATATTATAAGGGCATATAAATATGTAAAGAAGAATCTGAACTGGAGCGGCCAGATGCGCATTGCTGTCTTGATGACCAACACTGATGAGAGCGATTTCTCGGCGCGCTGGCCGAAGGATGGCGAGAAGTTTCCTGCGATGATCCGCAAGGTCCGCCCTGATTGGAGGTTTGAGGTCTATTCTGTGAAAGACGGGGTGTTTCCTGCGGATCTGGCGGGGCTTGACGGCGTGTTGATCACCGGCTCGCCCCATTCTGTGAACTCGGGCGCCGCTTGGGTGACGCGTTTGTTTGAACTCATTCACGAGATCTACGCCGCAGGGCTGCCAATGTTCGGGGCGTGTTTCGGGCATCAGGCGATTGCCAAGGCTCTGGGGGGCGACGTCGGGCCGAACCCTGCGGGTTGGGTCTTTGGTTTGGTGGAAAAGCGCTTTGCCGACGGGAGCGTTCTGCCGCTCTATGCCAGCCACTCGGAGCAGGTGACAGAGCTGCCCGAAGGGGCCGAGGTGGTCGCTGCGGGGCCTGATTGCAATGTAGCGGGGTTTGTGATCGGCGGGGAGATCATGACGACACAGTATCATCCTGAGATGGAGCCTGCCTTCATTGCGGCGCTGGTGGAGCATCTGGCCGAAGAGCTGCCCCAAGAGGTGACAGAGCGGGCGCGCGCCTCGCTGGTGAATGAAGCGGATATGATTGCAATGGCCGAGCGCATCGCACTGTTTTTAGAAAGAAAATCAGCTTAAAGCAGCCAAGAGATCAAGCGCGGTCACATGGTCAAAGCTGACGTGCTGCTCCATAGCGGCTTCGGCCTCCTTGGCGCGTCTCGCTGTGATGAGATCGGCGATTGCGCGGTGCTCTTTGGCCGAGGTCGCGATGACGCCTGTGTAGTGATAGCGCGCGCGATAATAGGCCATGAGCTTGCGGGCATTGGTCTTGATCATCTCAAGCAGATAAGGGTTTCCTGCGGCCTCGGCGACAACGCGATGAAAGTCCATATTGAGCTGGTAATAAGCGTCAGCTGCGGCGTCGCCATGGGTGCGCGCATGGGTCTCACAGGCCGCAACGGCCGCTTCCAAAGCCTCGGCATGGGCGCGCGAAAGCCGCCGTGCCGCCAGCCCTGCCGCTTGGCCCTCAAGCTTGGCATGGACTTCCAAAATGGCCAGAAACTGCTCAAGCGTCGGGCGAAAAACAATAGCGCCCTTGCGAGCCACGCGGGCCACAAGCCCTGTGGCTTCCAGCTGGATCAATGCCTCTCGCACGGGGGTGCGCGACACCTCATGGCGCGCCATGAGAGCGGCGTCTTCAATAAAGTCGCCGGGGCGCAAAGCCCCCGTCTCAATATCCCGCAAGACTGCGGCAATGATGGTGTCTGTTTGGCCTGCCATAAGCGCAATCTGATCGAAATTGGCCGAGAGGTCCAGCTTTTCAATATTCAAAGGTCCTTAAAATATACCCTTTCTTTTTGCCTCAAATATCCCGGGGGAGCGCGAGGGGGCTGGCCCCCTCGCTGGGTCGGATTTTTCCGAAGGAAAAATTCGACCTTAAAGGCGCGCGCGCCAGAGGCTTTCCAGATCTCTGATCGCCTTGGTAAAAACGCCCACATCAACCCCAACAGCCAGAAACTGCGCGCCCCAGTCGGCATAGTCTTGAGTGGCGGCCTCCGTGACGCCAAGGATGCCGGCGGCTTTGTCAGACGCGCCTATGCGGGCGAGCATATCCTTGATCGCGGCTTTCACGGCGGGCGCGGCAGAGTTGCCGGGAAAGCCCATGTCCGCGGCCAAGTCCGCAGGGCCGATAAAGACACCATCAACGCCCTCAACCGCCAGAATGGCATCAAGGTTTTCCATGCCGAGGCGGGTTTCGACCTGCACCAGCAAGCAGACTTCGTCATTGGCTGTGGCCACATAATCGGCAATCGCGCCAAAGCGGGAGGCGCGCGCGCCGGCAGCGCCTGCGCCGCGAATGCCGTGGGGCGGGTAGCGCATGGCCGCCACGAGGGCGGCGGCTTGCTCGGCGGTGTCGACCATCGGCACAAGCACGGTTTGCGCGCCGGCATCCAGCACCTGTTTCACCAGCCAGTCGTTGCCTGTCGGGATGCGCACCACGGCGTGGGAGTGTTTGTCTTCAAGCACTTGCAGTTGCGCTGTGATGGTTTGCAGATCATTGGGCGCGTGTTCGCCGTCGATCACGATCCAGTCAAAGCCTGCGGTTGCCACCATTTCGAGGGGGTAGGGGTGGGCAAAGCTGGCCCAGCAGCCGAGCTGTGTTTTGCCCGCTTTGAGCGCGGCTTTGAACGGGTTGTGGGGGGCTGGCATATCTTTCTCCTTAAAGGGTGGCCGCAAGCTCGGTGATGACATCATAAGCCATCATCACATCGGCGCGGGTGGCGTCAAACTGGCCGGCTTGGAAGCGGATCACAAGCGCGTCTTGGCTGCGGGTTTGGGTGATATAGATGCGGCCGTCGTCGTTGACCCGATCCACGAGGCTTTGGTTGAGGGCGTCAAGGTCCGTGGCTCCCGTGGGGGCGTAGCGGAAGGTAAAGAGCGAGAGCACAGGCTCTGTCACGATCTCGAAATCGGGCGTGGCGCGGAAGCGCTCGCAGAGCTCTTCGGACCACGTCACATGATTGCGCAGCATGGTGCGCAGGGCTTCAAGCCCATAGGTGCGAAAGAGAAACCAGAGCTTGAGCGCGCGAAAGCGCCGCCCAAGGGGGACGGACCATTCGGAGTAGTTGATGATCCCGTCTTTGCCGTGGGTTTTCAGATATTCAGGCTGGATCGCCAAGGTGCGGGTGAGGTCTTCGGGGGCGCGCACAAAATGGGCGGAGAGGTCAAATTGCGTGCCCATCCATTTGTGCGGGTTGAGCACAACACTGTCGGCCTTCTCGACCCCTGCCCAGAGCCTGCGGAACTCGGGCGCAAGCATGGCCGATCCAGCCCAAGCGGCATCAACATGGGTGTAAAGCCCGTGTGCGGCGGCGACATCGCAGGTGGCGGATATATCATCACAGGCGCCTGTGCCTGTGCCGCCTGTGCAGGCGATCACCCCTGCGGGGAGGAAACCTGCGGCGATATCGGCTTTGATTGCGGCGTCAAGTTTGGCCGCGTCCATGGCGCGCAGGGGGCCATGGGTGGGGATGCGCACGAGGTTTTCCTGACCGATCCCGGCGATCCAGATCGCGCGGTCCACCGAGCTGTGCACCTCCTCGGAGGCGTAAACACGCAGGCGCGGCTGGCCTGTGAGGCCCTTTTGGTTGCCGGCCCAGTCGAGGGCGCGCTCGCGCATGGTGAGCACGGCGGCGAGTGTTGCGCCGCTGGCGCTGTCTTGAATAACGCCGTGGAAGGCTTGCGGCAGNCCGAGCGCGTCGCGCAGCCAGCCCATCATGCGGGTTTCCATTTCGGTGGCGGCGGGCGAGGTCTGCCAGAGCATACATTGCGGGGCCATCACGGTTGTGAAGAAATCTGCCAGCACGGCGGCGGGAGAGGCGTTGGAGGGGAAATAGGCAAAGAAGCGCGGGTGCTGCCAGTGGGTAATGCCGGGCATTACGATGCGCTCGAAGTCTTTGATGACCTCCTCCACAGGCTGGCCCTCTTCGGGAGCGGCAGTGGCAAGCTGGGCGGCGATCTCGCCTGGCTTTGTTTGAGCGCGCACGGGGCGCTCACGCAGGGAGCTGTGATACTCTGCGGCCCAATCGGCCACGTAGCGGCCCCATTTTGGAAAATCTGTCCAGCGCATTTGCGGCTCCCTCGTTTGTTAACAGGGTAACTGCATTTTCGGGGCTGACAAGCGGATTGTGCGGGCGAAGTGGCAAGAGGGCGATGCGCGATCTGCTCCGCCCTCTTCTGATTTATTTTATGCGCTTCGCGGCTATAATGGCTTCGGAGAGCACCTCACGCGTGCCAATGTGGTTGGCGAGAATAAGGATCAGGCGGGCGTTGTAGCTGTCGCTCTCGTCCTTGCTGAGGCCGTCATGGGCGCCGAGCAGCTCTTCATAGAAGTCATCGCCGCCTTTGATATTGGGGGTCAGGGTCAATGTGCTCATGGGATTATTCCTTGCCTGTTGCGCGGCGCAGGGCCGTGCGGAAGAGATTTTCGTCAAAGCGGTCGCGGCGCGCGGCGACGTGTTGATCGGGGCGGATGAGATAGACGCCTGATTTGGCCTCGCCAAGATAGCGCGCAGCGAGTGCGCCTGTGGGGTCGTCTTTGGCGGAGAGGGCGAGGCGGGTGACGGTGACGCCGCTCTCCTCAAAGCTCTCGGGGGCCTCGGCATCAAGCGTCAGCAGGGTGAATGTGCCGCCAAGTTTTGGCAACAAAAAGCCCTCGCCCAAGGGCGCATCAGGGCAGGGCGCGCCCGGGCGGGTGCGCTCGGGGGCTTGGGGCAGGCCATCGGCCGAGTTGAGCGGCGAGCCGTCATAGACGCAGGGCAGCGAGAGGCGGCCCGAATTGACCAGCGGGCGGGCAAACTCGCAGTGCTCGGACAGCTCCAGAACCGCGTTGCGGAAGATATGGCTGATCTCGCTCTTGGGCGTGATGAAGTCGGTGGCGCGGGTCGAGTTGAGGATATTCTCATCCGCCCCGTGGACGCGCTCCATGTTGTAGCTATCAAGCAGGCTCTCGGGGGCTTTGCCCGCGATCACAAGGCCGAGCTTCCAGCCGAGATTGTCGATATCCTGCATCCCCGAATTGGCCCCGCGCGCGCCGAAGGGCGAGACTTGGTGGGCGGCATCGCCGGCAAAAATCACCGGACCGTGGCGGAATTTTTCCATGCGTTTGCATTGGAAGGTGTAGATCGAGGACCAGACCATCTCGTATTCGACGCCTTCGCCAAGGAAGGCATCAAGGCGGCGGCGGATGTTTTCTTCTTTCATCTCTTCCTTGCGGTCGACATCCCAGCCGATCTGGAAATCGACGCGCCAGACATCATCGGGCTGTCTGTGAAGGAGCGTTGATGCGCCCGAGCCGTGGCTTGGCTCAAACCAGAACCAGCGCTCTGTCGGGAAGCTTTCGTTGATCATTTTGATGTCGGCAATGAGGAAGCTGTCTTGGAAGACTTTGCCTTTGAAGTCATGGCCGAGCATATTGCGCAGGGGAGAATTTGCCCCGTCACAGCCAATCAGCCAGTCGGCCTCCATGGTGTAGGGGCCATCGGGGGTCATCACCTCAAGCACCACATGGCCGTCTTTGACAGTCACGTTATCAATGCGGTTTTTGCCACGGATTTCAACCGGCGCACCGGCCTTTTGCATCTCAAACAGCCGCTCGATCATGAAGCTTTCAAAATAGGGCTGTTGGAGGTTGATGAAGGCGGGGAACTCGTGGCCCTCTTCTGGCAGAAGGTTGAATTCAAACACTTTGTCTTCTTTGTGAAAGACTTTCCCGAGGTTCCAGACCACGCCTTTGTCGACCATGGGCTTGCCTGCGCCGTAGCGGTCGGCGATCTCTAGGCTGCGTTTGGCAAAGCAGATTGCACGGCTGCCCATGCCGACGCCTTCGTGATCATCCAGCACAACAACGGGGATGCCTTGTGCGCCCAAATCAAGCGCTGTGGCGACGCCGACGGGGCCGCCGCCCATGACCACGACAGGGTGGCGCACGGGCGCCGCTTTGTCTTGGTCGGCGTGGCGCGCATAGGGGTAGAGGCGGTAGGCGAGTGTATAACGGTCATCAAACATATCAGTCTCCTCTTGTGACATGGGGCGCGTGTCTTGGTCTCTGTCTCTGGCAAGCCAGCCTCGCGCGGAGGCTGGCCCAAAGAGGCAGGGCGGATCAGCTTTGCAGCTGTTCCCACATCTCGATGTCGCGCTTGTCGGTCCAGATGCGCGGGTGGTCCATGCCGCGCGCTTCGTCATAGGCGCGGGCCACGTTAAAGGGCAGGCAGTGCTCATAAATCGCGTAGTCGGCGAACTTGGGGTCACATTCGGCGCGGCAGGCGTCCCATGCTTCTTTGAGCGAACCGCCACGTGCGGCCACGCGGGCCACGGGGCGATAGGTGCTTTCGACAAAGTCGCGGGTGTTTTCGATGGCGGCGTTGACCATGTCTTTGCCGATGAGCGCATCACCACGGCCCGGCGCGATAGCGTCGACATCAAACCATGCGATGTTGTCGAGCGTGTTGCCCCAATCGGCAAAGTGACCGTCGCCGCAGTAGCAGGCGGAGTGATATTCGACGATATCGCCTGTGAACATCACGTTCTGATCGGGCACATGAACGACAGCGTCGCCCGCAGTGTGGGCGCGCCCCAAGTGCATGATGTCAACGCGGCGCTTGCCGAGGTAGACGGTCATGCTTTCGGAAAAGGTTGTGGTCGGGTAGGTGAGGCCCGGGATGCTCTCGTGGCCTTCAAAGAGGCGCGGGAAGCGCTGGAACTCGCTGTCCCAATCTTCCTGACCGCGCTCAACGACCATGGAGCGGGCGGCGTCAGACATGATCACTTCGGGTGCGCCATAGGCGGAAGCGCCGAGCACGCGGACGGCGTGATAATGGGTCAACACAAGGTGGCTGATCGGTTTGTCTGTGACGGTGCGGACCTTTTCGATCACCTTTTGGGCCAAGCGCGGCGTGGCTTGGGCCTCAACGATCATGACGCTCTCATCGCCGATGATGACGCCAGAGTTGGGGTCGCCCTCGGCGGTGAAGGCCCAGAGGCCCTCGCCGACTTCGACGAAGGAGATTTCTTTTTCGGTCATGTCGCCTTGGGATGCGAATTTTTTAGACATTGGGTTTCCTATTCAGAGCGTTGTGCCTGTGGCGCTGTTGGAGCCTTCGGCGAGGATATTTTGAGCAAAAAGAAAGGGCTCGCGTTGGTATGGATCTGCGAGAGCGGGCAAAAGCTTGCCTGCGCAGGTGCCAAAGCCGATGGTGTAGCCGTCACCCTTGGCGGCGCCATGAAGGGTGAGCGTGTCGCCGTCTTCAAGGAAGGAGCGGGTTTCGCCTGTCTCCAGAGTGACCGGCTCTTTGCCGCCCCATGAGAGCTCCAAGAGCGCGCCGCGCTGGTGCTTCTCGGGGCCGGAGATTGTGCCTGAGCCCAAAAGATCACCGGGGTTCATCGGGCAGCCTGATGTGGTGTGGTGGGCGAGCTGCTGGGCAGAGGAGTAATACATCTCTTTGTAGTTTGTTGTGGCGATTGTGCTTGGCGCTTTGCCTTCAGGCGTCAGCGTCACTTGCAGGTCGATATCATAGAGCATCGGGCCGCAGTCTTTAAGGTGCGCGAGCAGCTCTTTTTCGCGCGGCGGTGTGTCTGTGCGGAACGGCTCAAGCGCGGCTTTTGTGACGATCCACGGGGAGATGCTTG
>P_2C_Liq_1_UnCtyDRAFT_1000422_pt1 | contig 18120 bp, 16 predicted proteins | sample Pon2CUnioCityCA_2_FD_10234 | JGI IMG/M metagenome (IMG submission 10234) | reverse complement strand
ATGGGGTTGTAGAATTTGATGAACATAATAAAGCCATTTCTATTGAAGAAAAACCAGAACATCCAAAATCTAATTATGCAGTTCCTGGAATCTATTTTTATAATAATGAAGTGGTAGCCATTGCAAAAAACATCCAACCCAGCAAAAGAGGCGAATTAGAAATTACAGAAGTAAATAATGTATATCTAAAAAAAGGAAAACTCGCTGTAGAAATTTTAGATAGAGGTACAGCTTGGTTAGATACAGGTACTTTTAACTCATTAATGCAAGCAGGGCAGTTTGTACAAGTAATTGAAGAAAGGCAAGGTTTAAAAGTAGGGTCTATAGAAGCAGCAGCGTTTAGAGCAGGTTTTATTAACAAAGAAGATATGATGGCACTCTCAGAACCTTTATTAAAAAGCGGATATGCCAATAATTTATATAAAATATAATGAAAGTTACAGAAACACATTTAAAAGGTTGTTTTGTAATAGAACCAACTGTTTTTAAAGATGAAAGAGGAACTTTTTTCGAGGTTTTTAATCAGAAAGTATTTGAAAAAAAAATAGGATTAAAAGTAAACTTTGTTCAAGATAACCAATCGATATCTCAAAAAGGAGTTTTAAGAGGTTTGCATATGCAAAAGGGGCAGTTTGCACAAGCTAAATTAGTAAGAGTTATACAAGGCAGAGTTTTAGATGTAGCTGTAGATGTTAGAAAAGACTCGCCAACTTTTGGTCAACATTTTTCTGTAGAATTATCTGGAGATAATAACAAACAACTATTTGTACCAAGAGGATTTTTACATGGTTTTGCTACTTTAGAAGATAATACCATAGTTTCTTATAAGTGTGATAATTACTATCATAAAGAATCTGAATATGGTGTTATTTATAATGACCCCAATTTTAATATAGATTGGATGTTAAAAAAAGAAGAAATTTTTTTATCTGAAAAAGATAAAGACTTAAAAAAAATTCATAAATTTAAAATTTGAAAAAGAAAGCTTTAATTACAGGAATTACGGGACAAGATGATGCCTACTTAACAGAACTTTTATTAGAAAAAGGCTATGAAGTTCATGGTATAAAAAGAAAATCTTCTAATTTAATTAGAATTATTCAAGAAGTAAAACCAGATGAAATCTATAATTTGACGGCAATGAGCAATGTGCATGTTTCCTTTGAAACACCTGAATACACGGCAAATGTAGACGGATTAGGGACTTTAATAAAAGAAGTTGTAGGTTATGGGGGTGATTTTATTTTTAATACAGAAAAACCAGATGGCACTATGCGTAAGGTTACTGATGTTTCTAAATTGCATACCCTAAACTGGAAATACACTGTAGAATTAAAAGAAGGCATTGAAAAAATGTATGATTGGTATTTGAATATAAATAATTAGAGTATGTGTGGAATAAATGGGATTTTCTCTATCAAAAAAACACATAAAATAGAAGAAAGGATAAAGAAAATGAACAAGTCTATTCAGCATAGAGGGCCTGATGCTGGAGACTATTTTATTTATAAAGATATATTAACTATTGGTCATAGAAGACTAAGTATAATTGATGTTAGAGAGATAGCAAACCAACCCATACAGTCTAATTCTAAAAAATGGAATATTGTCTTTAATGGAGAAATCTATAACTTTAAAGAAATAAAAAAAGAACTATCGTATAACTTTTTATCAGATTCAGATACAGAAGTTATTATAGCTGCAGTAGAAGAAAAAGGAATAGATTGGTTTTTATCTAAAGCAAATGGAATGTTTGCAATTGCTCTATTTAATATAGAAAAAGAAAAATTGTATTTAATAAGAGATAGAATGGGTATAAAACCGCTGTTTTATTTCATAGATAATACAAACATCGTTTTTTCATCCGAAATAAAAGGAATTCTTTCTAGTGGTCTTGTAGAGTCAGAGTTTAATAGATCTGCAATAGACGAATATTTAGGAAACAGATATGTTAGAGCTCCATATACTTTTTTTAAAAATATATATCAAGTTTATCCTGGAAGTTATTTAGAAATAGATAACACTATTTCAGTAAAAGAGAAAACTTATTGGGAAATTCCAAATGATTTTAATACTTCGGAAAACTATAAAGAAGAAGAAATAATTTCTAACTTTGAAGAAGAATTAATAAAAGCCATAAAATATAGATTAATTTCAGATGTTCCTTTAGGCACATATCTTAGTGGAGGAGTAGACTCTAGTCTTATTACTGCGGTAACATCTTTAAATAAAGAAGAAAAAATTAATACATATACAATTGGGTTTAATGAACTAAATGAATTTAAGTACGCCAACTTAATTGCTAAAAAATACAAGACCAATCATCATGAAATAATGATGGATAAAAATGAATATATTGATAAATGGAAAGAGTTAATTTATTTTAAAGACTCACCTTTAGGAGTTCCAAATGAAATACCTCTAGCTATAATGTCATCTAAATTAAAAGAAAAAATAACTGTAGTCCTTTCTGGCGAAGGAGCAGATGAATTATTAGGAGGTTATGGAAGAATTTATAGGCTCCCTTTTGATTATGAAAATAGTTCTAAAGACACAAGTTTTTATGACTCTTTTATTAATTCTTATGAATATGTACCAAGAGAGATAAGAGATGAATTAGTTAAATCACCGAAAGATTATAGAAAGATATTTGATGATAAAAATAGGAAAGAGTTTCTAGAAAGGTCTAATGAAGATAACATTTTTAAGTTTTTTCATAAGTATCATGTAAAAGGTCTTTTACAAAGAGTAGATATGACTACGATGCAAACATCAGTTGAAGCTAGAGTTCCTTTTTTAGACCATAATTTAATTGAATTTGCATATAAAAATATACCTTATAATTTAAAATTAAAGTGGTTAGATAAAGAATCTAAAGAAAAAGCAGTAAATCAAACCGCTAAAGAATATAGTGAAGTTTTAGATACTCCAAAATATATTTTAAGGAAAATATCTTACAAATATTTTCCAAAAGAAATTATAGAAAGGAAAAAAGTAGGTTTTCCTGTGCCGTTAAATGAATGGTTTTCTAACTTAGAAGAGCTAGCAAAAGAATTATTAGTAGATGCTGACTGGTTAGAGCCAAATACTTTAGAGAGATTAATTGAAAAAAGCGAAAAATTAGATAGAGCTGGGCAAATTTTATGGATGTTTATTAATATAGAGCTATTTAAAAGAACTTTTTTTAACAAGAAATGGAAATGGAATTAGAAAAAACAAATACAGAAAATAGAAAACCCATTATAGGATATACTTCAGGTGTATATGACTTATTTCATATAGGTCACTTAAATTTATTGAAGAATGCTAAAAGTCTTTGTGATAAATTAATTGTGGGAGTTTCTATTGATGAGCTGGTTTCTTATAAGAATAAAAAAGCAGTTATTAATCATAATGAGAGAATGGAAATTGTAAGAAGTATAAAATATGTAAATACAGTTGTTCCTCAAAATGATATGGATAAATTTAAGATGTGGGAACGTTTAAAATTTGATGTTATGTTTGTAGGGGATGATTGGTTTCAAAGTGAAAAATGGAATGAATTAGATACAAAATTTAAAGAAGTAGGTGTAAAAATAATTTATTTCCCTTATACCAAAGGAACATCCTCAACATTAATTAATGAAACTCTTAAGAAGCTTAGAGGCAAAAAATAAATTTTTAAATTTAAAATACCTATATCTTGCTATTTCTCTATTTTGTAAAATAGGAATCAATTTATTTGTTATTTTTTATTTGGCAAAAAAATTAAATTTAATAGATTTTGGGAGTTTTTCTCTAGCTTTTGTTTTTTCTTCTTTTTTGATTGCAATTCTTGATTATGGTTTTAACCTTAAAGGCTTAACGCTAGCAGGAAAAGATTTAAGTAAAATTAACCAACACCTTTCTAAGATGCTATCAGCAAAAATAGTTATTACTATTTTTTCTTTAACCATTTTTTTTATTTTCCTACTAAATAATAATTATAATAAAGTAACAAGAACAACAATTATTATTCTTGTGGTTTCTTCAATTCCAATTTCTTTTGGTAACTTCTTTGTCAATAGCTTTAAATTATTTCATAATTATAAAAAAGAAGCCATTGGTTTTGTAATTCAAGCTTTAATAATTCTTTTTCTTATTATATTGAATGAATTTTATGGAGAAAATAATATTATTTATTATGCTAGTTTTATTGCAGTCTCTAGAATAATTTACTTTTTATATTCTATAATTGTTTTTAATAATAAGTTTTTACTATCATTAGAAATATCTTTAAAAGAAATTTTTAAGACTTTAAAAGAAAACACACCTTATGCAGTACATTTAGTATTAAGTTCTAGTATTATTTATATAGATACCTTTATTTTATCTTTGTTGTCTAGCCTACAAGATGTAGGTTTATATCAGGCAGGAATAAGGATTGTAATGGCAGCTATGTTAATTGCTGTTATATTAAATGATGCTTTTATTCCAGAAGTTTCTTCACTAGCATCAAACAGGAAAAGAGTAATTAAAAAACTTCAAAATTTATTCAAATTTGTTTTACTTTTTGCAATAATAACTTCAGTAATTATATTAACCTTTAAAAATACTATAATAACAATACTTTTCTCAGAAAAATATTTAACTTTAAATTCATACATTTACTATATAGTCTCTATTCTTTTTTTAAGATACATTGGTGTAGTTCCTGGCATAATTTTAACAAGCTTTAATAGTCAAAAAATTAGAGCTTTTGCTGTAGTAATATCTATTATGATTAGTATTTTATTAAATTGGTTTTTGATTCCAGTTTTTGGAGTGGAAGGAGCTTTTATATCTAGTTTATTTGCTCATATAATTTTAAATATCATTTATGTGTCTAAATCTTTAAATATTATTAAATATATTAAAGGGGATAGTGATTATTTTATAATACTAAGTATACTTATTTTAAATATACTTTTTATCAAGCTATTTGTGAAAGATAATTTATTAGATTTGTTCTTTGTCTGCCTTTTTAATCTTACACTAATTCTTTTTATATTAAAAAAGCAGACTTCAATAAAATTTTTAAATAAAAGCTAGAATGAAATACACGTATAGTGAAGTAAAAAAAACTTTCCATAATCAAGAGCCTTGGTTAAATGTTTTGTTAATTAGATATGTTACTTTACCATTAACCTTTATTGTAGTAAATTATACAAAAATTACCCCAAACATTATTAGTATTATATCTTTGATATTTGGAATAATGTCTGCATATTTTTATTATTCTGGAAATTTGATTTTAGGAGCTATTATGTATTTGGTATCCTATGTTTTTGATGCTATTGATGGCAAAGTAGCAAGATTAACTAAGACAGGTAAAGTTTATGGTGCTTGGTTAGATATTTTTATAGATAGAACAAATATGGTGTTAATATCTACTGCAATATCTTACAATTTCTATATTACGAATCAAGATTACAGACTTATGCTATTAAATTCTTTCTTTTTGGGCATACTTTTTATAGGTTTCGAAAGTCGATATAATATTGATTTTTATAAGTATAAGAATGCTTTTAAAGTAGACCCTCCAACATCTAAGTTTAAGATTTGGTGTAAGAAAAAAGGGCTTATTTATGAGCCAATTTCTTTGGTAGAAATTTTTCTTTTTTATTTAATAGTTTCTCCACAATTTGGTATTGAATTATATACTTGTATAACAACAATTCTATTTTTAATACTAAGAGTTATTAAACAACAATTCTTTTGGAAATATGTTTCTAAAAATAAATAAATCAGTACATTTTTTTTTTATTGTTTGTTTTTTTGCAATGATAGTTCCTTATGCCTTTAATTTAGGAAGTGGGAACACCTTTGTGTTAGATTACTATGCGAAAAGGATAATGACGCTTCTTTCTTTTCCTTTTTTTATATTAATACTATATAATGTTTTAAATAGGGATAAAACAAAAATTAATGCAAAAGTTATTTTGTATCTTTTTTTTTACATAATAGTCCTTTTATTATCTTTTATAAAAGGAAATAGAATTGTTTTAATTATTACTGATGCGTTTATTGCATTGTTACCTGTCTTTTTTTATTTGCTATTATTTAATACAGGAGCTACAACAGATGGATATACAAAAAACTTTAAAATATATTTAATAATATCAACTGTATTGGTATTGTTAAGTGTAAAACTACAATTCTCTTATTTTACATTGATTGCAATAGTTTATATTTTATTTTTCCTAAAATGGAAACTCAATAATATTCTTTTGTATATGCTTTTACCAATTATTACTTATAAGAGCCTAATAGGTAAGAGTTCTTTTTTAATGTTATTTTTTATTTTTGGATATATATTAATTTTTGACTCTAATATTTTAAGTAAAAATAAAAAAATGTATTTTTTAACCATTCCCTCTCTTTTAATCGCTACCCTAGCAATTATTTTTTGGGAACAAATCCAAGAAACAGGAGCCTTTAGAAATTTTGTTTATTTTTTAAAAAACGCAAATTTTTCTAAACTTACATTTAAAGACCTTTCTACTGGTCAGAGGTTATATGAAGCACAAATAGTTCTTGAAAATTTTAATAATAACAATTTTGTTTACAAACTAATTGGAAATGGTTTTGGAAGTACTATAGACTTATCTAGAACACTTGATAATGCTGTTTTAAGTTCTAATGCTAATGTTAATGAAGTTAGAAATATCCATATAGGTTTTTTTGCTGTGTTAAGTAGATATGGAATTATTGGAGTTTTAATATATTTGAGTTTTATTATAAGAATGATACAAATATGTTTTAAAACACTGAGAAAAAAGAGCCATTATTCAATAACATTAGGCTGTTTTTATATACTTGTAATTATATTTGATTCATTTATATCATTTTCACATATGATGTCCAATTTCTTATTCTGGTTTACTTGCGCAATTATTTTATATGAAAACAAAAAACAGAATAACCAGCAGTAAATAGCTTTATAATGCTAGACAAAAATAAATTAATTACAGTATGCTTTTTCTCTTTTGGGATTTTTCCAATACTTCCTTTTAAACTAAAAGGTATCCCAGTATTTCTTTTACTAGTAATTGCTATTTGGATTCTTTTTAATAAAAAAGTTAAAAAATTTCCCTTAAAATTATTTTTAATATTCTCGTCTCTTTTTTTTATAAATATTTTAAGCCTATTAAACACATTTTCATTTCCAGTAAAGAAAATTGAAACAATACTATCATTAGTTTTAGTTCCAATAGGTTTTTTTATGATATATGAATTTATTTCTAGAAAGCATAAATTATTTTTCACAAAAACATATCTCTTTTCAACTTTTATTCTAGCTATTTCTCACTTATTTTATTATTTTATTATTGGTTTGTTCAATGATAACTCTTTGAAAGTTAATTCATTTAGAAAAGCCGTTACAGAAATTCCAATATTAAATAATCATCCAATTTATGTTTCTGTTTTCTTGTCAATTGCTTTATTGTTTTCATTTTATTTTTTTAAAAAAGAAAACAAAAAGATCAAATTAATATTAATATTTTTTTGTATCCTGTTTTTTATAGATTTATTTTTAATATCTAGTAAAGGAGTTTTAGTCGCATTGTTTTTTGCATTGATTTTTTACTTATTTATATCAATTAAAAAAAGGAACATAAGATTAATAGTGTTGACTGTTTTTATTAGTTCTTTTATACTCTCAATTTTTTATATCCCTACGTTAGAAAGACGTTTTAGAGAATTGAAAATAAAATCTACTTATCACAAAATTCAGCCTAACAATTCTTCAAGTATAAGAATTGGAATTTATAAATGCGCATTTAAAACTATTATGGAAAAACCTTTATTTGGCTATGGATTTGGAACCTCTCCTCAAAAAAAATGCTACAAAACATTATCACATCACCTATTTTTAAAAAATTACAATACTCATAATCAGTACTTAGGGTATGCTTTAAATGCTGGGGTTTTTGGTGCAATAACACTTTTATTTTTTATTTTTTTTATTTTAAGAGCCTCTTGGATTAGTAAAGATTATTTACACGTTTCAATTATCATACTCTTTGCTATAATAATGCTTACAGAAAACATTTTAGAAAGACATTCTGGGTTAATATTGTTTATTTTTATTGTAAACTTATTTTTTATTACTAATCAAAAAAGAAATTATGATAATAGATTTTAATTACTTAATTTTACGTTAAATTTTTTATTAAAAAATAAAGAATGATTCAAGCACTAAATACATTTAAACTCCCCAAAAACTTTAGAGGTAAAAATGCTTTTGTGGTACAATTATGGTGGTTAGTACAATCATTATTATTTGAAAACTCACCACAATTTATGTATGGTTTTAGACGGTTTTTATTAAGACTATTTGGTGCAAAAATTGGAAAAAAAGTACTTATTAGACCAACTGTTAGAGTAACCTATCCTTGGAAAGTTGCTATTGGAGATTATTCTTGGATTGGAGATGATGTTGTTTTATATTCTTTAGGAGAAATAGAGATTGGTAAAAATGTAGTAATCTCTCAAAAATCATATATATGTACTGCTTCTCATGATTATTTACAATCTGATTTTCCAATTTTTTCAGAAAAAAATACCATAGAAGACGAATGTTGGTTGGCAACAGATGTGTATATTGCACCTGGAATTACTATTGGAAAAGGAACTGTTGTAGGTGCTAGAAGTAGTGTTTATAAAGATATTGCTTCAAATAAAGTATGTGTAGGCAATCCTGCAAAAATAATTAGAGAAAGAAAAATTGACTAACACTAAAAATATATTATTAATCTCCCCGTTTTTTTTTCCAGAACCAATTTCTACAGGAAAATTTAATACCAATTTTGTAACAGCTCTGACGGCGCAAGGACATAAAGTTACAGTTTTATGTTTTCATCCATTTTATCCAGATTGGAAAGCAAAAAAAAGTAATGAACAACTTAAAGGTGTAGAAATTATTAGAGGGGGAACTAATGTGTTTTATACCAAAAAAACAATTTTTAGAAGACTTATTTTAGAGTTTAGTTTTGCTTTTTTTGTACTAAGAAAATTAAGGGTTCATCAAAAAGGAAAAGACATTGTTATGCCAATATTTCCACCAAGTTTTGCTTTCTATTTTATCAGCCCCTTTTTAAATAAAAATATTAGAAAAGTTGGTATGGTACATGATTTACAAGAAGTATATTCTGAAGGTAAGTCTGGGCTTTTAAACAAATTTGTAAAATTCTTTATTCATAAAATAGAAAAGAAATGTTATCAATCTTGCGATAAAATTTTATTTCTATCAAATGAAATGAAAAAAGAAGCCAAAAAATTATATAATTTAGAAGAAAATAAATTAGAGGTTCAATATCCTTTTATCACTTTAAAAAATAAGATTACCAATGATTTAAGCACTATTTTTGATAGTACAAAGATTAATATTGTTTATTCTGGAGCCTTAGGAGAAAAACAAAACCCAATGAAACTTCTAAGTTTTTTCTCTGAAGCATCGAAAAAAATACAAAACACTGCATTTCATTTTTTTTCTGAAGGTGAAACAATTAAAAGGTTAAAGAGTATAAATAAAAATAAGAATATACATTTTCATAACTTAGTTAAAAAAGAGAATTTAGAAGAATTATATAATAAAAGTGATATTCAAATTATTCCTCAAAAAGAAAACACTTCCAAAGGCTCCTTACCCTCTAAATTACCTAATTTATTAGCTTCAGGATGTAAAGTTATGGTAATAACAGATGCTGATAGTGAAATTGAAAACCTCTTTTTTGAGAAAGATATAGACTTAGTTGTAAATAAATGGGACAATAATTTACTTATAGAAAAGTTGCAGTTTTTAATACATAAAGAAATAGATACAGAGCATCAAAAAACAATTGCAAAAAAAATATTTACAATAGATAAAATGATTCTTAAAGTTTTTCGTTAACAAAGTATATTCGTTTTTTAAAAGAATCAAAATTGAAAAAAAGATACTCTTACTTAATAAGACCTCTCCAGATTATATTGGATATTTTTATTATTAATTTTGCGGTTTATTTAATTTATGACAAAGAGTTTTTAAATACTTCTTTTTTGTCTTACATTTCTTTGTTTTGGTTTTTTACAAGCTATTTTTTAGGTTTTTATAAAGTATATAGATACACAAAAGCTTTACGTATACTAGCTCTTTTAATAAGACAGTTTTTAATCTTTTTCTTAGGTTATTTTGCATATTTTGGTGTTTTTAGAGAAGGAGATGTTGTAAATAACCAATTAGTTATTCTTAGCGCTATTATAATAAGTATTACAGCTATTAAATTTTTATGGCTCTTTCTTTTAAAAAAATACAGATCATATGGTAATAATCATAGAACAACAGTAGTAATTGGTTATGATGATTCAGTAAAAAAACTTATTAAGTTATTTCAAAGTAAATCTAATTTAGGATATAAGTATTTGGGTTTTTTCTCTAATAAAACCTACAAAAGTAAAGAGTTTTTAGGAAATTTAGAAAGTGTAGTTGAATATACAACTAATAATATTGTAGATGAAATTTACTGCTCTTTATCTTCTTTAGATAAAGAGCAAATAAAAAAACTAAATAAATTTGCATTAGATAAAGGCATCGTTTTAAAATTAATACCAGAGTCTAATGAGTTATATAGTAAAAATCAAAGTACTGTATTTTATGACGATACAATAACTGTATTAAATGTAAAAAAATTACCTTTTGAATTCCCAGAAAACTTTTATAAAAAAAGAATATTTGACGTCTTTTTTTCACTTTTTGTATGTATTTTTTTACTCTCATGGTTAATACCTATTTTATGGGTTTTGGTAAAATTAGAATCAAAAGGCCCTTTAATATTTAAGCAAAAAAGAGAAGGTATTAACGTAGATGAGTTTGTTTGTTATAAATTTCGATCAATGAAAATTAATGCAACTGCAAATAAAGTGCATGCTACTAAAAACGATTCTAGAGTTACTAAGATTGGAGCCTTTTTAAGAAAAACAAGTATGGACGAGTTACCTCAATTTATAAACGTTTTACTTGGAGATATGAGTGTGGTTGGACCAAGACCACATTTAGAGAGTTTGTCTTTAGAATACCAAAAAGATGTAGAAGATTATTTAAAAAGACATATTGTAAAACCAGGTATAACTGGTTTAGCTCAAATAAGCGGTTACAGAGGAGAAATAACTAAAAAATCTGATATTAAAAATAGAGTGCGTTTAGATATTTTCTATATAGAAAATTGGTCTTTTTTCTTAGATATTAAAATTATTATTCAAACTGTTTTAAATGTGTTTAAAGGAGAAGAAAAGGCTTATTAAATGAATAAAGAACATCAAATTACAGCAAGTATTGTTCTTTACAATCAAAATATAAATGTTTTAAAAAAAACAGTTACCTCCTTTTTAAATACACCGTTTAAAAAAAAATTATTTTTAATTGATAATTCTAAAAACAACCAAGTAAAAGATATTTTAAAATCTAATGAAATAGAATATGTTTTTACGGGAAAAAATATTGGCTTCGGAAAAGCACATAATCTAATAATAGATAAAATTCAGTCAGATTTTCATTTAATTTTAAATCCAGATGTTGCGTTTTCTCCAGATATTATTTCAGCTTTAATGAATCAACTTTTGCAAAATAAAGAGGTGTCATTTATAACTCCTAAAGTTATTTATCCAGATAAAAGTTTGCAATACGTCTGTAGAAAGCATCCCACTTTATTTAATTTTATAAATCGGAATTTAAAGATTTTTAAAAGATTGGCACTTAAAAACCAATATAGAGATAGCGATTTAAACAAACCTTTTTATCCAGATTTTATTCATGGTTGTTTTATGCTTTTTAAAACTGAAGATTTTAAGATTTTAAATGGATTTGACGAACGCTATTTTTTATACATGGAAGATGCTGATCTATGTAGAAAGATTGATAGATCTGGTAAAAAAATAATGTATTTTCCAGAAGTTAACATTATTCATCAACATCAAAAAGGTTCATTTAAAAGTTTAAAACTTTTTTTTTACCATATTTCCTCAGCAATAAAATATTTTTTAAAGTGGGGCTTTAGGTAACCAATTTTTTTTAAAATATATTTGCAAAACAACAAACAACACAAATGAATATTCTTATTTTAGGTTCTGGAGGTAGAGAACATGCTTTTACATTAAAATTATTAGAAAGTAACAAGGTAAACCAACTTTTTGTTGCACCTGGTAATGCTGGTACAGCCAACATTGCAACTAATATTAATATCAATCCAACAGATTTTAACGCTGTAAAACAAACCGTTTTAGACAATGATATTAAAATGGTAGTTGTGGGCCCAGAAGCACCCTTGGTAGCGGGCGTTCACGACTTTTTCTTAGCTGATGATGCCTTAAAAAATATTCCAGTAATTGGCCCTAAAAAAGACGGAGCAACTTTAGAAGGATCTAAAGATTTTTCTAAGCAGTTTATGCAAAAACATGGTATTCCAACTGCAAAATACCAATCTTTTACAAAAGAAAATTTAGCAGAAGGTTTTGCGTTTTTAGAAACTTTAGAACCACCTTATGTGTTAAAAGCAGATGGATTAGCCGCTGGTAAAGGAGTTTTAATTTTAAATTCTTTAAAAGAAGCTAAAGCTGAATTAAAAGAAATGGTTTCCAATCAAAAATTTGGTGAAGCTTCATCAACAGTAGTGATAGAAGAATTTTTAAAAGGAATAGAATTGTCTGTTTTTGTGTTAACAGATGGTAAAAACTATAAAATATTACCATCCGCAAAAGATTACAAAAGAATTGGCGAAGGTGATACAGGTCTAAATACGGGTGGAATGGGAGCTATTTCTCCTGTGCCATTTGCAGATGAAGCTTTTTTAAATAAAGTAGAAGAATTGGTGGTAAAACCAACTATTAATGGTTTACAAAAAGACGGAATTGACTACAAAGGTTTTATTTTTATTGGTTTAATGAATGACCACGGAAACCCATCTGTAGTAGAATATAATGTACGAATGGGAGATCCAGAAACGGAGGTTGTTTTACCAAGAATCGAGTCAGATTTATTTGATTTGTTTGAAGGGGTTGCCAACCAAACCCTAGATCAAAAATCCTTTTCTGTAACTCAAAAAACAGCAACAACTGTTATGTTGGTTTCTGGTGGATACCCAGAAGCTTATCAAAAAGGGAAAGAAATGACAGGTTTTGACACACTAGAAAATTCCATTGCTTTTCATGCAGGAACAACCCTTAAAGACGGTAAAGTAGTTACAAGCGGTGGTAGAGTTATGGCAATTACTTCATTCGGAGAAACTATAGAAGAGGCTTTAGAAAAATCTTACAAAAGCATTCATAAAATTCATTTCGATAAAATAAATTACAGAAAAGATATCGGTTTCGATTTGGTTTAACAAGCATTTTATTTGGGCGTTTTAACAGGCTTTCCATTATATCTTTTTTTCCGAAAAAGAAAAAAAGGATGCCATTTCAATCCTTAACGCAGTTTTTTGTTCCAACCAAACATCAAACGAAATAAGAGTATTTGTCGTCTTTTAAAAAAATAATGCTATTTTTTACTATCGAATTTTTTGCTAAATAAAAACTCACAAAAATTGAATTAGAAGCTAATTTAATTTGCCTTTTCTAAAGTAAAAGAAAATTCAGAACCTTCGCCATAAGTACTTTTTAACAACATGGTTTGGTCGTGTGCTTCTACAATATGTTTTACAATAGACAAACCTAAACCAGAGCCACCTTGCTCTCTAGATCTACTTTGGTCTACTCTGTAAAAACGCTCAAATAAACGTGGTAAATGTATAGATTTTATGCCTTCGCCATTATCTACTACCTTCACAATAAATTTATCTGAACTATAAGAATCAACAGCTAAAATGGTAGTTCCATTAGGTTTACCGTATTTAATTGAATTTACAATAAGATTTATAAGTACTTGCTCTATTTTTTCGATGTCTCCTTTTACAAAAACTGGAAACTCATAAATTCGATCGAATTTTAAGGTAATGTTTCGTTTTTTGGCTTTCATTTCAAATAAATCGAATACATTTTGTACCAATTCTAAAATATTAAAAACCTTAATATTTAGTTTTAAACCATCTGTTTCTAATTTAGCAATCATGTCTAAATCTTTAGTAACAGCAACCAATCTTTCTACACCTTTGTTGGCTCTTTCTAAGTATTTTTTTCGTATTTCTTTATCACTTCCAGCACCTTCTAAAAGGGTTAAAATATAACCTTGTACCGTAAAAAGTGGTGTTTTAAGTTCGTGTGCTACGTTTCCTAAAAAATCTCTTCTAAAAGAATCTCTTTCTGTTAAACTTTTAATTTCCATCCTTTTACCCTCTACAAACTTCTGCATTCTTTTAGAAAGTTTTTCGATATCTGTTGTTACAGAATCTTTACGTAAATCTTTTACATCTAGTATAGATACGTCTTCGTAGATTTTCTTTAATCTTCTGTAAATAAAATGCTCTGCCCTGTATTGTATAATAAAAAAAGAAATAATAAATAGTGCCGCAATCGAAATTATAAGGGCTCCTATGCCTAAATGTTTAACAACTACAAAATATGATATTGTGGCAATTATTACTGATAAAAGTGTTAAATATATGGCAGACCAAAGTGCGTAAGAGTATGTTCTTTTAAATTTCATTTAGGCAAGTTAATTATCTGCGCCTTCTAAAACAAATTTATAACCTACCCCTTTTACAGTTTTAAAGTGATGATCTCCTATTTTTTCTCTTAATTTTCTAATATGTACGTCTATAGTTCTGCCACCAACAACTACTTCATTACCCCAAACAGTATCTAAAATAACTTCTCGTTTAAAAACTTTGCCAGGTTTAGAGGTAAGTAGAGAAAATAATTCGAATTCTTTTCTAGGTAAAGAAATTTTAGTTCCTGCTTTATAAACTACATATTCTTCTCTGTCTATAACAATGTCTCCAATTTTAAAAGCTTCTTCGCTTTGTTTATCAGATTTTAATCTTCTTAATAAAGATTTTATTTTACTTAATAAAACCTTTGGTTTTATTGGTTTTGTTATATAATCGTCTGCACCGGCTTCAAAACCTGCAACTTGAGAGTAATCTTCTCCTCTTGCTGTTAAAAATGAAATAATAACATTTTCTAAAGAACTAATTTTTCTAATTTTTTCACAAGCTTCTATACCATCCATTTCTGGCATCATAATGTCTAATAAAATTAGATGGGGCATATTTTTTTTTGCAGATTTTATGGCTTCTTGTCCGTTATTAGCAGTAAAAACTTGGTAACCTTCGTTTTTTAAGTTGTAACCAACAATTTCTATAATGTCTGGTTCATCATCAACTAATAAAATTTTAATATCACTTTTGTTCATAAATTTTTAAAAAACTGTGAGTATCAAAAATACTAATAAATAAATTATAATAACAAACACTTAACAATCATTTAATCTATTGCTATTTCGTTAACATTAAAATAACTTTAAAAATAACCTTAAAATATTGGCTATTTAACAATTTGATAATGATATATATAGGAATTATGTATCCTAAAAATTCTTATATTTACTCAATTAATTTAACTTAAAATTTTACACATGAAAAAAAATTACTTTATTACTTTAATCTTGATATTTTGTTTTAGTGTCTTATCATTTGGGCAAGAAATGTTATTAAACGGAGGAATAGAAAATTGGACAGATGATACAACTCCTTCTGATTGGAGCAAAGCAGAAAGCACTACTAAAGAATCTAATGAAAAAAGAACAGGAAATTTTTCTGCTAAAATGACTGGTGGTACAAAAGATTTAGCTCAAACTATAACTGGTATTGTTGCCGGAGATTCTTACACAATAACTCTTTGGTATAAAGTAGAAAGTGGTGATGGTACTGATGCAAGAATTTGGTCTTACTGGAAGGATGCATCTAATGCAAATATTGATAATAATGATAATGATACAGAAGATGCAATTAGAGGTCCAAATAATGGCTATTTAGATAATAATGGAAATGTTTGGTCTAAATATGAAACAACAATAACTGCACCTTCAAGTGCTACTCAATTTTATTTTGAATTAAGAGTTTACGGTTCTGCTATAGTTTATTGGGATGATTTATCTTTTATGCATAATGTAGAAGGTACAGATCCAGTATTATCAATTTCTTCTCCAGCAAATAATTCTGAAATAGAAAGTACAACATCTGTTGATGTTTCTTTATCTGTATCTAACTTTGTTGTTGGTGCAGTTGGAGGAACTGGTGTTGATGGTCATATTCACTGGACTTTACAAAAAAATAGTGATGCTGCTGTTACACAAACAATGAAATATAACACAGATGATGAAACAATAACTGTTGAGCCAGGAAATACATATACTGTTTTTATGGAACTAGTAGACGATTCTCACACACCAATAAACCCAGCAGTATCTGCTACATCTACTTTTAAAATAAAAAATCCTTGTGAGTTGGTTTTAGGAACTATTGAAACAACTTGTGATGCTACAACGACTGGTACTGATACCTATAGTGGTTCAATTGCTTTTTCGGGTGGAAATACAGGAATAACTTATACCATTACAGCGCCATCAGGAGTAATAATGGGAGGTGATAATCCAAACTCTTCTGCAGATGGCACAATTACTTTTACAGGTATGACAGAAGGAGTAGATACTTTCATAACAATAGAAGGAGGCACTGGAAGTAGCTGTGATTTATCCAGAACATTATACAGTCCTGCTTGTATTTCTTTGCCAATAATTGAAGATTTTAATTATGTAGATGGAAGTTTAATAAATAATCCTTTATGGAGTAACTTTAGCGGGACATCTGGAGATTTAATGGTATCATCTGAACAAGTGTTAGTACAGCATGGCACTCCAAGTGAAGATGCTCAAATACAATTTGCAGCTGTTTCTGGAAGTATTTATTATGCACTCGACTTTACAGTTGTAAATCCAGGTAGTCCTATTTCAGGTACAGATAATGAATATTTTGCAACTTTTAAAGACTTTAGTTTTGGTTTTTCAGGTCGTCTTGATATAGTTCCTCCCTCTAGTACTGGAGATTTTTCTGTGGGTATAGCTACTGACGGAGCTACTGCAGATTCGATATGGACAACAGACCTTACATATGGTGAAACATATAGAGCAACAGTTAAATATGACCAAGTTACTAATATTGCACAACTTTGGATAGACGCAACTTCAGAATCTGATACTTCAATTATAGGTGCTGATTTAGATGATCCAGGTCGTACAATTGTATCATTTGCACTTAGACAATCTGATTCTAGTTTAAATGAAGGAATACTTGTAGATAATTTAAGAGTCGGAACAACTTTTGTTGAAACATCGTTATCAATTAAAAGAAATACAATTTTAGGTTTTGCAACTTACCCAAATCCAATTACAAATAATCAGTTTACAGTTACTACTGGTAATAACAGTAAAAAAGAAATTTCTATTTATAATTTATTAGGGAAACAAGTATTGTCAACTATTTGTAATGGTACAAAAGCAACGATAGATGTAGCAAATGTAACAGCAGGTATTTATATTTTAAAAGTTACAGAAAACAATAAAACAGCAACAAGAAAATTAGTAATTAAGTAATTTTTTTTAACACATATTTCTTTAAAAGCTCCGAAAAATTCGGAGCTTTTTCTTTTTTTATTACCTTTAGCGTAGAAAAAGAAACCGATGAACCTAAAACTCAAAATTGCCAACATCTTATTTTTAGATATAGAGACTGTACCTCTAGAAAGTAATTGGAATAGCCTCTCTGAAGCACATCAAAATTTATTTAAAAAGAAAACACAATACCAACGCAAAGAAGAATTTACACCAGAACAATTTTATGAAAGAGCAGGTATTTGGGCAGAGTTTGGTAAAATTATTTGTATTTCAGTTGGGTATTTTTCAGAAAATCAATTTAGAGTAACCTCTTTTTATGGTGATGATGAAACCAAAATTTTAGTTGATTTTAAAACCCTGTTAGACAAACATTTTTCTAAACCCTCTCAGCTTTTATGTGCTCATAATGGAAAGGAATTCGATTTTCCATTTATTGCCAGAAGAATGATTGTAAACCAAATAGAACTCCCAAAAAAATTAAATTTATTTGGTAAAAAACCTTGGGAAGTACCTCATTTAGATACCTTAGAATTGTG
>P_2C_Liq_1_UnCtyDRAFT_1000421_pt1 | contig 18128 bp, 24 predicted proteins | sample Pon2CUnioCityCA_2_FD_10234 | JGI IMG/M metagenome (IMG submission 10234) | reverse complement strand
AAACTTCTTTGCATTTTTTACCTAAGGTTATAAATGCTTTTTGAAGTAAAAGCTGCCTATCATTTATGGAGTCATTAATAAAAGCGGTACTGATTTCTTGATAATTATAGTCTTCGTTTTCTAAAGGAAAATTAGCAACCTTCTTATTATTTTTTCTAGCTTTATCAAACAACATATACTTTCCTATGCCAAATAAATAGGTTTTAATAGCACATTTTAAATCATCTAAATCTCCGTTAATCGCTTTTTGTTGCAATACAATTATGGCATCCTGATAAACATCTACAATATCATTTTCAGAAAAATGAAACGTTCTTGCAAAATTGAGAAACGGTTCTCTATAATCCACATAAATCATTTTAAGAGCGTCTTTATTAGCGTTTTTTAAAAGTTTTACAAGTTGCTCTTTGTTCATTAGTGATTTAAAAATAGAAAAGTTAACAGAAATTAAAAATAAATTTATTAAAAGCACAACAAACAGCTACAGAAGATAGACTTGGAAATAAAAGAAATAGCGTTTCTCTTGCAGAACAAAAAGCGAACAATTGGGGAGAAACAAGACCTGAATGGGGGTTATCTAAAAATGCTGGTTTTATAGTGGGGCCAAGAAATTTAACTAAAAATACAAATTTAGACAGTCGTTGTTTTTTACATTCTTATGAATGGGAACGAGACACTGAAGGAAAGGCTTTAGAAGGTATTATGCTAGGCCCAATGACAGTTACCCAATGGATAAACAATCACTATTATTTTTCTACAGTAGATAATAATATTTATGGTGGCGGTTCTAAAATTACCCATAATATTACTGGTAAATTTGGCGTTGTTCAAGGTAATGGAGGCGATTTAAAAATGGGCTTGCCATTACAATCGTTATTTGGTTCTGATGAAATAATGTACCATCAACCTTTACGATTATCTGTTTTAATTCAAGCGCCAGTAAATAGAGTTACAGAAATTATTGCACGAAATACAGGCACAAAAGCGCTTTTAGATAATGAGTGGATTTATTTAATGGTCATGGATCCTACAAGTAAAAATGAAGTATTCAAGTATCAAAAATCGCTGCAATGGGAAACTGTTTCTTAAAAAAGAAACAAGAAATCGTAAATCGTCTAAATAATTTTAGGCGATTTTTTTTGTTTCAATTTTAAACATAACTCACTAAATCTTTAAAAATAAACAGAAAGCAAACCTATTTTCTATCATTTTTAGAATTTTACAAAAGAGGATTAAATAAACTTTTTTTTCTATCAATGTTTTTCTTACTCCTGCATAAGTAACTATGATCAATTGATGAGTTTTTAGTCAACCTATTTTGAGGAAAGTATCGTAGTTAAAATTTAACTTTATTTTTTGTTTAACTAAAATCGCCTTCAATTAAACAATTCGTATCTTTGTTAATATAGTTTAAATTAAACAAAATGCAGTTTTTTAACAATCAAGACATTTCTAATCTTAATAAAATTTATAGAATTAACCTAATAAACAGTTGTTCTGGATTTAAATCGGCTAATCTTTTAGGCTCTATTTCAGAAGATGGCTATACAAATGTAGCCGTATTTAGTTCTGTTACCCATTTAGGCTCAAATCCGCCAACTTTGGGTTTTATTTTAAGACCAACAACTGTGCCTAGAAACACCCATAAAAACTTAAAAGATACTGGCTATTTTACGATAAATCATATTTGGGAAGATGTTTTTGAAGATGCGCATCATACCTCTGCAAAATATCCTGATGATATCTCTGAATTTGACATGACCAATTTAGAACCCGAATTTAAAGGCGAGTTTAAAGCTCCGTTTGTAAAAAATGCGCCAGTGCAAATGGCCATGAAATTCATCGAAGAAATCTATGTACCATCAAATGATGTCATGTTGGTTGTGGCTCAAATTCAGGAGTTGTATGTCAAAGACGAATTGCTAAAAGAAGATGGGTTAATTAATTTATCTGAAGGAAATGTTGTTACCATAAATGGATTAGATACCTATGCTGTACCTAAATTTAAAAAACAACTATCTTACCAAAGACCAAAAAAAGTATAAAATTTATGAACATTCTTGTAACAGGTGCCACTGGCTATATTGGCAAACGCTTAATTCCATTATTATTAAATGATGGTCATGTAGTGATATGCCCTGTTAGAGATAAAAAAAGAGCAGAAAACTATTACAAAGCACAAAAAAATATTGAGTTAATTGAAGCTGATTTTTTAGATGCCAATTCTCTACAAGCTATACCAAAAGACATAGATGCCGCCTATTATTTAATTCATTCAATGTCTAATTCTGCAAAAGAGTTTCATGTTTTAGAAGAAAAGTGCGCCTTTAATTTTAAACGTTTTGCAGAAACAACAACTATAAAACAGGTAATCTATTTAAGCGGAATTACAAACGACACAAAACTATCCAAACATTTATTATCAAGAAAAAATGTAGAGCATACATTAGCCTCAAAAAGCTATGGGTTAACTACATTTAAAGCGGGAATTATTGTGGGTTCTGGGAGTTCATCTTTTGAAATTATAAGAGATTTAGTTGAAAAATTGCCTGCAATGATTGCTCCAAAATGGCTAGATACCAAAACACAACCTTTATCGATAAGAGATGTTTTAGCATTTTTACAAAAAGCCTTAGGTAAAAAAGAATTGTACAATACGTCTTATGATATTTTTGGCCCTGAGGTACTAACTTACAAAACGATGCTTTTACAATTTTCGGAAGTCAGAAAACTTAAAAGATGGATTTTCACTGTACCAGTAATGACGCCAAAACTATCTTCATATTGGTTGTATTTTGTAACATCAACCTCTTATAAGTTGGCCAGTAGTTTGGTAAACTCTATGGGTGTAGAAGTGATTGGTAAAAAAAGTAACATCAATCAAATATTAGATGTACAACCCATGAGCTATAAACAAGCCGTAAAATTAGCCTTTAAAAAAATAGAACAAAATAGCATCGTTTCTAGTTGGAAAGATTCTTACATCAGCAGTGGAAAATTAAAAAATTATGTAGGTGAATTTATTAACGTGCCCAAGTTTGGTTGTTTTAAGGATTACAAAAAAAGAAAAGTTAGTAACAGACAAAAAACTTTAGATAAAATTTGGGCAATAGGAGGAGAAACAGGTTGGTATTATGGAACATTTTTATGGAAAATTAGAGGTTTTTTAGATCAGTTTTTTGGTGGGGCAGGTTTACGAAGAGGAAGAAGACACCCAACAGAACTTAATGCGGGTGATGCTTTAGATTTTTGGAGAGTGATATATGCTGATAAAGAAAAAGGCAAACTACTACTCTATGCAGAAATGATTTTACCTGGAGAAGCTTGGTTAGAGTTTAATATTGATAATGGAATATTATACCAAACAGCTACATTTAGACCTGTTGGTTTAGCTGGCAGGTTATATTGGTATGCAGTTGTGCCCTTTCATTGGTTTATCTTTAATGGTATGATTCGTAAAATTGTAACAGTATAATCTCTTGAAAAAACAAAATCTACCAACAAAAATGTGTCCCGTTTGCAATAGACCATTTACGTGGCGCAAAAAATGGGAAAAAAACTGGGAAAACGTAAAATATTGTAGTAAAAAATGCAGCAAAAACAAAACAAATGTGGTTTAGTTTGGTTTCGTAATAACTTACGAACTCAAGATAATGTTTCTTTAAAAAAAGCAGTCAGTCAAAATGAAAGGGTTATTGCTGTCTATTTTTTTGATCCTACTTATTTTTCTGTGGATGAATTTGAGTTTAAAAAAACAGCAAAATTCAGAGCAAAATTTTTACTGGAAACTATTACTGAATTAAAACAAAATTTAGCCAAATTAAACATTTCACTCCTCACCTATTTTGATGCGCCAGAAAACAAAATACATGGCTTGTGTAAAGATTTTTCTGTAGATAGTATTTACACGCAAAAAGAATGGACAAAAGAAGAAATCGTTACAAATATTGCTGTCAAAACATCAATTTCTAATATCGATTTTATTGAAGATTATGATCAGTTTTTATACCATCCAGATACGGTTTCTAAAAACTTCACCAATATTCCTGATGTATTTACGGCTTTTAGAAAAAAGTTAGAAAAGTATGTGGATATATTACAAGAAGTTCAAATCTCAAAATTATCAAAAGAAAATTTATTGGAACATACAACTGTAATTCCAACTATGAAAGAATTGGGCTTTGATGATTTTACAGTTTCGCATAAAACAGCGTTTCCTTTTAAAGGAGGAGAAACTGAAGCTTTAAATAGATTAAATTATTATTTATTTGAAAGCAAAAAAGTCAGTTTTTATAAACAAACAAGAAACGGCTTGGTAGGTATAGATTACTCCACAAAATTTTCGCCTTGGTTGGCAAATGGAAGTGTATCTGCAAGAACTATTTATCATCACGTTAAAAAGTATGAGGCAGAATTTGGCAAAAACCAATCTACGTATTGGGTGATTTTTGAGTTGATTTGGAGAGATTATTTTAAATACATTTCTTTAAAATATGATGATAAAATCTTTAAAATTGGCGGAATTCTAGACAGAAATTATCATTGGAATGCAAATAACGATGTTATTCAAAATTGGATAAACGGAAAAACCAAAGACGATTTTGTAAATGCCAATATGATTGAACTCAAAGAAACCGGCTGGATGAGCAACAGAGGTAGACAAAACGTGGCATCGTATTTTGCGAAAGAATTGTTGCAAGATTGGCGCATTGGAGCCGCCTATTTTGAGTCGCTTTTGTTAGATTATGATGTTCACAGCAATTATGGAAATTGGATGTATGTAGCCGGAGTTGGTAATGACCCAAGAGATCGTAAATTCAATACTCAACTTCAAGCAGAACGTTATGATAGCAATCATAAATTTAGAAATTTATGGTTAGCAAAAACCTTGTTTTGAGATCGATTTGAATCAACCTAAAATTAAAAAGAAGTTTCGACTGCGCTCTAACTAAAAAAAAAGTAACAATTTTTAAATGAAATCCAACGAAGTACATATCATTTTTCCACATCAATTGTTTAAAACAACTGAAGTTTTAGATCGTGTTGATGATATCATTTTGGTTGAAGAATACCTATTTTTTAATCAATATAAATTTCATCAACAAAAAATTGCATTTCATAGAGCAAGTATGAAAGCTTATGAAGCTTTTCTTATCAAAAAAGATAAAAAANTAAGGTATATNGATGCTAAAAATGAGTGTAGTGATATTAGAACATTGTTGTCCAAATTAGCCNCAGATGGATATTCTAATGTTCATATTATCGATCCAACAGATAATTGGNTGCAAAAACACATTGCTCAAGCTAAAGGAAATTTAGAAATTATTTGGTACAACAACCCACTGTTTATCAATACAAAAGAAGATTTAGCATCCTTTTTTAAATCGACAAAAAAGAAATTTTTTCAAACCTCATTTTATAAAAATGAACGAAAAGATCGCGATATTTTAATGAATGGAAAAAATCCTGTTGGTGGCAAATTGACTTTTGATGCAGAAAACAGAAAAAAATATCCAAAAAATAAAATACCGCCTGCAATTCAGTTTCCTAAGCAAACAAAATATCATCAAGAAGCTACACAATATGTTCATGATAATTTTTCAAAAAACTATGGAAAATTGAATGACTTTATAGTCTATCCTGTTGATTTTGAATCCGCAGAAAACTGGTTAACTCAATTTCTTGAAATCCGTTTTCACGAATTTGGTGCTTATGAAGATTCTATTGTAAGAGAAGAACATTTTCTGAATCACAGTTTACTATCACCTTTACTAAATGTAGGTTTATTACATCCCAAAGAAGTTATCGACAAAGCATTAGTGTATGCCAGTACAAATGATGTACCAATCAATTCTACAGAAGGTTTTGTGCGTCAAATTTTAGGCTGGCGAGAATTTATAAGAGGTGTTTACGAAGCAAAAGGAACAGAAGAGCGTACTAAGAATTTTTGGGGATTCTCAAGGAAAATTCCAAAATCATTTTATGATGGAACTACTGGAATTCAACCTATAGATGATGTCATTAAAAAAGTAAACAAAACGGCTTATGCACATCACATAGAACGATTAATGATTTTAGGAAACTTTATGGTGTTGTGTGAATTCGATCCAGATGAAGTGTATCAATGGTTTATGGAATTGTTTATCGATGCTTACGACTGGGTTATGGTACCTAACGTGTATGGAATGAGTTTGTTTGCAGATGGTGGTTTAATGAGCACAAAACCCTACATAAGTAGTAGTAATTACATCATGAAAATGAGTAATTACAAAAAAGGCGATTGGCAACAAACTTGGGACGGATTGTTTTGGACCTTTATGGACAAACACAGAGATTTCTTTTTAAGCAACCCAAGATTAGGAATGTTGATTAGAACTTTTGATAAAATGAATCAAGAAAAAAAAGAAGTGCATTTTAAAAATGCGAAACTATTTTTTAATGAATTAGACAATGGTTGATAGAGAAGAAATTAATATAGTTTGGTTAAAACGCGATTTGCGTTTACAAGATAATGAAGCAATTTATAATGCGTTACGCGCTAAAAAACGTGTTTTATTTTTGTATGTTTTTGAGAATTCTTTGATAAATGATCCTCACTATTCAGAACGTCATTGGAACTTTATTAAACAATCTTTGGTAGATATTAATGAGGATTTAAAAGGTTTTAACACCAAAGTACTTGCGGTAACTTCTGAGGTGATTACCGTTTTTAATCAGTTGCAAAATTATTTTAAAATCAATACTGTTTTTTCGCACCAAGAAACAGGTTTATTAATTACCTACAAAAGAGATAAAGATTTTACGCGATATTGCAGAAACAACAATATTAATTGGGTAGAAAACAACAATAATGGTGTTTTAAGAGGATTATTAAACAGAGCAGATTGGTTCGAAAAATGGGATGAATATATGAATTCTTCACAAATTACCTGTACGTTTAAAAGTACCGCTTTTATTCCTGTTGATGCCATTAAAACTGCAGAAAGAAGTTTTAGTATTGCCAATCTATCTACAGAAAATCATGGCAACTTCCAAGAAGGTGGCACAAAAATGGCGTGGAGATATGCAGATACTTTTCTGCAAGATCGTCATAAAGACTATATGTATCATATTTCTAAACCGGCACTATCTAGAGTAAGTTCTAGTAGATTATCACCTTATATAGCTTGGGGAAACATTTCTATTCGCCAAATTTATCAAAAGGCATTAAATTATATCACCGAAAAAAACAAAAGACATTTAGGGGCTTTTATTTCTAGATTAAGGTGGCAAGCTCATTTTATACAAAAATTTGAAATGGAGCATACTATGGAAGAAGCGAGCATAAACAAAGGCTACCACAAACTAAAAAAAAGTATCTCAATAACTTATCAACAAGCTTGGAAAGAAGGGAATACAGGGTTTCCATTAGTAGATGCTTCTATGCGATGTTTGGTTGAAACGGGATATTTAAATTTTAGAATGCGTTCATTATTAGTTTCCTTTTTTACGCACATTTTATGGCAACCTTGGCAAGACGCCACACATCATTTATCGCAACAATTTTTAGATTTTGAACCAGGTATTCACTTTCCTCAAATGCAAATGCAAGCAGCAGAAACGGGTATTAATCATGTAAGAATTTACAACCCTATAAAAAATAGTTTAGAACATGATGCAGATGCTACATTTATAAAAAAATGGGTGCCTGAGTTGGCAAATTTACCCTTAGCTTTTATACATCAACCGTATTTAATGACACCTCTAGATGAACAGTTTAGTAATTTTAAGTTGGGTGAAGATTACCCATTTCCAATTGTTAACGGAAAATCTGCCAGACAAAAGGCAAGCGACATTTTATTTGGGATGCAAAAAAATCCTGAAGTACTTATTGAAAACTATAGAATTCTAAAAAAACACACCTTATCAGACAGAAACAGAATGCTTAAAAACGAGTGATAGCCTGGTTTTCATCAAATTATAATATTATGTTAATTTTTGTTTAACGATATTGTAAATTTATTAAACATTCTTATCTTTGAGGGGTAATGATATACAATACTACACATACAAATAAAGAAGCAACTGCAATGTTTAATGAACTGTTAGGCAGTCCATATTCTTTTATAAAAGCAATTAAAATGGGAGGTGTGGGCTCTAAAAGAATGATAATTGAAGAAGTTAGCCCTGGTTTCTTAAAATATATGAATACTGTTGCCGACATAAACTACGGAAATATAGAGTTGAGAGAAGGCGGAATCTTGGTGCATATAAACAAAGGATTGCAAAATTTTAGTTGGGCAATACCAAGTTATAAATTGCACATATACAAAACAAAAGGATTTAGCATTCATGCTGAAGGAAACTTTGTTCGATTTAAAAACAATAAATTATTGAAAGAAAACAAAAAGTTTCTCGACAAAATTATTGATTTAAAAATTGAAAGCGATAAACAATACGAGTTTTACTAAATGAAACAATTAAACGCAATTGAAATTGATAGGATTATTGAAATGGCTTGGGAAGATAGAACCACTTTCGAGTCAATCCAATTTCAATTTGGATTAAAAGAACAAGAGGTGATTGATTTGATGCGAAGAGAAATGAAAGCATCGAGTTTTAAAATGTGGAGAAAAAGAGTGCAAGGAAGAAAAACGAAACATCAACAATTAAGAACCTTTGAAAAAGGCAGATTTAAATGTACAAGACAAAAATCAATATCAAATAACTCTATAGCTAAAAAATAACAACCGTGCTTTGCTTTTAAGATTAGAGTACTTAAAGACAGCACATTAAAAAGACAAATTATGATTACAGACGTAATACTTAAAGAAAAAAAAGCATCAGAAAAACATAACAGATTTTCTTACGAAGAAGTTGGTGACGATCATTTATGCACAGGTTTAGAAACACCAATGAAAAAAGATGCTTTTGCACTCTCAGATGAAGAAAAGAAAAGTAAAATTGCAGGCTTATTTTCAGAAATAATGGATGTTATGGGCTTAGATCTTACTGACGATTCTTTACAAGGTACACCCAAAAGAGTTGCCAAGATGTATATTGATGAAATCTTTTCAGGATTAAACCCAGCTAATAAACCAAAAGTGGCATTGTTTGATAATAAATATCAATACAACCAAATGCTTGTCGAAAAGAATATTACGTTTTACTCTAATTGCGAGCATCATTTTGTGCCAATTATAGGTAAAGCACATGTTGCCTACATTTCTTCTGGTAAAGTGATTGGCTTATCGAAATTAAATAGAATTGTACAGTATTTTGCAAGAAGACCACAAGTTCAAGAACGCTTAACAAATCAAATTGCAGAAGAATTAAAAAATATTTTAGAAACGGAAGATGTAGCTGTTATTATAGACGCAAAACATCTATGTGTATCATCTAGAGGAATTAAAGATGATACTTCATCCACAGTAACTTCATACTTTGGTGGTACTTTTAATAATCAACAGAAAATTGTTGAACTACAAAACACGTTAAAATATTAGAATATGGAGCTGATACAAAAAGCATTAGAATTCGAAAAAAGAAAAATGAGGTTCCCAACAACAAGTGACCGTATTTTGGCTTCGCGAGAAGCAAAGTCTTTAATTTTAAGTTTAAACGAAATCTACAAAAAAAATAAAGATAAAAATATAATGGATATTATGAAACGTTTAACTGCAATTAAGCAGCGAATTGAAAAGCGTTTAAAGGGTAAACCATTAACAGCTGCATAATAAATTCAGATTTCTCTTGCAATTCTAACTTTTATATTTATATTGCCAAATTAGTTAAAAGAGAGCAATTAAAGAATGAATTTATTAGAAAGAGCTGTAGAGTTTGAGAATAGAAAATTCTCATTTAAAACAACAAGTGATCGTATCTTAGCCTCCAGAGAGGTAAAAGCTTTAATATTAGAGCTTAACGAGGTATACAAATTAGAAAAAGATCCCAAAATTATGGATCAAATGAAGCGCTTAACTGCAGTTAAACAAAAAATTGAGAAGCGCTTGAAAGGAAGACCTTAAAGCAAATGAACAAAATAGTAGTTATTGGAGGAAGCAAGGGAATTGGTAACGCAATTATAAACGCCTTAGTTAGTGAAAATAAGATTATAAACATCAGTAGAACTGCTCCTTTGCAGCCTCACAGTAACTTAACACACCACACGTGTGATATTCTTACAGATGAGTTACCTGCTATAACCGATATAGATACCTTAATCTATTGCCCTGGTAGCATTAATTTAAAACCAATTTCACGATTAAAATTAGAGGAATTTAGAAATGATTTCGAAATTAATGTTATTGGTGCTGTAAAAGCCATTCAACACTATTTACCAGAACTCAAAAAAGGAAACAATCCTTCGATACTGTTATTTAGCACTGTCGCTGCTAAATTAGGAATGCCTTTTCACGCAAGTGTAGCTGCAGCAAAATCGGCTGTAGAGGGTTTAACCAAATCTTTAGGTGCAGAGTTGGCACCAACCATTCGTGTTAATGCCATTGCTCCTACTGTTACTAATACAGATTTAGCTTCTAAATTATTACGAAACGATCGATTAATAGAAAGTATTAAAGAACGTCATCCGCTAAAAAAATTCCTAGAACCAAAAGAAGTAGCAGATTTGGCAACGTTTTTAGTATCCGATAAGGCAAAATCAATTTCAGGTCAAATTTTCGAATTAGACTGCGGTATTGTAAGCTTTAAAATATAAACTTACTTATGACTGATATTTATAACATAGAGATGAATAGTCTCCAAAATAATCCTATACAATTTTCTGATTTTAAAGGCAAACATATCTTGTTTGTAAATGTGGCCTCTAAATGTGGCTTTACACCACAATATCAAGATTTAGAGAAATTACATCAAGAATACAAAGACAGCATTATAGTTATTGGAGTGCCTTGTAATCAATTCGGAAAACAAGAGCCAGGTTCTGCAGATGAAATACAAGAATTTTGTCAAGTAAATTATGGTGTTTCTTTTTTAATTACAGAAAAGGTAGATGTAAAAGGACAAAATCAACATCCTTTATACACTTGGTTAACTAACAAAGAATACAATGGTAAAAAAAGTTCTTCGGTAAAATGGAACTTTCAAAAATATTTGGTTTCGCCAGAAGGTAACTTAATTGATTATTACTTTTCAATTACAAAGCCAACGAGCTCAAAAATTACAAAACACTTAAAATAAAAACACATGTTTGGTTTATTTAAAAAGAAATCTGAAGTAGAAAAATTACAAGAAAAATATAAAAAGTTAATGGAAGAAGGTTTTAAACTNCAATCTATTAACAGAAGNGATAGCGATCAAAAATATTTAGAAGCAGATAACCTTTTAAAAAAAATTGAAGCATTGCAAGCCAAATAAAAATGAAACAAGTAAGGTTTACATTTTTATTCTTGGTGATTAATTTTGGTGGTTTGGCTATTGGAAATTGGTTGATGGATAATGGCCCAATGACAGATTGGTATGCAAACTTAAATAAAGCGCCTTGGACTCCACCCGGCTGGGTTTTTGGAGCAGCTTGGACAACAATTATGATTTGTTTTTCTATCTATTTAGGAAAACTTTTTTTAGTTGAAAACACCTTGAAAATGAAAATTATTTTTCTAATTCAGTTTGCTTTAAACGTGAGTTGGAATTTTATTTTCTTTAATCAACATTTAGTGTTTTTTGGATTCATAAATATTACACTACTAACTGCTGTATTATGTATTTACTTTTTAAAACTCAGTAAAAAAACCAATAATTACAAATATCTCTTGTTGCCTTATATGATTTGGTTATGTATTGCAACCTCATTAAATTTATATGTTTTAGTACACAATTAGAATGAAAATCTACACCTTTCATAGAAAACAAAAATTCCCAATATCCTTAGATGTTGCTTGGGATTTTTTATCGAACCCAAAAAATCTAAAAATTATAACTCCAGATTATATGGGTTTTAATATCGAATCTGGCGCGGACAGACCCTTGTATGCAGGTCAAATTATTCAATATATTGTTACCCCAATTTTAGAAATAAAAACCAAATGGGTGTCTAAAATAACCCAAGTAAAACACAAAGAATATTTTGTAGACGAACAACTGTATGGCCCTTATGCTTTATGGGATCATAAACACTTTATTAAAGAAGTTGAAGGCGGTGTTGAATTTGAAGACATTATTCATTATAAAGTACCTTTGGGTATTTTAGGACAAATGGTACATCCTTTTTTAGTAAAACCCAAGTTAGAAGAAATTTTTAATTACAGACAAAAAAAGTTGACAGAACTTTTTGGAGAATATAAATAACATGAAAGATAAGGTTAGTATTTTTTGGTTTCGAAGAGATCTACGTTTAAATGACAATTGTGGCTTATTTAACGCTTTAGTAGCAAGCAAAAAAGTATTGCCTATTTTTATTTTTGATGATGATATTTTGTCTAAACTGCCCTCTGACGACGCTAGAGTTACTTTTTTACACCAAGAATTAACCAACATGAACAATCAATTGAAAGAAGTTGGTAGTTTTTTGGCTGTTTTTCACGGAAAACCGATGGATATTTTTAAAAATTTATCTGAAAAATATCAAATTGAAACAGTATTCACAAATCGAGATTACGAACCTTATGCCAATCATAGAGATGCTGAAATAGAAAACTTTTTAACTTCAAAAAACATCAATTTTAAAACTTATAAAGACCAGGTTATATTCGAAAAAAATGAAATCGTAAAACAAGATGGAGATCCTTATAAGGTATACACTCCTTACTCTAGAAAATGGCTAGAAACTTTTCATAAACAAGGCCTGCAATTTTATCCATCAGAAGAAAAAATGGATTGTTTTATCAAAAACGAAAACCATCCTTTTTTAACGTTAGCTGATATTAGTTTTACTGCATCATCCATAAAAGTAGCATCGTATTCTGTTTCTCCAAAACTGATAAATGCCTATGAAGAAACACGAAATTTCCCAGCTGAAGATGCCACATCAAAATTAGGGACACATTTGCGTTTTGGTACGGTTAGCATTCGCAGAATGGTAGAACAAGCCTCTAAAAGTAATAATAATACTTTTTTAAAAGAATTGATTTGGCGCGAATTTTTTATGCAAATTTTATGGCATTTTCCTCATACCCCTCATAAAGCTTTTAAAGCTAAATATGACAACATTGAATGGAGAAATAATGAAACAGAATTTGAGGCTTGGTGCAAAGGGCAAACAGGTTATCCTTTAGTTGATGCTGGAATGCGCGAATTGAATAATACCGGCTTTATGCATAACAGAGTACGCATGTTAGTGGGTAGTTTTTTATGCAAACATTTATTGATTGATTGGAGATGGGGTGAAGCCTATTTTGCTGAAAAATTACACGATTACGAAATGGCAAGCAATGTGGGAAATTGGCAATGGGTAGCTGGCTCAGGAGTTGATGCATCACCTTATTTCAGAATTTTTAATCCAACAACTCAAATCAAAAAATTTGATAAAGACTTACAATACATTAAAAAATGGGTGCCAGAATTTCAAGAGTTATCTTATGCTAAAGAAATTGTGGATCATAAATTTGCCAGAGAACGCTGTTTAAAAGTCTATAAAGAAGCAGTTTCTTAATACTTAAATATCAAACCTATTCTTTTACATTCTTTTAACAACAGCCAGAACTAGGATTACAGCAAGAATTTTGAAGCTCTGATATTTTAATCTTTGGCTTATGTACTGGTATTCCACAAGCATCTTCTGCTAAACAAGCCGTTAGTTTTGAAGTTAATAAAAAAATTGTTCCATTAAAGTCTAAACCAAATTTACCTATAGTATCTTTTCCTTGATATTCAACTTCTATTTCTAAATCATCAAAGTTGAAAATCTTTTCTGAAAGCTCTATAATATTTACTAGTTTTTCAGGATGCAATCTATGATTATAGTCATTGGCTTCCCAAAGCTGAAAATTAATGACGGTTTCCTGTCGTACTTTGCCTCCACAATCAATAAAATCTTTGGTTACTTTACCCACCTCTGTTACGTGAAAATGCGCAGGAACCAATTTACCATTTGGCAATTGAAATGCTATGGTTTCTAAAGTTTGTAAATGCTTTTTTATTGCTGATAGTTTCATAATATTATTTTTTAACAACAACTTTCTGTTGTATTTTTATTTAAGAATTTCCCTAATATATTTTTTATTTCTTCCCAATTTTCATCGTGAATACAATAACAAACACTTGTGCCTTCTATTGTTCCTTTAATAATCCCTACTTGCTTTAACTCCTTTAAATGTTGAGAAATAGTAGGTTGCGCCAAACCAATATCCTTTACTAAATCTCCACAAACGCAACTTTTTAGTTTGATTAGAAACTCTAAAATAGCAATTCTTGCAGGATGCCCTAACACTTTTGCAATTGTAGCAATTCTGTTTTGCTCTTCTGTAAAAATTTCTGATTTGGTTAACCCCATCTTAATTTATTTATTGCAATATTACGATTAAAAAGTTAACTAAAAAAAGTATTGTTATTTTTTATTCAAATCAAACATATAACCAACAGAGAGATTAAAAAAACCGGTATTATTTAAATCAGTTTCATTTGGTAAAGCTTTAGGGATATTTAGATTGTAACCCAACTCAAAATCCCAAGAATTGGTAGAGATCGACAATGGAATTGAAATTTGAGTATTTAATAAATCAAAAACATCTTGATTGAAAACTCGAATTCTAGGACCAATTGGCGTTCTAACCAGCCTTTGAAAAGTTATGGATTGATCAGCAATGATAAAATTAATATTAGGTCTTAGTCTAACTACAAAATTAGGCGTTCTTTTTAGGGTGATGTTCGCAAAACTATTCGAAACAATTTGATAGGATTCATCCGTACCAAATAAGTAAGAGGCTGCAATTGTGCTGCCTAAAGTTCGTTTTTTGTTTCTGATGCCAAAATTAATATCTACAGAATTTGTAAAATCGTCGAAATCATCTGAATAAAAAAACTTGGTGTAGCCTAGATTATAGACCAAAGTATTTGTTTTTCCGAAGGTATTAAAATAGCCTACAGATATACTTGTAAAATCCCACGCAGGTTCAAATTCTTGATAATAAATTCCTGAAATACTGGCATTAAATCCTGAGGAATGGTAATACGAAATTTGTGGAATGATGTTAAACTGATCTGTTCCAGAATCTCTACCTGAAAAAAAAGTATTGTTATTGTAAGAAACTGAAGTATATAAAAAATTGTACGAAAAGCTGCTTTCTATTAATTCATCTAAAAACTGTTGATCATCAAAAAAAAGTTCGTCAATTAATCCATCTATGTCATCTAAATTATCTGAAGCGATATCTTGTGCATAAGAACAAAAAGAGGTTGCTACTGAAAACAGCAGCAACCCTAAAACTTTGCATATCTTTTTAATTCTTTGATCTAGATCATCCATAAATACTTAAAAGCTAATTACCTCTATTTCTTACTTTTTTGTCTTTATTATTGGTTATTCTTGGACCATCTTTTAGTTCTCCTCTATCTTTAGAGTTTCTGATTTTGTCAATGCGTTCTTTTAACATTTTTCGCTGCTCGCCAGTTAATGTTTTTCTAAAACTTTCTCTAGTTTTGCGCAATCGAAGTTGTTGATTTTGCACCATTTGTTTTTGATTGCTTGTAAAAGTAGCTACCAAACGTTTTCTTATTTCGTTTTTAGAAATGGTTTTGTCTCTTAAAATAGTCAATTGCTCTTGCGTTAAAGATGCTTTAAAAGCGTCGCGATTTGCTTTAATCACTTCTCTTTCTTTTTGCAATAGGTCAACTTGCTTTTGAGTAAGCTCTTTTTTAATCAAATTATAATTAGAATCTTGAGCAAAAAGTGTTGTATTAAATAGCATCAAACCTATAAAGCTAACTGTGAATATGATGTTTTTTAATTGCATAGTATTGTTTTTACTCTTAAAATCTAAGGTACAAATTTACAAATTAATTTGCACAACTTTCTTTGGCTGCCAAATATGCTGCTGCATCTTCAATTGTTTCTGTTGTACCGTCTTTGTATTTGATATCTACTGGAAAGTTAATAGCAGGTTTTACAGTTGAATCTGGATTTGCTTTTTTCCATTCTCTTAGTAATTTAAAACCAGCTCTTTCAGTAACTTCAATTACACTGGCATCTTCCATCGTAAAGCTTACTGGTAAAACCAACTTAAAACACTTTCTTTTATCTTTTCCTTTTTTACAAGAATCTTTTACGGCTTTTAATTCATCACTATCAATTAACGTTTGTATAGTGCCATCTTCTAAAGTAATATCTACAGGAAAAACTAACTCTGGTCTTTCAGTTACATCAGGATTTTCTTGATACCATGCTTTTTTTAAACTCCAATCTTCTTTACTATTTAATGTGATAGACGAATTATCTGGCATAATTAAAACGATTGGATACACAAACTCAAAACACTTGCTTCTTCCTCTTCTTTTGTCTTTTGTGTCTATCAATTTTTTACCTTGCGTAGTAAAATACACACTGCTTTTTGCATCTTCAAAGGCTAAATTATCAGACACCACAGTAACCTTAAAGCCTAAATCTTTTGCTAATTGCACTTTTTCTATAAATGAATCTGCCAAATCTCCATTAAATTCTGATGCTGTTGCAGAAGGTAAAGCCGAGGCTTCTAGCGTTATTTTAGATGCGCTTTCAATTTTTTCGATTAGAGCAGTATCGTCCGTCATTTCTATTCCTTCAGCATCTGAACATGATGTAAATAATAATACTGATAAAATAAAGGCTGAAATTGTGAAAAATAAAATACTCGATTTTAATTTGTTTACTTTTGAAATTGTAGTTTTCATAATGATAAATTTTAATTAATAATTGTTACTGCTTACTTAGAACTACAATTTTTAAAATAGTTTGAAAAAAAATTATTTTTTTATAAAATAATAGTTTCGATCAACCTTTCATCCATATAATCATCTAACAATGAGTCTTCTAAAATTAAAGAGTCTAATATTAAATTATCTATTTTTTGTTCTTTTAATTCTGCTTTTACTAGAACTTCATTAAATAAAGTAGCCTCTGCAAAGGCATCTACATCTTCATCTGCAATCAATAAAGATTCTAATAAAACATCGTCTTGAAAAGCTAACGATTCGATGTTGTTGGTGTTCAAATCATCTTGATTATTTGAATTTTGCAACCAGATTGTTAAACTCAACATAAATATTAAAGAGGCTGCAGCTATATATTTGAATTGAGGTTGCATGTAAAAAACCTTCTGTTTTTTTGGTTGCCCTCCTAATTTCGGTTCTTCTTTTACCTCTTCTTTAATCTTATCTAAAATAGAGCGTTTAGACTTCGAAAAATAGTCTTTAGGAATGTCTGTTCCCAAATAATCTGTATGATGTTTAGAAATATCATTCTGTACACCTTCTTTTAAAAAGTGATTTTCGTTGTTATGTTCTTTAGATTTTTCCATAATTAATAATTAGACCCTTTTTTTTATAAATAGTTTTAATTTATGTCGATATTTTCTGTTCTATAATTTTTACGCATTTATAATAGGTCGATTTTAAGGTGCTTTCTGATATTTCTAAAATCTCAGCTATTTGTCGAAAACTTAAATCATCAAAATATTTCATTTGAAATACGCGTTGCTGCTTTTCAGTAAAACCATCAATAATTGTATTTAATTTTTTCTGAATTTCATCGCCATTAAAATATTCATCTTCGAATAAAACGGATAAGTTTGATGCTGACACTGATTCAATATCGTCGTATTGTTTCTTCTTATTTTGCTCTAAAAAACGGATAGATTCGTTATATGCAATTCTATACATCCAAGTATGTAAGGTACTTTTTTCTTGAAAATTGACTATACTTTTATAAATTCTTATAAAGGTATTTTGCAATACATCATCTGCATTTTCATGCGTGTGTACCATTTTTCTAATATGCCAGTACAATCGCTCTTGATAAACGTCAAGCAACTCACCAAAAGCACGCTCTTTACGTGTAGGATCCTTTAACTTTTTTACAAGATCGGTGTCTTTATTCAATGAATTGTGAGTTTGTGATATTTGCTTGGTGAAAGTATAAAATATTTTTAAAATGTATGGATTCTATAAATTTTATAAATAAGTTTATCAATTTAAAGTGATAAGAAAATTTGAGAACTACT
>P_2C_Liq_1_UnCtyDRAFT_1000420_pt1 | contig 18148 bp, 16 predicted proteins | sample Pon2CUnioCityCA_2_FD_10234 | JGI IMG/M metagenome (IMG submission 10234) | reverse complement strand
ACCGATTCAAACCTTTTCGTTTGGTTTGAAAATGGGTGGTTTATATGTCGAAGTCAGGTTTTTAGGGTTGGGAGAAACCTTAACTCCACTCTTTAAATTTATCACCCATCTTCACTACCCAATCTTCTACTTTCTCAACACTATGAGTATCTCCTTTAAATGATTCCCAGTTGGAATGGTATATCTGATACCTTGAATACGGTACATATATTTCTCTCAGTTCTATCTTTAATCGATGAACAGAGACTTTTTCTGAACTCCAATCACCTCCTCTCAATCGTTGAATCATCTCTCGTGTCTTTTCCTCATCTCCAACGTATATATTCTTCAAATACTTCTTATCAGAACTCTCAATTCTTATATAAATCTTAGGATTAGATGAAAGTTCCTTTCCATCATATTGGGATTGAGTTCTTACTAACTCCTTGTTAAACCTTGATTGGTTCTTCACAGATTTTGATTTCCGATTTCTGAATCCAACAGAACAATAAAACTCAAACTTCTTGGATAGAAAACTGATGTTGGTATAGTTCTTCTTCATAATGGATTCCCATCCATCATGGTAATCATCTCCTTTAATTTTACCCTTAGTGATTTTGATTTCCTCTTTCAGTTTCTGAATCTGAGATTCTAATCTTTTAATTTTCTCATTTCCATCATGTATCCATCGATGGTTGTTACGGTATAACCGATACGATTCCCTTTCTGATTCACTCAGATTATCAAATACCTCATCTGGAAGATAATCCATAAAGAACACGTCTCCCTCACTTCTAAACTTCTTCTCTTTTTCCATAACTATTTTATGTGGTGGTGAAACATCAAATATAGCAAAATACCACCATTAATACTGTCTTATATTTACTATGTAATAATGAGAGAGATGAATGTATTAAGAGAGATTATAAAAGTGGTGGTGAAAGGTGTAATCAGTTTAAATACCACCATAAATAGATGACGACCTTAGTAAGGTAATAATGAGAGAGAAATTAAATAAGTAATAAATAAAAATTAAATATTATGAGTAAGAACAGAAAACAGAAAAAAAGAAACACTAAAAACTTCAGAAAGAGTCTTAGAAAGAAATCTAAATCATCAAAAGAATTACTACTAAAGTCCAAACAGAACAAAATATCTAAGGTGTTTGAGGATGTAGACTTGATGATGAGAGTGAACAATAAAATTGTCCATCCTACTAACATAGAGGATTCTTCTAAAGTAGTTTATACTCCATCATATAAAACATTAAATGAACCAATAAGAAAACAAATTGAAAACCATTTAAATGAGTATCCAACAAAACAAAATGGGTGTTATGTTAACGGAACACTATTATCGTTAAAGGTACCGGAAATAAAAACTGTTCACGGTTATTATGGGAACACAATTGAAAGTGAATTTGGGGTTAATGGTGATAATCCTAACCAACACAAATACATTTATCTATTGAACAAATGTTTGAATTCAAATGAAAAGTATGTCGAAATAGGAAACGATAATATTTTAGATACTCAAAAAAAGAAGATATGGTATAAACACTGTTGGAATAAAGTTGGTAATGTTTATATCGATATGACTGTTGAGGTACAACGATTACATAACAATTCTTTTAACGGGTTTATGGAGTATCTTGAATGTGATTCTTTTTATTCATCATCCGTTTCTGAATTAAATGAAATTGATAAAAAAGGATTAACAGAATTCGTTTATGAATCTCAAAGTGGAAATAAATACTTTCTGAACTAATGAAAACTTACAACAACCCCCGAAATAACGGAACACCTTCTCATAGGAAGTTCAAAGGATTCAACTTTTACATTCAATGTAATGAGAAATTGAAAAAATCAAATAGGGAGAGATTATTGAAGGAATCAGAGGTTCACCTCAACGAGGTAACCTCTTCCCTTCCTAAAACTATTGAAGAATTAATCCGAATGGGAGTTGTATCCGAATTAGATTCATCCCTAACTGATTATGAATTATTGGGACAATGGAATCAGATTTACGATGAGTATGGATATCTAATGAATGGGTTCTCTGAACAATGGGAGAAAGAAAAGATGGGAACCATCCCACCTCAGAAAACTCCATCCATCGTTCAAACTCTATTAGACGAGATTGAATCTTTGAAGAATCGATTGGATAAGTTGGAGAAGAATAACAACACTTCACTACTAAGGTCAAAATCATTATCGTTTTAGAGTATACCCCAAATGATAGTTTGAGAAACTGTTCTAACCCTTGGAATTCACGTGATTTATTACTATATTAAGGTGTAAACCGATACACCCTTAAATGGTAGCAAATGAAAGTCCTTTATTCACGGGTTAGTTCAGAATCTCAAAACGAAGAACGACAAGTTCAGAAGACCGAAGGGTTTGATTATGTTCTCGTAGATAAGTGTAGTGGTCTGATACCACTATGGGAACGACCCCAAGGAAGTCAAATCAAAAAACTGATTGACTCCGAACAACTCACTCACCTTGAAATCCACTCCATAGACCGTCTTGGTCGTTCAACCCTTGATGTTCTATCAGTATGGAAAGAACTCTCCGAGAAAGGTGTTATGGTTGTTTGTAGAAACCCCTCTCTTCGAAACTTGGATGAGAACGGACAAGAAGACAAGTTCTCCCAACTGATGATGTCCATTCTATCAACGATGTCCGACTTTGAAAGGTCACTCATCAGAGAACGACAAATGGAAGGAATCCGATTGAGGAAAGAGAAAGGTCTTTATCAAGGAAGACAAATAGGAACGACTGAATCAAATGAACGATTCCTATCAAAACCGAAGAACCAGGAGATTATCAAACTCCTCAACAGAGGTTTGAAATACTCCGAAATTCAGAAGATTCTTGGATGTAGTCCGAACTTGATTCGGAAGGTTAAGACATTATCGGAATAACGTGAATTCAAGTTGGTACGAAAACCCACCCTTTTCGGGTGGGTTTTTCGTTTTCCTATATTAGTAATGACACCTTCTCCTGATAAACTTTTTCAGGGATTAGGTTTTTGTCATATAAGTCTTTTAGTTTCCTTAATTCGTTTTCTAAGTTACTGGTTACTTGAGGGACAACACTCTTCTCTTTTTGGTTAGACACCCTGAACTGAAACATTTTCTTCATTCCGTCGTCTCTTTCTTCGTCAAGTGTGGAGAAGTAACTTTGAAATACTTTATCAGAAGTGTGACCACTCATACTACGAATAATATGGTATGGTAGATTGGAGTTTATTCCTTCTCGAATAAATGTTCTTCTAACAATGTGTGAAGAAACGACTTCGTGAAGAGGTCGTAACAAATCTGTCCCTTCCCTGGTTTCTTGACCTACATACTCCCTTTTTACAACCATTCTATTTAGTCCGACTTTCTCACAAACAACTTTAACGTATCGATTGAACTTTTGATTCGAAATAAAGTTTCCCTGAGGGGTCATTGGAAACAAATAGTCTTCCTTACTTTTTCCATTAGAGTATTTACGAGAGATGGGTTCCGTGAAGTCATTGAAAGGAACCCTAACCTGTCTTTTTGTTTTCTCCATGACAAAACGGATATACTGTGTTCCGTCTAATTGGAGGTCTCCTACACGGATTTTAACCAGGTCTCCAAACCTACAACCAACACCACAACCAAATACCAACATATCCTTGTAAACCTCAAGGTTCGTATATGTTCTCTTCTTAATTCGTTTTCTATTCGTTAGGTTATCCTCATAATACTCTACTGAATGTTTCGTGTGGTCTTTGTTTTGAAAATTAAACTCATTAAAGTCGTTTAATTGAACAATCTCTTCAAGTTGAAGGTAAACAATGTCTTTTTCTACTGACGTTATTTTCAAACGAGGAAGACTAATGTCTGTAAACCCTCTTCTCTTACACCAATTCAAAAAGGTTTTCAAAACCTTTAGTTGTTTCTGAATAGTAGAATTAGACCGATTCATTTGTTTAACACAATGATATCGGTACTTTTCAAGAAATTCCTCATCAAACCTGTCAAGAGAGAAGTAGTTTTCTTTTAATTCTTCCTTAATAAAAAGTGATATCTGATTTAGATTCGACCGAAGAACCTTTTTGGTCGTTTCTTTCATGTCCGTGTTGATTTCTACAGATTTCAAGTATTCTTCCCTCAACATGGAGAAGTCAAACTCTCTTTTCGTTTTGACAACTTTTCTTTCCTCTAAAACCTTGAGGTTTTTCTTTACAAGTTCAGAATAAGGGATTAATCCGTTTATCTCAATCTTCTGAATCTCCTTGTTGACCCTTATTTTGAAGTCTTGAACCTTGAGGTTTTTGTTTCTGTAGTCTTTATCGGTTCTTGAAACTGGTGTAGAATCAGAACCATTCCAATCTTTGATTTTCACTCCAACCCCAACCGACCACTTCACCTTTTTACCCTTGTAATAGTAGTAAACGACAACAGAGACTTCTTCGTTAGGACCGTACTGGTCTTTGTTTTTTACATAATGTATCGAATGATAGACTCCCATTCTATAAAGATAGAAAAAGACGTAAAAAACCCTCTTATTGTCCCCTTTATTGGAACCTTTTAGGTTTTTACCAAGAAAAAAGAGTTGCAACTTGTTGAAAATCAACGCGTTACAACTCTTCTGAGTTATCCGACTAGGACTCGAACCTAGAATGACGGTACCAAAAACCGTAGTGTTGCCATTACACCATCGGACAATTCTCCCTTTTGGGTTGGCAAATATACTCCAAATGGCAAAACACAAAAAAGAGTTCGCGAAAAATTTCACGGTTTAACAATAGGTTTGCTCCGTGGGGGCGGGGATTTTCTTATTTTCGAACCGTTTAGAACGCTAGAACACCTAACATCTAGCAAAAAGCACGCTATCAGTGAATTACAAAAAACTAAATAACATCGTTGGCTGGACGGTTTTTGCCATCGCCACCATTACGTATTTCATGACCATCGAACCTACGACCAGTTTCTGGGATTGTGGGGAATATATCGCGACTTCGGTGAAGCTTCAAGTGGGTCACCCACCGGGCGCACCGTTTTTTCAGTTGATGGGGAACCTCTTCGGCCAATTCGCCGGTGAGGCAGAAAACCAAGCACTCATGGTCAACGCTTTGAGCGCCTTGAGTTCTTCCTTTAGTATCCTCTTCTTGTTTTGGACCATCACCGCGCTTGGGGTGAAACTTCTAGGCGGTAAGGATAAAATTGATGGTGCCGCTACGGTTGCTGTATTGGGTGCGGGCGCTGTTGGTGCATTGGCCTACACGTTCTCAGATAGTTTCTGGTTCTCCGCCGTAGAGGGTGAGGTGTATGCGATGAGTTCATTCTTCACCGCTGCTGCTTTCTGGGCCGTATTAAAATGGGAACAGGCTGTAGATGAAGACCCACACGCGAACAAATGGCTCCTGCTTATCGCTTACTTAGTAGGTCTTTCTGTTGGGGTGCACATCCTCGTGTTCCTGACCATTCCTGCTATTGGAATGATTTATTACTTTAAAAAATTCCCAAACACCACTCGCAACGGATTTATCATTGCTAATGGCGCGAGTATTCTCGTTTTGGCTTTAGTTTTCGCCTTTATTATTCCTATGGTTTTGAAGTTGTTCGGAGCCTTGGAAATCACCTTCGTAAACAGCTTGAACCTGCCGTTCCACTCTGGAACAATTGCCGCTTCGCTGATTCTTATTGCCGCCATGACCTTTGGGATTGTTTGGACGAAAAAGACGAACAGACCATTAGCACAACAAGCTGTGATTGCAGTTATGTTGATTGTTATGGGGTATTCCACATTCATCATTTTAGCGGTGCGCTCGAATGCAAATACGCCCATTGATGAGAATAACCCTGAGGACGCCATGTCCTTATTGGCCTACTACAATCGCGAACAATACGGAGATTGGCCCATTCTATACGGAAAGAGTTTTAACGCCCCGTACGATAGAAACAAGCCTTTTGGAGACGGCAATCCAGTATACCAGCGTGGTTTTGCTGTGTTGAAAGGTAATAAGCAAGTGGCCGCGTTTAAATTGGAAAGCGAAGCACTTGCCTATGTGGAGGAAAAAGGAGGCAACCTTGAGATTGACGGTAAATATCTACTGACCGACGATAAAAAGGCAAGCGTTCCTAATTATGATCCAAAATATCAAGGGTTCTTCCCGAGAATTTGGAACGATGATCCGCAATACAAGCAGAACTACATCAACATCATGAACATTAAGGATCCGGATGCGCCCATCACTTTTGCGCAACACGTTCGTTTCTTCTTCGAATACCAGATAGGTAAGATGTGGTGGCGCTATTTCATGTGGAACTATTCTGGCCGTCAGAACGATGAGCAGCATCGTTACGAATTGACAAAAGGGAATTGGATTACGGGTATCTCATTCCTCGATAGTATCCGACTAGGAGACCAAAGCAACCTTCCAGAGCATTGGAAGAACGACCCTTCGCGCAACACCTATTTCATGTTGCCTTTCCTCTTAGGGATTTTTGGGCTCTATTACCAATACAAGAAAAACAATAAAGACGCTTGGGCAGTCACGCTCTTCTTCTTGCTTACAGGTATTGCCATCGTTGTCTACACCAATCACAAGCCGTTTGAACCGCGCGAGCGTGATTACGCTTTTGTTGGTTCATTCTATGCCTATGCCATATGGATCGGTTTAGGCGCCCTGGGTCTATGGGATACACTTCGTACGAAGATGAGCCCGCAAGTGGCCTCTTACCTCGTTGTGGGTGTGACTCTTCTTGCAGTGCCTGTGCGTATGGCCGCTGAAAACTGGGACGACCACGACCGCAGCAACCGTTACACGGCACGTGATATCGCTAAAGCATATCTGGACAGTTGTGACCCTAATGCCATTCTGTTTACTAACGGTGATAACGACACCTTCCCGTTGTGGTATGTACAAGAAGTTGAAGGATACAGAACGGATGTTCGCATCGTCAACCTCAGCTTGTTGAACACAGACTGGTATATCGACCAGCAGCGCAGAAAGTCCTACGACGGTGAAGCCGTTCCATTCAGCTTTAAATGGCACGAATATGTTCAGGGAACACGCGATGTGTTGTACTACCGTGATCTTGGCGTAAAAGGCCGTTGGGATGTTAAAGATTTCATCCAATTCAGCAAACGCGACGATTCACAAGTTAAATTCAAGACGGGTGGCGGTAAGGAATTGCCTCTGTTCCCTCAGAAAAACTTCAGAATCAATATTGATAAAGAAGCGGTCTATGCAAACGGTGTTGTTGATATCGCAGACAGCGCAGCCGTTTTAGATTACATCGATTGGGATTGGAAGTCCAACGTGATGACCAAACGCGATTTAATGGTTGTTGACCTTATAGCCAATAACAATTGGGAGCGCCCGATCTACTTCTCTATCACTGTTGGGAACAGTCCGAAAGCGTATTTCTGGTTGAACGACTACTTCCGCCTTGAAGGAATGGCCTACCGATTCGTCCCTGTAAAATACGAGAGTGGTACCGGTATCGACTACGGTAAAGTAGATACTGAAATCATGTACGACAATCTACTGTCGAAATTCAGCTACGGGAATATGGAACTTCCTGAGGTATATCTCGATGAAACCAACCGTCGTTTGAGCTACAACCTACGCACAATATTCGGACGCCTTGCCAATGAATTTATTGTTGAAGGAGAAAACGAAAAAGCGGTCGAGGTGCTGGACTTTGCAATGGAGAAAATGCCTACTGAGAAGTTCGGCTACAACTACTTTGTCTTTGGCATCATTGACTCATACTACAAAGCAGGAGCTACGGATAAAGCACGTGCGTTGACTAATGCATTTGCAGATCATTTGGACGCAGAATTGGACTACTTCAGTAGCTTCGACAGAGAGGACCGTAAACGTGCAGCGAACGAATGGCGAACGAACCTACAGTTCTATCAAATGCTCTTGCAAAACGTTCAAGTACACGATCAGGACAGTGTTCAAGAGTTTTACCAACGCTTCCAGCTTGCGGCACAGCCGTTTGGTAACGGCCGCGGATAAGACCTATACTTGCTCATTACAACGCCCTTCGCCTTCTGGCGAGGGGCGTTTTTTTTAACCAAAGTCCAGTTGCATCCGCTTGATGCGCTGCGCCAAGCTTTCATTTCCCATGTCTCACGAAGACGGTCGACTAAAATGGGGAAACTAAGCGGGGACGGTTGGTTCAGGTGCCGCAGCACGGTTTCCTGCGTGGCGATTCGATCCAGTGCAGCGCGCATACGGGCTTCTTCAAGTTGGAACTCATGAACCTCCTCGTATGCCTGGCGTAACAGAAGATTGTCCGGCTCATAATCCTTAAACACCTCGTACATCAGTTTGGTCGAACTGACCAATTGTTTCGTGCTCATGTTTTTACCTGGATACCCCGTGAATATCAACCCTGAGATCTGTGCTATATCACGAAATCTCCGTTGCATCATCTCACTCTCATTGAGACTACTGACTAAATCTTCACGAAGCGCGGTCGACGAAAATATATCGCTATCTAGTGCATCTTGTATAGGAATAGGCTGATCAGATAAAAGCTCGAAGCCGTAGTCGTTCATTGCAATAGAAAAGGTCTGTGGACCAAAAAGACCTAGGCGGTAAGCTAGTAAAGAGGCCATTCCCTCATGCACCAACCGCCCTTCGAAAGGATAAACAAACAAATGATACCCTTCTTTATCTTCTAGATATTCAATCAGGAATTGGGCATTCGTTGGCACCATACTCCGCTCTTTCTGTAGGCGGATAATGGGTTGTATTAAGGCCAATTCTGGATCCTCAAAGGTCTGCGCCGTAGCGGCCTCTTCTAATTTCTCACGTAAAAAATGACCCAGTTCCGCACTCAGTGGCATTCGACCTCCCATGTAGCTGGGTACTGTTCCGGTGGTTGCCTTGGATAGGCGAACCGTGGCTTCGACGCCGCGGAATCGGACCAATTCTAAACATCGGCCCGCAAACCAAAAACTATCTCCAGGCATCAATTTCGATATGAAATACTCCTCCACGTGGCCCAGGAAACTACCTTTCTGCAGTTTTACCTTCACCATCATCGAACTAACGATGGTTCCGATGTTGAACTTGTGCCGCATGGCTACCTTTCTAGAAACGACCTTATACACTCCGTCTTCCTTTACCACCTTATGGTAGTCGTCATAGGCCGCTAAGCTCTGACCGCCGCGTACAATAAAGTCTAGACACCAATGCCATTCCTCATCTGAAATGCTAAAATAACTGGTCGTCGAACGGACTTCTGATAACAATGCCTCAGATTCAAATCCGTCACTTACCGCCAAGGTAACCATGTACTGAATGAGCACGTCTAGACTTCGCAAATACGGAATGCGGTCTTCATTCGTATTTTGATCTATGGCCTTGCGTAAGGCAGCACATTCGAGGAGCTCTAAGCTGTGTGTAGGCACAAAATGAATCGTACTCGTTGCACCTGGACGGTGACCTGAGCGACCAGCGCGTTGCACAAACCTACTCACTCCTTTTGGAGAACCTATCTGAACGACACAATCTACCGGACGAAAATCCACCCCTAAATCCAGAGATGAGGTACATACCACGGCCTTCAAGTTTCCGTCGTACAGCGCTTCCTCTACCCAATTGCGCACCTCCTTCGATATAGCGCTGTGGTGCATTGCAATAATGCCCGCCAAAGAAGGGTCAACCTCTAATATTTTTTGGTACCAAATCTCCGCTTGAGCTCGGGTATTGGTGAAAATAAGCGTGCTCTGGTTTTCATGAATAAGTGGAACCACCTTTTCAATCAGGCGTATGCCCAAGTGTCCCGCCCATGGCAAGGTTTCTACTTCGTCCGGCAATACCGGTTCGACAACCAGGGATTTCGTGAGATTCGCCTTTATTAATCGGGCCGATTCCGTGCTGTCCACCCCCATCAGCACCTCCATGCTTTCGTCCATATTGCCTATGGTCGCGCTGATGCCCCACGTTTTAAGCGCAGGGCGTAATTTTCTGAATTTTGAAAGGAAAAGCTCACACTGTACGGCACGCTTACTCCCCATGAGCTCGTGCCATTCGTCAATAACCACCGTGTCTAAATTGCGAAACAGCTTCGCATAGCCCTTGTTTGATAACATCACATGAATACTCTCCGGAGTGGTGATCAAAACCTGAGGTAGTTTCGTTTTCTGTGCCTGCTTTACTTTTTGTGAGGTGTCGCCGGTGCGGGTTCCTACTTCCCAGCTCGAACCCATACCTTCAATCGCTCTGCGGGCGCTCTGCTCNATCTCCTTCGCCAAAGCGCGGATNGGCGTAATCCAAATCAGCTGCACCCCTTCCGCTTCGCGCCCGCTACGGGCCATACCAGCCGCAATCGCCGGAAGCAATAAAGAATAGGTCTTCCCGCTACCTGTGGGTGCATTTACAATGCCGCACTCACCGTTTAAAGCGGCAGACCACGCTTGAATTTGAAATGAAAAGGGTTTCCAGCCTTGATCCTCAAACCAATTCCGGCAAAGATTTAGGGCCGTCGCTTGGCCCGACATTTACTTCGCTATTTTTTCAGTGAGCCAAATAAAATCATCGAGGAACTTAGGGTAGTTGAGGTTAAAATGCTCCTCTACCGGATCGCCTTGCTCGTTAAACAAACTTCCTGCTTTGCTCACTAAAAGCTTTGTCGGGCTTAAAATCCCTTCAACATAATGCGCCCAATCGCGAAAATCATACAACGCGTTTACCCCCCCAAAAGGACCGGCACTCACTGTCGCAATGGCCATGGGCTTTTTCTTGTATTCTGCGCGGAAGTAGTCCAATGCATTTTTAAATGCGCCGGGAACACGACCGTTGTACTCTGGAATCACAAACAACAATCCATCGGCATCTACTAAAGCAGCTTGAAACAGTGCTAAATCCTCTTTGGAAGCCTCGCCCATGCCCCAGTTTGGGAAATTAAACGAACGGATATCCAAAAACTGAGTAGCCGTAACTGACTCATTTTGTGTCAATTGCTTCTCAAAAAAACGAGCGACTTTTGCCGTATTCGCTTGATCGCGAGGGCTGCCTTGAATGATAGTAATGTGCATGATGTTGAATTAGGTTGTCGGGTTAACATCACCCCGCCGTCATTGTTTAGACCTTCTTTCCGAACTTCGAAACACGGAAATAATCACTGTTCGCATCTGGCGCGTTTTTCAGTGCCTCTTCTTTAGTAAGCATATGAGCCACTTCATCTTCGCGCATGACGTTGACGCTCTTGCTCATCTGCGTAAGCGGTTCCACGCCATCAAGGTCGAGCTTTTCTACCTGAGCTACGAAATCTAAGATCTTCGACATGTCACCCTGCATCGCGTCAATCTCAGAATCTGAGAGTTGTAAACGACTTAAATGCGCCAAATGTTTGATTTGCTCTTTGCTGATTTCCATAGCTCTTAATTCTCCTCCAAAGGTAAAACAACTTCACCGGTATGGCCCCAGTTTTTCAAATCAGCGGCTAAAATTCTATACGACCGGTCCATCAATTCTTGCACCGGGTTCGTCGCCTCAGCATCTGCCCAATACTCGCCCAGAACTTTGGTATCAACAGGCCCTATACTAGAGGGTTGTCCCCAGTCGCCAAAGCGGAACTTGCTCTGATAAATACTGAGCAATACAACAGGGATTTTGTTTTCAACGGCAAGCTTGAACGCTCCCGCTTTAAATCCCCGCACTACATACTTCTGCGGCGGAATTCCTCCTTCTGGAAAAATACAAACGCTATATCCCTCTTTAATTTTTTGGTCGGCATCTATCATGGCTTGTTTTCTGCCGCTAAAAGAAGAGCGATCAACCGCTATACTCGTTTGCTTGAAGAAATAGCCAAACAAAGGAAGCTTTAACAGCTCCGCTTTTCCCATGAAAACAACCGGTGTTGGGGAAGCTAAAAATGTGAGGGGAATGTCTAAATCCGATCCGTGGTTTGGGCTTAAAACCACCGGTCCATCGTGCTTAAGCTGGTACTTTCCCGGGCGGGGCCAAACCCCCATACCCACTAAATACATCCAAGACCACACTTTTGCTACTTTGAAAAAGCGGTGGTAGTTCCCGCCAGGACGTGCCGTCCACAATAACGCCGGCAGCAGCAGAACGATGGTCACAAGTGCAACCAAATAATACCACGCATGATGTATGTAACTAAACACTTTCACGGCGCTAAAATAGGGCATATGTGCGTGTGATTTTTATCACCTTATTAATCTTAACAACTGAATATCTTAGCGTTATGAAAAAAACCGCCGTACTTCTAGTTTTCCTAGTACAAACCCTAGTTTCTGCACAGTCGACGTTCCCGTTTGACGTAGTGCTTACGCCCATTACAATCTCTGGCCTTCCAGGCATACAGTCGTATGCAGCGGGCGAGCACAACGGAAAATGGCTCATCATTGGGGGCCGATTAGATGGTCTTCACCAACGCCAACCCTGGCAGGCATTCGATGCCAACGGGCACAATACCTACATGTATGTTATTGACCCTGTGGCAAAAACATATACGCAGGCACCTTTATCTGGCTTCGCGAACGATAGCGTAGAAGCACAACTCTCTTCCACCAACGCGAACTTTCATCAAATAGGGAATTTGCTCTACATCGCAGGCGGCTATGGACTCTCTTCTACCAGTGTCCACATCACGCACCCCAGACTCACCGTGATTGATGTACCCGCAATGATTACCGCAATCACCGCAAACGGGACTGTGGATACCGCTGCATATCAAAGCGTGCAGGACAGCGCATTTGCGGTTACGGGAGGAAAGCTTTTAGAATTGGACGGAACGTTTTATCTCATAGGCGGACACCGCTTTGACGGACAATACAATCCTATGGGACACAATACCTACGTACAATCTTACACTGAAGCCGTACGTCCTTTTACCGTAAATGGCACGTTTCCCAACCTAAGCCATACGTTTGATCCATATATGATCGATACCGATGAGCTTCACCGACGCGATTACAACGTTACCTACATGACGGACGGAAGTGAAACCTACATCACCGCATGGTCCGGTGTCTTTCAGAAAACAGCGAACCTTCCGTTTTTAAATCCCGTCGAAGTTAGAGATACCGGCATCGCGCCCATCGCTGGATTTTCGCAATACTTGAACCACTACCACTGTCCTACAGCATCTCTGTTTGGAGAAAATAAATCAGCGATGTATACTTTGTTTTTTGGCGGAATAGCACAGTACTACTATGCAAATGGAACGCTAACACAAGATAACGACGTACCGTTCGTTACGACCATTGGTCTGGTTGAAAAACGCAACGGCAACTATACGGAAGCAGAGATGAGCACGGAAATGCCGGGATATTACGGAGCCGGTGCGGAGTTCTTTCCTTCTTCAGTTTTGGCACAAACCGGCGCAATCTTTTTAGCCGATTCTCTTGGGGCAGATACCACGCAGATCGGTCACCTGTTTGGAGGTATTAAGTCTCCCGCCCAAAACGTATTCTTCGGAGGAATGACCAACGCCTCTGTTGCAACGGCGAACATCTATGAAGTTGCCCTGGTACGAAATTCGGGTTTGTCTGTAACTACACACGATCCTAACGATCGAAGACTTGCGATTCAGGTGCAGCCTAACCCGACAAGCGAGAAGCTCGTTGTCCAATTAAATAGCCCCAGCGCAGTAGATACGTACTTTGAAATTCTGAGTACAAGCGGTCAGCTGATGTACAGTACCTCTGTTCCCTCTAAATTGGGCAAAAACACCATGGATTTAGGCCAGCTAAACCTCAGCTCAGGCACCTATGTGCTTACCGCCACACAAGCAGGCGGTTTCCAACAACGGATTTCCTTTATTTGGAAGTGAGCTAGAAGCCCAGTTTATCACGTACCCGACCCAATGTCGCCTGAGCGATAGGACGCGCTTTATCCGCACCTATTTTCAGCGCCTTACTTACTTCGTCCGGATGCGCCATATAGTAATCGAAACGCTCACGCGCATCTGCAAATTCCTCTAGAATCAACTCTAAAAGCGCCGTTTTCGCATGACCGTATCCAAAGTTCCCTCCGCGGTATTTCGCGGCCAATGCTTCCGTCTGTTCTGGAGCGGCTAATAGTTTATATAGGGCATATACATGGCACGTCTCAGGGTCTTTCGGCTCTTCAAGCGGCGTCGAATCCGTGACAATACCCATGACCTGCTTCTTTAGTTGCTTCTTGGGCAAAAACACATCAATAACGTTGCCGTAGCTCTTGCTCATCTTACGACCGTCTGTGCCTGGAATAGTCATTACGGATGCCGCAATACGGGCCTCTGGAGCCACAAAAGTATCTCCATAACGGTGGTTAAAACTGCTGGCTAAATCGCGCGTGATTTCGAGGTGTTGCTTCTGATCCTTCCCAACAGGGACCAATTCCGCGTCGTACAACAATATGTCCGACGCCATTAGAACCGGATAGTCAAACAACCCCGCATTCACGTCGCTGAGGTTATCGCTTTTATCTTTAAAACTATGGGCGTTGGCAAGCATAGGGTACGGCGTAAAGCAGTTTAAGTACCACGTTAATTCCGTACACTCGGGTAAGTCGCTTTGCGCGTAGAATACCACCTTCTCAGGATCTAGACCACAAGCAAGCCATGCGGCCGCAGTAGCTAAAAGGTTTTCCTTCCGCAGTTCCGGGTCCTTTACCGTGGTCAAGCTGTGCAAATCTGCTATAAATAAAAACGCCTCGTTTTTGGGGTCTTTACTCATTTCTATCGCCGGACGTATTGCACCTAGAATGTTTCCTAGATGCTGGCGTCCTGAACTTTGAATACCTGTAAGTACTCTTGCCATTCGTTTCTTATTTAATCAAAGTCAATTCTAAATCGATATCCGCCCAATAACTGCTATCGGCAGGAATTTGCATGAACGACGTCTGCCAAATCTGCTGTGTTGGTAATCCACTAATCATCTTAAAAGCATAGCTCACGCTATCATTATCGAGGACTAACGTACTATCGTTATTTTCAAGGTACCATGTCCCGCCACTGATCAAGCTAACCGGAACCTGAATCGTATTTAGATTGGCTACAAAGTCTACATGCAAGTTACCGGTATCCGGCATTTCGTAAATGTTGATTTTTCCATACAGCTGGGTTCCTATACCGCTGAACTGCATAAGTGCCGATGGATTGATGGGATTAGGCATTTCACCGCTGTAGGCGACCTGATTTACCGTCCATTCCCCAACCACATCTTCACGAATAAAGGTTTCTGTAGCAACGGGGTCTGTGGTACAAGAAACGGCGAATAAAGCGCCTGCGGTGATCAAAGTTAAAAGGGTCTTTTTCATACTGTATAGTTTGAGGTACTAAAAATAACAGGGATTTCATCTTTTCGTTCTATAACGTGCAGCAAAGAAGCCGCTACCGTTTCGGGAAGTACAAGATTTCCAGATTCAAATTCTTCTACAAAATGACCAACGCCTGGAAAATCTTCGGCGGTAGTAGCGCGAATCTCCGCCTGCATCGGCGTATGTACTTTTCCTGGTCTAAAAGCGTGAATTCTGAGCTCGGGATGCTCTTTCGCGAGTACAGAGGCATACATGTGCACGGCTGCTTTTGAGGCACAATACGCACTCCAACCTTCAATGGCAAACTCTGCAGCGCCGGAGCCTGTAAAGTACAATTGTTTCTCACCAGCGACCTCCCTTAGAAATTTGGCGCTCAATAGCATGGCGCTGCTCGTGTTCAGCGTAATGCAATGATCAATTTCCGCCCAGCTCACCTTTTTCGCCGGTTTTACCGGACCCAAAGTGCCCGCGTTGTTCACTAAGACAGTCAGTTCGTAGGACTGCTCGGTGGTCAATGTTAAGTCGTTTAACGCTGTTCTATCACTCAAATCACATGGGGTGAAAGAGCCGCGTGGGTGCGCTGTAAGTAAGGCCGGTACGTTTCGTCCTATTCCCTCAACGTGCCACCCTAAGCGCAAGGCTTCGGCTGCAATAGCCCATCCTATTCCCGAGCTGACCCCGGTAACGATCATGCGCTTTTGAGCGGACATCAAGCGTTAATTTCAATAAAGCGATTAATGTCTTTGATCTTGCCAAACACCAAAATGATATCTCCATTGTTCACTACGCTATCTGGCCCGGGTACACCATTGATGTGGTGACCGTCGCCTTCTTTGCGAAGAACGGTGACTAAATTGATGTTGTACTTTTTACGCAGCCCAATATCCTCCAGCGTGCGGCCGATTATTTTCACCGGTGCCTCAACCTCAATGATTTCGTAATTATCTGGTAATTGAACACACATGAGCACGCCCGGATTGGTCAATTGCTCAACAACATTGTTTGCAACCTCCTGCTCCGGACTCAAAATATGCTGAAGCCCCATTTTCTCGAGAATTTTCTGCTGTACTGGTCCCTGCGCGCGTGCAATGATTTTCTTCACGCCCATTTCTTGCAATTGGAAAACACATAAAAGCATTTCCTGGAAGCTCGAGCCTATGCTCACTACCACTGCATCCATATCCTGGATGTTTTGTGCTTCTAACGCTTGTTTGTTCGTTGCATCAAGCGCAACCGCAAAGGGAACGTCTTGCGCCATGCGCTGCACTTTCTCTTCACTTTCATCAATGGCCATTACATCGGCACCACGCTCGGCAAGCTTGCGCGCAATCGCTGATCCAAAAACACCAAGGCCTATAACGGCAAACTTGCTATTCATACGCTGTTATTTTGCGAGTGCCTGCTCCAGATCAGCAAGCAAATCTTGTACATTTTCAATGCCCACAGAAAGGCGAATAAGGTTATCTGTAACCCCTACTTTCTCACGCTCTTCCTTAGGAATAGACGCATGTGTCATGGATGCTGGATGTCCCGCTAGAGATTCCACGCCGCCCAAACTTTCTGCCAGTGTAAACACACGAAGGGCACTTACCACCTCAGCTGTTTTCTCAAAACCGGCACCTTTGATGGTAAAGCTTACCATTCCGCCGAATTTCTTCATTTGTCGTTTCGCAACTTCGTGACCATTATGGTCCTTAAGCCCCGGCCAATATACATTTCCGACTGCCGGGTGTGCCTCAAGATAATGCGCAACAGCCTCGCCGTTTTCGCAATGCCTGTCCATGCGTACATGCAAGGTTTTAATTCCACGTAACGCTAAAAAGCTGTCCATGGGACCTAGAACCGCGCCGGATGCGTTTTGAATGAAATACATCTTTTCAGCTATGGCCTCATCTTTCGTTGCGAGTAATCCTAAAACCACATCACTATGTCCGCCCAAATACTTCGTGCCGCTGTGCATAACCACATCCGCACCTAAATCTAATGGGCGTTGCAAGTACGGCGTTGCAAAGGTGTTGTCCACGACAAGGATCAGTCCGTGTGCTTTCGCCACTTTTGAGGCAGCCTCAATGTCTAAAACATTGAGCATTGGATTGGTCGGCGTTTCCATCCACAGCATTTTTGTCGATTCGCTCACAGCGCTGTGCCACTGGTCGTTGCTCATGTCGACAAATTTGAATTGGATGCCGTAGTTGGAGAACATCTTTGTGAATAATCGGTACGTACCGCCGTATAAATCGTTGCACGCAATGACTTCGTCTCCAGGACTTAAGAACTTTAACATGCAATCGATGGCTGCTAAACCTGAACCAAAAGCTGCGCCGTGGGTACCGCCTTCGATACTCGCAATAGCATTTTCTAGGGCCGTGCGCGTTGGGTTTCCACTTCGGCTGTATTCATAACCCTTATGCTTTCCGGGATATTCCTGAACATACGTCGAGGTTTGATAAATAGGCGGCATTACGGCTCCTGTAGAAGGGTCGTGCTGCTGTCCACCGTGAATAGCTAAGGTTTCAATCTGTAGGTTCTTGTCGTCCATTGCGTGCTGTGGTGTTCTGTAGGTCTGTTATTTGCAGTGCTCTTCGAAAGCGGAAAGCAAGTTTCCAGCGATCATTTCAGCCGTACGGCCTTCAATGTGATGGCGTTCTACCATGTGGACCAATTCACCGTTTTTAAACAGTGCCATTGACGGTGACGACGGAGGGAAGGGTTGCATCATACCGCGCGCTTCATTCACCGCTTCAACGTCATTACCCGCAAAAACAGTAATCATTCGAGTAGGTTTCACCGCCGATTTTGCCACGGCCATCGCTGCTGGACGCGCAGATCCTGCTGCACATCCACAAACAGAATTTACTACAACAAACGTCGTTCCGTCTGCGTTGATTGCTGA
>P_2C_Liq_1_UnCtyDRAFT_1000418_pt1 | contig 18179 bp, 16 predicted proteins | sample Pon2CUnioCityCA_2_FD_10234 | JGI IMG/M metagenome (IMG submission 10234) | reverse complement strand
AACCGACCCCCTGGCTTCACCACCCGCATCAATTCGCGGGCAAATACCGCCTTATCGGGCATATGCGGCCCCGCTTCAATGGACCACACCACATCAAAACTACCATCGGGAAACGAGAGATTCATGGCATCATCCACCGCAAACCGGGCATCAACACCCTCGGGGGTTAACTCCCCGGCCCGTTGCACCTGTTGGGGGCTGATGGTAATCCCAGTCACCGAAAAGCCGTAGTCTTTGGCGAGAATACGGCTACTGCCACCAATCCCACACCCGACGTCTAACACCGTTGTTCCGGGGGGAAGTTTATCTAAACCACCCCAGCGGACCATTTCATGGACAAAATCCGACTTGGCTTGCAGGAAATCTTTAGACTCTGGCGGGGAACCGTAATGGCCTAAATGGATATGTTCGCCCCAGTAGTATTCCAGGATGCCGTCTTGGGTCCATTCGTCGTAGGCGTTGGCGACGGTATCAGAGGATTGGTATTTGCGGGCGGCGTTGAAATAGGCAATCAGACCGATCGCCGCGATCGCAACTAAGACTAAGATAAAGGTCGGCGTCATAGCAATTTAGATGACAGTTTAGGCAACTCTTAGAAGGAAATCGTCAGATATTGGTTCTGAAATTTAGCGCCTTTAACGGGTTTTCCTTGCAAGGCGGGGGGAAGATAGATGTTATGCCGTTGTTCTCCGGCTTCGACGGTGACTTCTGGCCCCGACTGGATGAGTTTGACGTCTTGTTTACTAAATCCCGGCAAGAACAGACGCACCGATTGGGCGGCGCTGTCTACCTCCATCGGTTTAGGGGCGCTGGCAATTTGACGGTTGAAGTTGGGTAACGCCTCTATCAGTGGCTGCCAATCGTCCCCAGATTTGGCAGGAATGGTTGTGACGGGGAGGGGGTCAAACTCAGCACCGATCGCCCCACCATTGCCCCGATTCACTAGCACTCCGCCCACGGTTAAGCCAATCTGTTGCGCTTCTCCCCAACGGTATTTAGCCACCGCCAGGGAGGCCGCGTCATCTCCGCTAACCAGATAGGCGGCGATATGAGTAGGATCGCTCAGGGCCGATTTGCCTTCATTGAGAAATTCATCGACGCGATCGCCACTAAATTCCGTCCTACTCCAGTCTACATTCAAGACAGCCCCACTCATCGGCTGCCAAAACGGGGACAAGGCCCGCACAATATCCGAACCATCGAGAACCTGCTTAAAACGGCGTAGATACCAACCGCCAATTTCAGCAATGCCTAACATTCTCAAGGTCTCACGATCGCCGGTTCCATCATAAACAATCACATCATACTCACCACTGCGATCGTACTCCCGCACCGCATTGAGGGCAAAAGCCGCATCCATCCCCGGCAACACCGCCAACTCCTGGCCATAGATTTCCTTAAAAAAGGGAGTTTTCAGATATTGGGCTTCGAGTTTTTTCACCTGTTCCCAGCCCTGAGCGAGAAGATGAGGCGTATCAAACTGAACAACCTTCAGATTAGCCGCAATCTCCGTCGGTTCCGAAGTGATTGATAGCCCCAACAACAGGGAAAATTCCGGACCCGATCCTTGACTGGCCAAGAGAACCCGTTTCCCTTGGCTGGCCTGTTGCTTGGCCGTGGCGATCGCCAATGTGGTGCGCCCCGTACCACCTTTTCCTAAAAATGTCAATATCTGGGTCATTGAACCATGGACAATCAAAAATGGACAATGAAGACTACAAATTCAACGAAATAATCGTTATTTGAAGCGTTTAATACGTCTTATCTCATCTGGCAATTATCAAAAATCAAGAGTGGGAGAGTGACCCGGTTGGGATCTCCCACCCTAGGGGAGTGCCGAGTTAAGCCAGCAGTTCCAGTTCGTCTTCAAAGAACCAGGTGGAAAAGCCACCCTCAAACTGAACCACCGCCCCGATACCGCTACCATCAACCATCTTGTAATCGGAAATGGTACCGACGGGGTTTTGCTTAATTTTGCTGACCACATCATCGGAGACGCGATCGCGAATGCGGCGGACTTTAACTTTTTGACCTACTTCCATCTCAAGCTGAATCACAGTGTTTGGCTTAGACCACCCAATCAGTGTATCAGGGTTTCGTCGCGACATTTCCCACTCAAGCCGATTCAGAATAATCAGCCAGGGCCAACACATAAATAGCATGGGCCACCAGAACCGCGCCCCAGGTTCCCGTCATCGGGATTAACCAGGGGGCATCCCATCGGTAGAGAATAGCAAAAAACCAAGCCCCCGAGTTAATCGCCGAGAAGAAGGCGAGATGGAACGCTAAGTTAATGCGATCGCCCAAACGACGATACTCAGGATCATTGCGATCGGGTTTTCGAGACCATTTAGGAGGCATACAATTAAAACAACCGGGTCCAAAACCGGGCTGAATGACAAATCAATAGGTCAAGTGTAGTTAACAATCTGCGCAAATTCTAGGGATATCGAGTCAACCAACCCCGAACTTTGCTGATACAATAAAAATCAGACTGAGGGGTATTACCCCTCACCCCCAAACCCCAACCTTGTCCAACCTTATCGACAAGGGACCCATGCGTCCAGCCGCCCGAGTTCCTTGTCCCAGAATCCATCATGTCATCTGTACCGGCTCAATCGTGGGATACCCTAAGAACTGTAGCTCGGTCAACAGAGGTTGATCGTCCCATGTACAACCGCCCCAACGTTGTGAAAAGCATCATTGCCGCTGTTGAGCGTGACGACTCCCAAACCTGGGACAGTTCCGCCCAGGAATTTCCCCCTTGCGTCCGCCTCGACTTCGAAGGACTGACCCGTTTTGAGGTCGTCAGCGACCAGTATAAACGTTGGGGCGTTCGCTTCGACAATGCCATTGCCGTCACCCCATCCAACCCAGCCTATCCCACCCATTCGGGCGATATTGTTCTGATGGCCGCCCCCAAAAGTGGCTTTCTCGAACTCACCTTTGAGCGGCCCGTACAATTCGTCTCCGGGTACGTCACCAGTTCTCGCTTCACCGCCATGTCCGCCTACAACCACCTCGGACAAACCATCACTCGGGCCGAACTTCCAGCAGCGAACCTGGCCAACTCCGACTCCGCCGTCGAACCCAACCAACAACTCATCGTGCGATCGCCCGACATTCACCGCGTCACCTTCTACGCCTTTGACGGTGAACTCGTCGTCGATGACATTAGTTTCGGATATTAGCTTCGGATATTAACTTCAGACACCAGACAGACCCCCTACCCCACATCAAATCACCCAGATCCAACTGAGGCCAACAGGTCCCCCCGAATGTGATAAATTGGTCACAACTTGCATTCTATGCACCCGTCCCACCGACATCAGTACCGATATCAGTACCGACCTAAGTACCGTGGCCTCAGCTTCTCACCCCCACTCTCGCTTCAAAGCCCCCAGAGCCGCCTTTCGCCGCTCTCGTCAGTTCCGGTTGCTCTCAAACCTGAAACGACCCCAGCTGCAACGGGAAACCCTCGCCTGGGGAATTGCTGCGGCCCTCGGTGGAACAATGCTCCTCTGGAACTGGAAACTCTTTTTCGCCACTGGAACCGGCATGAGTGCCACCCTAGGAGTCTACCTCCTCGTGCAATCCAAGTGGCGACTGCGTTGGGCTGACCTTCGCCGTTGGTTCTCCGGGTCTCAACGGCCCATCGTGCTCGCCGCCGTCACCGGAGGACTGGCCACCGTCTCAACCTACATGGCCACCGCCATTTGGGTCACTTCCGACAATCGCTGGATGGCCAGCGGCTTTATCCTCGAAGGACTGGCCACCCTAGCCATATTAGGATTATTGGCCTGGCAAACCCTACATCGAGTGTTGGGACGAGATGACGTCGATCTCAACGGAATGCTGAGCCAACTGAGCCAAGATGACCCCCTCAAACAAGTCATGGCTCTGCGTCAACTCGAACGGTGGATTCTCAGAGAACTCCTAGATGAACAAGAACAACAGACTATTCTCGATTGTTGCCAGGTCTTACTGACTCGAGACCTCGACCCCGTTGTTCGGGAAGCGGCCCTAGCTTTGCTGGCCAGTCAATCGACCCAGGAGTCCTTAAGCCTCGTTTCACCGGGATTAAACCTCAGAGTTGCCCGCAAAACAGCGAAACAGCGATAAGCTTAAGCTTGTCACCCGCATCTGGGTTAAAGGGGTTTGACACATTGAGCCGCCTGAATCCACCCCACCACATCGCCACGAGATGGACACCCCGTCGTCTGGCGTGTCGCTGAGACGCACAGACGCATCAACTGAGGATAAAACCGTTGAATCTGAGTTTGTCCGAGTTGTTGAGGAGAGACCACACCACAGTGAAGCACTAACCCACAATACTGATATCCCACCCCAGGAATCCGCGCCAAATCAGCTAAAACCGCCCATTTCTTAACATGATGGGCTGAAATTTTCAGTTTCGCGGCCAACTCTTCGATCCCTTGGGGTTTGCGGGTTTGATTCAGGAGTTGATACGTAGTTTTAATCCCACAAGATCCAAGGCGATCGCACTCAGCGGCCTTAAGTCCCGGAATTTTGGCGATCGCCCAGTTTCCAGACGACGGTGAATCAGTTGACCTCATACGAACCATAACGCTACACGTAAACAATATAGATCTCGATCTCGGCTGATTTCGACGTGAACGACTCACGCCAAATATAGATAAAATGGGACTGTTTCGGGGACAATGACTGAGACGATCCGAATTAAGTGTCAAATCTACCGAACGGCGATCGCCAAGTCCCATCCCTAGGGACCCTATGCTTTTTCCCTGCGATCGACTTAGCCCTCAGTGTACACCACCCTAGGGGGCGCAACGAGCAACAACAAGGAAATCTCGGCCGAAGCGATCGCGCCCATTCCCCAGCCTGAGATTCTGACTCCCTAACCCATAACAGAAACTAAACCCCTATTAAACTTGCGTATTCACGGATCTAACCAATACTATCAGCAGCTTCTATCCCAGCATTAGCCTGAAACCACAGACCCGAAACATCCTAAACTTGAAAATTTATAAACGACTATGGTTAACCCAGCCAGCAATCGAGAGAATTCCAATTCCCCCAAAAACGCCAAATCCAGCAGCCATCGACAACCCCCACCTCCTCCCCCCCAACGGCGAGTCGCCAGCCAAACCCAACCCCCAACATTTGACACCTCCATCGAAAAACTGGTCATCACCGCCCTAGACAAAAAAGCATCAGATATCCACATTCGCGTCGGTCATAAACCGCGAGTTCGCATTCGCGGCGAAATGGTTGAACTCAGCCAAGAAATGCTCACCAGCGCCGAAATTTTTAATCAATATCTACGAGAAATCGTCCCCGGCCCCCAACGGAAACAATTTCGTGAAGACAAAGAACTCGACACCGCCATCTTTTACCCCAATCTCGTGCGCTGTCGAGTCAACTGTTTTGACACCCTCTCGGGAGGGGCCATGGTGCTGCGACTCATTAGCTTAGAAATTCCCAGCATCGACAGTTTACGACTTCCGCAAGTCATCAAAAAAATCGTCCAAGCCCCCCAAGGACTCGTCCTAATTACCGGACCAACCGGTTCCGGTAAATCCACCACCATGGCCGCCGCCATCCAACATCTCAATCAAAACTTTGCCAAACATATCGTCACCATCGAAGATCCCATCGAATTTGTCCATAGCTCACAAAAAAGCCTGATTAGCCAGCGCGAAGTGGGCCTACATACCCACGAATTTCACCAAGCCTTGCGAGCCGTCTTGCGCGAAGATCCCGACGTGATTCTAATTGGGGAAATGCGCGATCGCATCACCATCAACACCGCCCTGCAAGCCGCCCAAACCGGACACCTCGTCATGGGAACCCTGCATACCCGCAACGCCATCGACTCCGTCAACCGCCTCGTCAACCTCTACCCCCCCGACGAACAAGCCATCGTGCGCCTGCAACTGGCCGAATCCCTCGTCGCCGTCATCGCCCAACAACTCCTACCGACAACCGATCGCCAACGAGTCGCCGTCCATGACATTCTCATCAACACCCCCGCCATGAAAGATTACCTAATCCGGGGAGAAGAAGACGAAGCCTTCCACCTGATGAAAACCGATCAAATCGAAGGAATGCAAGTTCTCAACCAAGCCCTCTATCGCGAAATTCTCGACGGACGTATTACCATTGAAGATGCCCATCAAATTTCCCCCGATCCAGGGGAACTTGAACGGCTCATGCGTACCGGGGGCTACGATGCTTCGTCCTCCCCACGAGAATGGCAAGGATAAATCAACGACTCTCATCCAGTCATTCTCATCCAGTCATTCTCATCAGGGTGTCTCGACAATTCGGACAAAAATTAGGACAAATTCCCAAGTATCGGAGGTTGACTCACACATTATGTCTGTTAAAAATGCCGAACAATTTTTAAAAGATGCACTGCACCATCCCGAGCTGCGAGCTGCATTTCATGACGCCAAAACCCCCCAAGACTTCTTTAAAATTAGCGAAAGCCTTGGCTACAATTTTTCAGGTCAAGAACTAGAAACCGTGGTCTCAGAACATAGCCAGGGCGTCCAAATTCGCCGGCGAACCGGAATCTGGCAGTGGTTACGAACCGTCAATTGGATCGATCGCCACCAAGCCCAATCCCAATCGAGCTCCTAAACAGGGGGGAACAGAAACCGGTCACCCTAAAGCGATCGCCCCCCCTTCACCCCTGGGCCATAATCGGGGCCTCAACTGTCCTCGTCATCCGTCTCCTATCCTGTCTGAGTAACTGCCAATACCCGCAACCCGTAACCGTCCATTCTTTATATAGGTGAATTGACCCGTGGCGACTCGTTTTTCTCCCAGTTCAGCCCTAATCTGGCTCCCCATCGTTCTAACAAGTAGCCTAGCGGGGATTGGCCTCAACCCAACTCCCAGCCCGGCCCAAACCCTAATTCCCGCCGACGACGGAACCGGAACCCAAATCATCCCCGACGGCGATCGCCTCGACATCGATGGCGGTCGTCTCTCAGGAGACGGACAAAACCTCTTCCACAGCTTCGATCGCTTCGACCTCAACAATGGAGAAACCGCCAACTTTCTCACCTCCCCCGAAATCCAAAACGTCCTCGGACGCATTGGCGGTGAAACCTCCCAAATCAACGGCCTCCTACAACTAACCGGAAGTAGCGCCAACCTCTATCTCCTCAACCCCGCCGGAATTCTCTTCGGGGCCAACGCCCAGCTAAATCTGCCCGCCTCCTTCTTCGCCACCTCCGCCACCGCCGTAACCTTCAACAACGGTATCTTTGACCTCCTCGATAGCCCCGACTATCAGACCCTCACCGGCACTCCCACCGGCTTTCAATTCAACGGTGGCGGGGCCATTACCAGCCTCGCCCCCCTACAAGTCCCCGATACCCTGGCCCTACTCGGAGGAGAGGTCAACGCCAGCGGCGATCTCAGCGCCGGACAAGTGCTAATTCAAGCCATTCCCGGAGAAGCCACCCTCCGCATCAGCCAACCGGGATTTGTCCTCAGCCTCGACCTCTCAGACACCCCAGAGCGTATCACCGACTTCCCAGAACTCCTGACTGGCCAAGATAGCGACGGCGGCGATCGCACCCTCGACACCTCCGGCGACGTTCCCCGCATCCAATCAGGCAACGTCAACACGGGCAACATCAACCTACAACCCCCCAGCGGCGAGAATCGCCAAGGAGTGGTCATCAACGCCGGCGGAACCCTCAACACCGGCAACATCAACAGTTCCAGCGGTGACGGCGGTGGCGCCATCGGCTTACAATCAGAAGGCTCCCTAACCACCGAGTCCCTCTTTTCCGGAGGCGGTGCGATCGCCCTCAACAGCGCCTCCGGCTCAATTGAGGCCGGCAACATCAGCGCCACCAGTATCTCCGGGGGAGATATCAGCCTCAACGCCGCCGAGAATATCCGCACCGGTTCCCTCGATAGCGAAGGCTTAGGCGGCGCCGGGGGCAACATCACCAGCAACGCCGGAGGAAACGCCGAGATCCGCTCCGTCGATGGGCGAGGAACCACCTCCGGCGGCGACCTCAACCTACGCCAATCTCGCCTACGTGTTCCCGGAACCGTGTCCTCGGGCCTGATTGTCGATGAGGATCTCTCCCTGGCTACCTCAGAGGGGGGAACCATCCAAGTAGAAGTGACGGAATTTGGCGTTCCCTTTATCGTGGGAAACCCCAGTATCAGTGGCAGTTCCGCCAGTCTCAGCACGGAGAGCGATCGCCTCGATGCCCCCGCCGCCTCCATTCCCGGGACTTTGAATCAAGGCACCATTACCCTCATCTCCCCCGAAGCGCCCCCAGAGCCGCCACCCCAGCCTGAAGAGACTCAGGCCAGCGAGGATATCGAACGGCTACAACAGATTCCCGGCCCAGGCCTCGCCCAAGTCCAAGGATTCGAGGCCCCTCTTAACTCTGAAATCCGCTACACCAATGATTTCAGAAACTATCTCGACCTAGCCCCGACCGTACCCGTCAGTTTAGATGACAGTCGCGCCCTGTTAACGGACATTGAAGCCGAAACAGGACAAAAACCGGCGCTGATTTACCTACAGTTTCTCCCCAGCGTCCAACTCGATCGCAGCCAAAAGAGTCTCAAACAGATCGGGTCAGGACTCTTGCAAATCGAGACAAATCCCCTCAATGATGGCTTAGAACTACTCGTTGTCACCGCAGAGGGAGAGCCAGTGAGGGTTGTCCTCAATGACGTGACGCGATCGCAAGTGATGGAAGCGGCCTTCGAGCTGCGATCGAACCTCACCAACCCTCGCCTACGCCGCAGCGATCGCTACCTACAAGCCTCACAACAACTCTACGACATCCTGATTCGTCCCCTACAACCGACCTTCCAAGCACGAGAGGTGACCAATCTCACTTTTATCTCCGACGAAGGATTGCGCACCCTACCCCTCGGCGCATTACATGACGGCGAACGGTTCCTCATCGAACAGTACAACATCGGCTTAATTCCCAGTTTGAGCCTCACCGATACCCGGCGTGGTAATATCCAAAACACGCAAATCTTAGCCATGGGGGCTTCCATTTTTCCCTTTAACGACAACCTCAGCCCCCTCCCCGCCGTATCCACCGAACTCAACACCATCAGCCAACAACTCTGGCCCGGAGTCAGCTTTCTCAACGAAGACTTTACCGTCGACACCCTACGCCGCCAACGACAACAAACCCCCTTCGGCATCATCCACCTAGCCACCCACGGCGAGTTTATCGATGGAGATGCCAGTAACTCCTATATCCAACTCTGGGATGAACGGCTCAACCTCAACGAAATTCGTCGTCTCAACCTCAACCGTCCCCCCGTCGAACTCCTCGTCTTAAGCGCCTGTCGCACCGCTGTGGGTAGTGCTGAGGCAGAATTAGGATTTGCCGGATTAGCGGTGGCCTCGGGGGCCAAAAGCGCCCTGGGTAGCTTATGGTATGTCAGTGACGATGGCACTCTGGGCCTAATGACCGAGTTTTATACCCAATTGCGTCAGGCCCCCACTCGCTCTGAGGCGATTCGTCAGGCCCAAATTGCCCTATTAAACGGCGATGTTCGGGTTGAAAACGGTCAACTCATCACCTCGGAGTTAACCTTCCCTCTCCCTCGGGAACTGGCCGAACAAATCCCCGACCGAGATTTTAGCCATCCCTACTTTTGGTCGGCTTTTAGTCTAGTTGGTAATCCTTGGTAACGGTTTCGCCTTCCCCTCAACCCGGGTCTGAGTCGCTGTCAGGGGTCGCCATCGCTTGAGTAACCGCCGTTTGGCTCACCGTTTGATAGACCTGTTGAAAATAGCTTCGTAGCTGTTCGAGAGCGGCTGTTTGCGCTAAGGAGGCGTTTCCCGTCTGGGAGAGAACCGGAATCGGTCCGAGAACATCTAAGACCGTTTCCTGAGTCGGGGGAGGCGTAATCACCACTAACGAGGGGTCGAGAGCCTCGTCATAAGTCCAAAATTGTTCAAGTCTCAGGGGAGAGGAGGACTCCACCGCCGCCGGCGGCTCCTCAGACGGCTGAGTGGGAACAACATCGGAGACATCGGCCCGTTTTTCGCGCAGTGCTGCGATAATCTCCTCTTTACTGCGACCTCGTAACTGAAACAGAAGAAAGGGATCTTCACCGAAGCGATCGCCGAGAAGATGATAAACCGCAATAATATGTTTACAGGGATTGGCTTTATCGGGACAAGAACAGCGCGATCGCACCTCTTGCAAACTAAAGGGAAATAAGCGTAAACCGTTTGCAGCAAATACATCTTCAATGTTGGTCGGCATTTCTCCGGCTAATAACTTCGCCGAATGAAGTGCTTGTTGTGATAACGTATCCACAACATATTTCCAATCTTCATCGCTAAAGGCATCGAGCCAAATCGACAATTCATAAGGCTTATCTTCACTGCCTTGAACGGTCGCTAAAACTTTCTTATCTTCAAAGCGAATGGTTAAGACATTCCCCTGCCTTGCGTAATTCCTACCTCGTTCAAGACGCTTTTTAAAACGGTATTTTTGCAATAAATCTAGCCATTGCTCAACCCACCATTCCTGGTCTTGATTGCTATTTAATCGTTCACCGGAATAGACCATGATTTTATTCGTGTTTACAACTGAAGTTAGACCTTTGTTTTTAATTATAATGGGTCTTCTGAGTTGAGAGTGATCCCGAAGAATGATGGCAGTCGGGGCGAAAAATACCCACGCTCCGACAATTTTGCATCCGAGGCAACAAATCATCCCCCAAATCCTGAAGACCCAAGACAATTTGGAACAATTCCCAACCCTGAACCGTCTGCAACGGCCAGGCCTGGCCGTAATCCACTGCAATTAACGGACGAAGAATTCCCGTATTCCGTAGAATCACCAATTCTCAGGGAAAGACCGGGCGATGGTTCTCAAAACCTTAGCCCCCAAAATACCCGGGCCAGTCCTCGTCATCTAAGGGAATTTACGGATAGGAATTGGTGATTCTACGGCACTACAATAAAGCCAGACATTACTTCTACCTTGCCATCATGGTCTGTGATCTACCCGGTGTCAACACCCTCCTTAGGGCGTTTTCAGATATCCATACCGCCACAAAAACAGGAAAACTGAGCTTAACTCTTCAAGGAGAACAGTGGCATTACTACTTTCTCGACGGCCGCTTTCTCTTTGCCTCAGGCGGTCCTCATCGAGTCCGTCGTTGGCAACGGGCCTTAAATCGTCACTGTCCCCATTGGCGTATCGACATCCAGGGCGGAATCCCCAAAGGATTATGGGAATATCAACTTCTTCACCGCGCCGTGGCCAGTGGTTCCTTGGAGTTGACCACCGGCAAAGCCATTTTAGCCGCGATCGCCGCTGAAGTCCTCTTTACCAGTCTGCGCCCGACCGACGTCACCTATCACTGGACTCCTTCTCCTCACCCCCCCCAACATGAATCACGACTAGCCTTATCCCCCAAAGAGTTCCGGCGTTTATTTGACTCAGTCTTGGGGCTGTGGCGACAATGGCAAGGATTGGGCTTAACCTACATTAGCCCCGACCACGCCGCCCTCTGGACCGGCAAAACCGGCGATTCCAACCACGCCTTAACCACCCGCTCAGCCCGGACCTTTTTTAACGGTCAATATACCCTCTGGGACATTGCTCAACGGCAACGGCGATCGCTGGTCGATCTCACCCGCACCTTACATCATTTCATCAATCAAGGAACCCTACAACTGCGAGATATCGGCGATTTACCCTCACCCATCGAACAAATGCAGATGGTGGCCGCTGCCGTTGCGCCTCCCCGTCGTACCATTGCCTATATTGACGACAGTGCCACCGCTGGGGCGTATCTGCGCCAGATTATCGAGCCACAAGGGTTTGAGTTGATGTTTATTCAAAACCCATTACAAGACTTACCCCTATTATTAAAACAACAACCTGAATTGATTTTTCTAGATCTCAATATGCCCTTAATTCACGGCTGCGACTTCTGTAGCTTCCTACGCAAAACTTCCGTGTTTCAGGCCACCCCCATCATCATCCTAACCAACAGTGATGGAACCGTCGATCGCCTTCGCGCCAACCTCTCCGGGGCCTCAGAATTTCTCACCAAACCCGCCCAACGGCGGGATGTAATACAAGTCTTCGATAAATACATTCAGTCGATGCCCCTGACCTCGGCTAACGGGCAATTTTTGAACAGCCATCGATCCACATTAAGATGACCACATTAAGATGAACTTGACGCTATCAGTCAGGACATTACCCTTATGTCGATTGAGTTTAACAACGATCGCATCATCGTCAACGCCGCCGAAATGGCTGCGATCGAAACACGCCTCTTTGACGCTGGGTTCCCCGTGGCCGCCCTCATGGAGAAAGTGGCCGGCCGTATCGCCCAATGGCTGCATCAATGGCTGCAACAGACTAACAAGTCTCTCCCCAATCGCCCTCAGATTGGCGTACTCGTTGGCCCCGGTCATAATGGCGGCGATGCCCTGGTGGTGGCCCGAGAATTGTGGTTCCAGGGCTATCCTATCTGCCTCTATCGCCCCTTAGACAAAGCCAAATCTCTCACCCAAGCGCATCTTAACTATGCCCAATCCCTCGGTATCCCCATCCTCGACAGCTACGAGGATCTCAAACCGTGCGATCTTATCCTCGATGGCCTATTTGGCTTTGGGCAAACTCGCCCCCTAGAAGGAGATCTAGCCCAACTGATTACCTGGCTCAACCAACAGCCGCAACCCTGTATCAGCATTGACATTCCCTCGGGCCTGCATACGGATACTGGAGAGGTGTTAGGGGTCGGCTTGCGGGCTGAGATGACCCTCTGTTTAGGACTTTGGAAACGGGGCCTCCTGTGCGATCGCGCCCTGGAGTATGTCGGCCAAGTGCAACGCATCGATTTCGATATTCCTCAAGCTGACATCGAAGCCGTGTTAGGTTCATCTCCGGCCTGGCAACGCATTACCTCAGACTGGGCCAAACAGGCGCTTCCCCTACCTCGCGCCCAATCCACCCATAAATATCAACAGGGCCATCTGTTACTCATCGCCGGATCGAGTCAATATGCCGGTGCTGCTATCTTAGCGGCCTTGGGAGCGCGAGCCAGTGGCGTGGGTATGCTCACTCTCGCGGTTCCTGAGTCTCTTAAACCCCTCCTCAATGCCCAACTCCCCGAAGCCTTAGTCCTCGGCTGTCGCGAAACCTGCCACGGGGCGATCGCCGCGCTTCCCCCAGACTTGGACTTTAACCGCTATGATGCGATCGCCCTCGGCCCGGGCCTAAGCCAAGAGACCCCCTCCCTACTCCAGCAGAGTCTGCAACAGAGCGCCCCGCTGATTCTCGATGCCGATGGTCTCAATCTCCTGGCCGCCGCCTCAGACTGGCAACAGGGACAGCCAGAGAGGGGACTTTGGCGCAACCGACCCCTCATCCTCACCCCTCATCCCGGAGAATTTCGCCGCCTCTTTCCCCACCTGTCTCAGCCCTCTCCTCCTGACGCCGCCCAACAGGCCGCCGAGCAGTCTGGGGGGATTTTAGTGCTTAAAGGGGCGCGAGTGGCGATCGCAACCCCCGAGGGCCAGGTTCACATCAACCCCCACAGTACCCCCGCCCTAGCCCGAGGTGGCTCAGGAGATGTCCTAACCGGGCTAATAGGGGGGCTAGTTGCCACGGGAGCGCGTCAACAGCGTTGCCTCCCATCCCTCGTCGCCGCAGCGGTCTGGTGGCACGCACAAGGGGCGTTACAGGCTCAAAAACAACGGAGTTCCCTGGGGGTAGATGCCTGGACGTTGGCTCAAACCCTGCCCGATGTTCTCGGGCCTAACGGTGACACCTAACTCTGAAATCGAAACTCTAAAATCGAACTCGCTAGGATGAGGAGGATTTAAAAACCCATCAAGAGATCATGATCTTTAAAATCCTGCAACGCTCGACGCTGACCTGCATAACGCTGCTGAGTCTAACCCTGTTGGCCCCCAAGAGTCGAGCCGACGATACCCAGGCCCTGATTGAGCGTTGGCAAACCCTGGAAACGCACTGGGAAGAGGACTATTCCGAGTATTTTGGCCGCTCTCTGAGCGATCGCCCACCGGTGTTTGAGGAGATGATCGAGACGTTAGCCCAACAATCGCTGGCCAACCGTCAAACCTCAGCCATTCTCTATGCCATTCCCCATGACAACGAATTAGAACTAATTTTAGCCACCTCAAGCGGCGTGGCGGTTCAGGTTCTCGTTCCCGTGACACAGCAGGAATTACTCGCCCAAGTCCGCGAGTTTGAACATGAACTCATCAACCCCAGACGACGTCGCAGCACCGCCTATCGAACCCTGGCCCAACAACTCTACGATTGGCTGGTTGCCCCGTTAGAGGAACAACTTGAGGCCGAGGGGATTGAACAGATTATCTTCTGCTTAGGGGAAGGCCTACGCACCTTACCGATGGCTGCCCTCCATGACGGTGAGGGCTTTTTAATTGAACGTTATAGTTTGGGGCGGATTCCCGGTTATCTACTCATGGACAGTGAACCGCGATCGCTGCACCAGGCCCAAGTCTTGGCTATGGGGGCCTCCGAGTTCCAAGATGCCGCCCCCTTACCCGCCGTTCCCCTGGAATTAGCCTCGATTGTGCCACGACTCTGGCAGGGCAACAGTTTCCTCAATGACGGATTTACCGTCGCTAATTTGCAACAACAGCGTCAGCAAGGAAACTACAGTATTGTTCACCTGGCGACTCATGCTCAGTTTCAGCCGGGAGATGCCGACAACTCCTATCTCAAGTTCTGGGATCAACGGCTGTCTCTGAATCGCCTGCGGGAGTTGGACTGGACGAGTCCTCCGGTGGAGTTATTAGTCTTAAGTGCCTGTGCGACGGCTCGGGGCGATACCCAGGCGGAATTAGGGTTTGCCGGATTAGCAGTCCAGTCGGGGATTCCCACCGTCTTGGCCAGTCTTTGGGCTGTCAGTGATGTGGGAACTCTATTGCTGATGACGGAGTTTTACGAGCAACTGAAAACCGCCCCCAATCCGGCCGTTGCCCTGCGTCGTAGTCAATTAGCGGCATTGCGAGGGGATTTGGACTTTACGCCCCCAGCCATGAGCAATAATTTACCGCCAGGAACCTTAGTGGGGTCTCCCTTACCTGAGAATGTCGAGCGTTTCGATGTCTCTCATCCCTACTATTGGTCAGCTTTCACCAATATCGGAAATCCTTGGTAATATCGGGGGTTAGAGGGGACAATCCAGGATGTCCTTGGAGATATCGTCGGAGATGTCCAAGGACAAGGGTGGACAATTCGCCACCTGGCACATTGACAGGTTACGGCTGTCCGTTCAAGATTAAGGTTGTTCACTGATTGTCGATTAAGCGATTCAACGGGATTTGGTCCCCCGTCCGATAAAAATCGACATTAGACTTGACAAATAAAAGGAGTTGTGTATGTGGACTGCGATCGCCGTTGGGATATTAGCATTTATCTTTTCGAGCTTTGTTGAGTATTGGATTCATCGGCTGATGCACCATGCGTCTCGTTTCGGGGAACGTCACCGAGATCATCATCGCCGCAACGAAGGACAAGGCGTTGTTTGGGAGTTTCGCGATTATGTGAAAGGGGCGGCGATCGCCATGCTGTTACCCTTCGCCATTTCCCTAAATGTAGGCTTAGGTTGGCTGATTGGGGCCTTAGCCTTTGCCCTCTTTTCCGCCTACGCGCACCAGTTGCAACATGAGAACCCCAGAAAATGTTTCTGGATGCAGATGCCGGTTCACTATGTCCATCATAAATATCAGATGTGGCATCATAACTTCGGCTTAGCCGTGGATTGGTGGGATTACGTCTTTGGAACCTATAAAAAGGTCGATTGGCTCGCCGATGAAGATCCCCAAGTTCCGCAACGGGGCTATTTAGAGTTGCAATGGTGGTAATCGCTGCGAATTATCGATGCTATGGTCGTCCAAATCTAGCCCAGAGTTGTTTAAGGAGTATTATCAAATGAGTGTTTTACAAGAAGCAAAAACCCATTTTGAGGCGAGTCATCAACATCCCATCAATCAAGTGTTGCACCATATCACCAACTTTTTAGCGCTCTCTGCCATTGGTTTGTTATGGTTTAATCCCAAAATCAGCATTGTTTTTTTAGTGATTAGTCAGATTTTTGCTTGGGGCGGTCATGCCGTATTTGAGAAAAATCACCCCGCCTTTTTNAAGTATCCTGGNATTACGATTTTAGCGTCCTTTGCCTGGTCATTTGAGCGTTGGTTTGGCTTTCGTCAGTTACTTGTCAAAGGCGATCGCAACCCCGTTTAAGAGCAACTAGGACGTGGTTATGTGCCAATCAAAAAGATGGCACAAACACGACTCCGAACGTCACGTTTAGCTGCTCAAAAATCAGCGAGCAGGGGCAACCTTGTTATCTGCCCAAAAATCCGCTATCTTCAGATAGGCTTTTGGCAAAACCGACTCATATCTTAAAGATTTTGCCGAAATCCTAGCATTCATTTTTATTCATTTCATTGTCACTGGACAGAAAAACCTATGTACGACGGACTTTTAGTCATCGATGCCGACGCTCACAAAGTCGAGAATCCGATGATTTTTCGGGACTATGTCGATCCCGCCTATCGTAACCGCATTGGTATGATTGTCGATCGCCTCGGCGATCAACGCGCCCGCGTGATGGACTTCAACCCCGTCACCGGCAAAACCGACTTACCCCGGATTTTCCCCAAACCCGAAGGCTTCGGCAAAGGTGGCTTCCGCACCCTGCACCCCGAAACCACCCTCGGCGCGTTNTTTAACAGCCGCCGCATCGAAGACATGGACCAAGAAGGCGTTGACGTTCACGTGATTTACGGAACCTTTAACCTCACCTTCTCCAGCATCTTCGACAAAGACCTAGCCGTGGCCTTGTGCAAAGCCTACAACGACTACATGGCCGAGGACTGCCGCAAATGGGGCGATCGCCTCAAACCCATCGGCGTGGTTCCCCTGCAAGACATTGACGAAGCCGTCAAAGAAACCTACCGCTGCATCAACGAACTGGGTATGGTGGGCGTGGCCACTTCTCCCAATATCCCCATCCCCCACCCAGCGGCCCCTGACGCCTTCCCCGAAGTCCGCACCTGCAAACATATCAGCCACCCGGACTTCCACCCCCTCTTTGAAGCCGCCGTTGACCTCGACATTGCGATCGGCTTACATGGTGGACCGGGTTCTGACATGGTGGGCGGTATTGCCGATCACATGGAAACCTTCGTCCTCAACCACATCTTTGTCCAGCGCAACCAGCAACAAATGGCCATGGCGCGGATGGTGTTTGACGGTGCGTTTGAGAAATTCCCCACCCTGCGGATTGGCTTCGTCGAAGGCGGTTGCGGTTGGCTTCCTGACCTCTCCCACTCCTTCCACGAACATTGGGAAAAACGGATTCGTGACTTCGACCCCAAAAACCCCTACCAACCCTCCCTGCAAGAAGTCACCCAACTGATGATTAAGGAACGGGGCAACAGCGTCAACATCTTCAGCCAGGTGAAAAACCTGTTTGATATGTTGTGGACGAAAGAGAAAGATCCCCGCAACATCGACGACGCGAGTCTCTACGAACACTACGATTTACGTCATCGGGACCCGCTGGAGTATTTTGAACGGGGACAAATCTTTGTCACCTTCGAGTCTGATGACCCCGGCCCGGCGTATCTGCCTCAATCGATGGGTGAAGTGGGTAAGCGAGTGGCGTGTTTCTCTGGGGACTATGGTCACTGGGATGGTGTTCTCCCCAACTGCGTCCGTGATGCAGCGACGGTGGCGGACTATGACCGCGACCACTTAGCGGCCCTTCTCGGTGGTAATGCGTTGGCGTTGTATGGCGATCGGCTTCGCAACTCCATCCCCAATTTCCAAGAGGCGACCGTAACCGCTTAGATGACTCTAATATTGTTCTGATGTGGGGATCAGCAGTAGCGATCGCGAAATGACCCCGAACACCCCTCTCCTCAAAGCGGATGAGGGGTTTTTTCTCGTCTATCTCTAACAGAACAGTCAAAAATTGCTTTAAGACACTCTCGTTTGGCAGATAACCACCCACTTGTCCCCTATTCACTATTCACTATTCCCTTCTTTATACCATTTTTCAAAATTCATGCCATAGATAGCCGTAGGGGCGAACCCTTGTGGTCGCCCTCTCCCAGTGTTGATGTATAGCAAACATATCGAAAA
>P_2C_Liq_1_UnCtyDRAFT_1000417_pt1 | contig 18199 bp, 25 predicted proteins | sample Pon2CUnioCityCA_2_FD_10234 | JGI IMG/M metagenome (IMG submission 10234) | reverse complement strand
AAGGTTCAATATTAATTGAATCACTTTTTGGTGGTAATTGAGTATTTTCGGCTATACCTGTATTGTTAACTAATGCTGTGAATAAGTCAATAATAATTTGTGCTGCAGATTCTAATGCTTCTGTTGGCGTAAGGCTTCCATTAGTCCAAATATCTAGAAATAAACGTTCACTAATTTCGTTATTCGAATCATAAATATTCTCAATTTTGAAATCAACTTTTTGAACGGGCATGAANATTGTATCTAATTGTAAATAATTTTCATCTTCTTCTGAGAAGGCTTGAGATGCCAGCTTGTAACCAATACCATATTTAAACTTAAATTCGATTTCAAGAATATTTGAAGTTGAAAGAGTTGTAATATAATGGTTTGGATTTACAATTTCTAAGTCATCTGATAATTGAATAGAATTAGCTGTTACTACAGTTGGTCCTTGAACTTTTAAACGACCAAACTGAGTTTTTTGTGTTTTACTTTTTAAGACAATTCCTTTTAAATTAAGTAAAATTTCAAGAATATCCTCTCGAACGCCTGGAATTGTTGAAAATTCATGAGTTACACCTGCAATTCGCACAGCAGAAATAGCAATTCCACCTATATCACCTAATAGTACTCGTCGTAACTGGTTTCCAATCGTTATCCCTTGACCGGGTTTTAACGAATTTATCATAAATTGACCATGGCAAACGCCTGATTCCATTTTTTCAGAGCTCAGGCATTTGATAAAAATATTATTCATAGTTTCTAACAAGAGAAATAGAAATTTTAAACACGACGTTTTTTTGGAGGACGACAGCCGTTATGTGGAACAGAAGTAATATCTTGGATTGAAATAATATCAAAACCTGCACTTTCGATTGCTCGAATAGCTGTTTCACGGCCTGAGCCTTGTCCTTTAACTAAAATTTCAACATTTTTCATACCTGTACCGAGAGCATCCAAAGCGGCTTTCTCAGCCGCAGTTTGAGCCGCAAAAGGTGTACTTTTTCTTGCACCTTTAAAACCTGAGCTACCAGCGGAAGCCCATGAAACAGTATCACCAGCTAAGTTTGTAATGGTTACAATTGTATTATTAAATGTTGATTGAATATGCACAACACCACTTGTAAAACTCTGTTTATCTTTCGTTGATTTTTTTATTGTTTTTCTCATGTAAAATTTTCAATAAGTCTCAAAAATTATTTCTTTTTATTAGCTACTGTTTTTTTCGAACCTCGTCTTGAACGAGCGTTTGTTCGAGTTCGTTGCCCACGAACTGGTAAATTATTTCGATGACGCTTTCCACGGTGGCAATTAATTTCATTTAATCGTTTAATATTTAAACCATTAAATCGACGTAAATCACCTTCAAATTTTAAGTCACTTTCTTCTAGTGTTTGACGTAATGCAATTGTTTCTTCAGTTGTTAAATCACTTGTTTTTGTATCAGGATTAATACTTGCTAACTCAACAATTTTTTTTGCAGAAGTAAGTCCAATTCCATGAATATAAGTAAGTGAATAAGTAATTTTCTTGTTTCTAGGTAAATCAACACCTACTAACCTAACCATTTGTATACTCCTTTAAATTATTATCCTTGACGTTGTTTATGTTTAGGGTTGGCACAAATTACCATAATTCTTCCGTGTCGTTTAATTACACGACATTTATCACACATTTTTTTTACTGAAGGACGAACTTTCATATCTAATTTTTAATTTATTTTTTATTAAGACATATCACTGTAAACGTTCGAGAAGAAAACATTTTTTACTTCACGACCTAAGTCTAAAACTACACCTGCTAAAATCAATAAAGACGTTGTACTCAATCCATTTAAACTAGTAATTTTTAAAGTTGATTCTAAAAAATTAGGAATCGTTACTAAAGTTGCTAACATTGTTGCACCAATTAGTGTTACACGTTTCATTACTTGTTTTAAATAAAAAGTTGTTTGAATACCAGGACGTATTCCTGGGATAGTAACTGCCATTTTTTGAAGTTGATCTGAAATATCTTTTGGATTTAAAACAATTGTTGAATAAAATGAACTAAATAGCAAAATAAATCCAAAGTAACCAATCCAGTAAAGAAAAGATAATCTTTCTAAATTAACTGGTAAATGAAATTTTGGTAATAAACCAAGGTTGTTTATATAATTTGGTATTACTAAAAGTGCCGTTGTTAAAATAATCGGCATTACTCCTGCCTGATTAAATCGAAGTGGTAAATAAGAACCATTAAAATTGTATGAATCTTGTAATGAAGTTTGATTTAATTCTTTTGAAGAAATTAACGGAATATTTCTAGTCCCTTCTTGTAAAAAGACAATTCCATATAAAGAAATAAAAATTAACAAGATTAATAGAAATGCTGAAGTAGGATTCAAATTTTCACTGATTATGGTTCTAGTTAAGTTTGGTAGACTTGAGATAATATTTATATAAATCAACAAAGATGCACCATTCCCTAATCCATAATCGGTGATAATTTCACTTAACCACAAGACAATCATGCCTCCAGTTGTTAACCAAAGAATGATTTCAAATGCTATCATGTAATTCCAATTAAATAATACTTGTTTTAAATATAATGCTAACCCAACACTTTGGATAATAGCCCAAATTAAGGTTATTAATCGTGTTAATCGGTTTATTGAACGACGACCTTCCAAATCGCCGTCTTTTTGTAACTTCGCTAATTTTGGTGAAATACCCAGCAATAACTGAACGAAAATAGACGCGTTAATATAAGGAAAAATATTCAACGTAAATAAACCAATTACAAAAGTATTCTCACCTGAAAACGTACTAATTAAATTTCGTGTTACTGAATGCGTTTGTAGATAGAATGCTAAATCACTAGTGTTAACAACAGGAACGGGAAGAAATGTTCCTAATCGAACAAATAATATTACTCCAAAGGTTACTAAAAATTTATTTAGCAAAGCTGTTCGAATTTCTTTATTAAGTTTCATAGCTTTCTTTATTGTTTATTGGCTAATTTTATTTAATCTAAATTTCGTTTTTTTACGACTTGAGATTTTGTTGTTAAATTATCCAAAGCACAAACTGCTGCTCGTGCATTATTTAATAAATTATTTGAGCCTAATTGTTTAGCAATAACATTTTTAACACCTGCTACTTCTAATACAATTCGAACAGCCCCACCAGCAATAACACCTGAACCTTCAATGGAAGGTCTCATAATTACTGAGCAAGCGCCAAAATTACCAGTCACACGATGCGGAATACTTAATGATTTAGTTAGTGGTAATTGGATAAGATTTTTTCTACCATCTGTTTTAGCTTTTTTAAAAGCGTTCACAACATCATCAGCTTTTGCTACACCTACGCCAACTTTTCCATTTTCGTCACCAATTACTACAATCGCTCTAAAACTTAATTTTTTACCACCTTTAGTAACTTTTGATACTCGACTAATTTTGATTAGCCGCTCAATAAATTTCGGTTCTTGTACAGCACCTGCACGTCGTGAATTTTTTTTATTTACTCTTTTTAAATCACTACTCATAAAGATATTTAATTTGTATAGTTATTTCCAAATATGAATCTAGAAGTCTAAGCCTCCAGCTCTAGCTCCGTCTGCTAAAGCTTTTATTCGACCATGGTATAAATATGGACCACGATCAAAAACAATTTTTGTAATATTTTTTTTTAAACTTAATTCTGCTAATTTTTTTCCCATTAATCTTGAGGCTTCACAACTTCGTCCATTTGCGAAATCAATTTGGATCGAACGATCCAAAGTTGAGCAAGAAATTAAAGTTTTTGAGTTTATGTCGTCAATAATTTGTGCATAAATGTTCTCATTTGAACGATAAACTGATAACCTTGGACGATCAAGAGTTCCTTTAATACGTCCACGTAAAACTTCACGTTTTAATTTTTTATATTGATTAGGTTTTAATTTTTTATTTTTTTTCTTTAACTTTAATAAAGCTCGTTCTGAAAATTTCATAGGTATAATTTTTAACTTTTTTAAAAATCTTAATACTTTGGGAATCTTGATTTTGAGACTATTTTATCAAAAGAGAAATAGTAAAATCAAGAATAGATAAAAAGATATTATTTGCCTGACTTACCAGCCTTACGAATAATTTGTTCATTTTTATATAAAATTCCTTTTCCTTTATAAGGTTCAGGTAAACGCCAAGCGCGAATATTTGCAGCAAATTGCCCTAATAATTCTTTATTACATGACTTTAAATTAATCGTTGTATTCTGAACAACTTCTACCGAAACATCGCTTGGAATCTCCATTTTAACTGGATGACTGTAACCTAAGTTCAGAATAATTTCTTTACCTTGAACTGTAGCCCGATAACCAACGCCTTTTAAAATGAGAGTCAAATCAAACTGTTCTGAAACTCCAATGACCATATTATTAATTAACGTGCGATATAGGCCATGTAATGCTTTATTATCTTTTTTATTCTCTTTTAAACTTACACTCAATTGATTACCATTTTCAGTAATACTAATTGTTTCAGGAATTTGGTTTTGCAATGTTCCAAACTTACCTTTTACTATAATCTCTGAATCTGTATAATTAACATTTACTGCATCGGGTACAGTTATTGGTAATTTTCCAATACGTGACATTTTAGAAACTCCTTATAATTACCAAATATGACATAAAACTTCGCCGCCAATTCCTAATTCTTTGGCTTTTAAGTTTGTCATCACTCCTTTTGAAGTCGAAATGATAGCAATACCTAAATTATTAAGAACTCTTGGCAATTCTTTTGAATTTGAATAAACTCGCAAACCAGGTTTACTTATACGTTCAATTTTACAAATAACGGGTTGGCGAGATTTACCTGTATATTTTAATGAAAGTAGTAAGTAATTTTTATTTGCTTCTGAATATTTTTCAAAATCTTCAATAAAGCCTTCTTCTTTTAAAATTTCTGCAATAGCTAATGACATTTTAGTTGCAGGAATTTGAACAATTTGATGTTTTACCATATTAGCATTTCTGATTCGTGTTAGCATATCTGAGATTGTATCAGTTACCACAATTATCTCCTTATATCATATAATTTTTAATCTTGAGCTTGCGACCAACGTTTTCGTTTTAGGTGTCGTTTTTTATCCCATGAACGATTAATCTCAGCAAATGATTCATATTTATCATAATAACCGCAATCGTTTAGTGGGAAGCGTAAGAATTTAAACAAAATCATACCATTTAAAATTTTATCAATTGATTCGGAACGGTATTTTGGTGATCCATGATCCATAACAATTGTGATGTTAAAACCTTGAACTTGATCAACTTCGTCATAATCAATTTCTGGGAAAATTAATTGTTCTTTTAAACCAAAGGTATAATTTCCGGCTTTATCAAAACTTCGTAAAGATAAGCCGCGAAAATCTCGGATTTGTGAGAATGTAAAAAATAATAATTTTGTTAAAAATGTATACATTTTTTCACCACGTAAAGTTACGGTTAAACCTAACTCCATCTCTTCGCGAATTTTAAAACCAGCAATTGCTTTTTTTGCTTTCGTTACTACTGGTTTTTGACCAGTAATTTTTTCAAATTCTTCAATATTTTTTTTTAAAATATTTGTATTTTGCGCTGCTGCACCTAAACCACGATTAATTTGTATTTTTTTTAGCTTTGGAACAGTATGCGGATTTTTAAATAGTTTTGGACTATTTTTAACTAAAATAGGTTTAATACCTTCTTCATATTCTTTTTTAAGATCACCAAGAAGATTATGAATATCAGCAATTTCTTCCAATGAATGTTGATTTAGCATATTAAGATTCTTCTGTTAAATTTAATTTGACATTTGAATGATGAATAGGAGCTTCAAATTGTTTAATTTCTCCAATTTCATTTTCAGTATTTGGTTTAATATGTTTGAATTTAAAATTAATTCCTTTAATAATTAATTTTCCAGTTTTCTTATTAATTTTCAAAACTTCTCCAATTTCATTTTTATGAAAACCTGAAATTACTCTTACTTTATCACCGACTTTTACATGTACTTTTTGTTGCATCGACATTTATAAAACCTCCGGTGCTAAAGAAACAATTTTTGAATAGTTTTTATCACGAATTTCTCGCGCAACAGGACCAAATACACGTGTTCCACGAGGATTATTTTCTAAATTTACAATTACAGCTGCGTTATCGTCAAATCGAATATACATACCATCTTTTCGACGAATACTTTTTGTAGTCCGTACAATAACCGCTCGTACAATATTAGAGCGTTTTACTGGCATGTTTGGAGTAGCTTCTTTTACAACGGCCATAATAGTATCGCCGACTTTTGCATACTTCTTATTGCCACCCAGGACTCGAATACACATAACTTTTTTAGCACCCGTATTATCAGCTACGGTTAGCATTGTTTGAGGATAAATCATAATAATCGAATTTAACTTATTAACGATGATTTTGAAAGAATTTTAATTAATTTCCAACGTTTTTTTTTACTTAGTGGACGACATTCTTCAACCAAAACTTGATCACCAATATTAGCTTCTTCTAATTCATCATGTGCTAAATATTTTTTAGTTTTAATTAATGTTTTAGAATAAATTGGATGAGAATATTTATTTTCAATTTTTACAACGACAGTTTTATTCATTTTGTCACTAATCACAATACCAATTTCTTGTTTTACTGGCATTTAAAGCTCCTTAATTTTTTATTAAATAGTATTTCATTTTTGACACTTGATTTTTTAATAATTAAGTCGGTTATTCTTCAATATTTTCCAGTCTTGATGTTAAAAGTGTTTTTAACTGAGCTAAACGGCGTTTTGCATTTTTAATTTCATGTGATTTAAAGTTTTGTCGTGTAGCTTGTTTAAAGCGAAGATTAAATAGTTGATTTTCAGTTTCAATAATTGCTTCTGAAATCTGATCATTTGAAAGAGCTATAATATCAGCAAACTTAGATAGACTCATTTTATTTAGTTAATAATATCTTTTACAATAAATTTTGTTTTAATGGGTAGTTTATATGCGGCTAATTTTAATGCCGCACGAGCTACTTCTTCTGGAACACGACCAACTTCAAATATAATCGTTCCAGGTTTGACAACAGCGACCCAATAATCAACAGCACCTTTACCAGACCCCATTCGTGATTCAGCTGCTCGTGCAGTCACAGTTTTATCAGGAAAAATACGAATCCATAATTTCGCACCACGTTTAGTGTAACGTGTAATTGTTCGACGTGCAGCCTCAATTTGACGTGAAGTAATCCAGCTGGGTTCTTGAGCTTGTAAGCCAAAGTTGCCAAAACAAACTTCATTGCCTCGAGTTTTAGTGCCTCGCATATGCCCACGATGATATTTTCTGTATTTTGTTCTTTTTGGACTTAACATAATGAATCAATTTAATATAAATTTTTTAATTTTATGTAACAGTTATTTAGATAAAATTTCACCTCTAAATAACCAGATTTTAATACCTAAGACACCGTAAATTGTGTTCGCTTCTTTTGTGGCGTAATCAATATCAGCTCTTAATGTTTGTAATGGCACTCGTCCTTCACGAATCCATTCACTTCGGGCAATTTCTGCACCATTCAAGCGACCCGATACTTGAATTTTGATACCTTTTACATTTTGTTTTTGCGCACGTTGTAATGCTTCCCGCATAGCACGTTTAAAAGCTACTCGTTTTTCTAACTGTTCTGCAACCAAATCAGCTAATAATGTTGCGTCTAAATCTACTTTTTCAACTTCTAAAACATTAATTGTAAGTTGGCGATTTGTAGGTAAAATAGTTTTAACTTTGTTTAATACATTTTCTAAACCTGATCCAAGATCACCTACTAAAATACCTGGTTTACCAGTTTCAATATTCAATTGAACTTGATCATTCAATCCATTACGATTAATATTTAGATTTGCAATACTATTTTCTTTTGAAATACTATCAATATAAGTCCGAATTGCATTATCTTCTTGTAAAACTTTAGCATATTGATTAAAGTTCGCATACCACGTTGATTTATGATCTTGTGTAATCCCTAATCGAAATCCTAAAGGATGTGTCTTTTGCCCCATAGAATGAATCCTTTTCTCTTAAAATTTAATTTTTTTTAGTTAATTGCTTTCATAACTACCGTAATATGGCAAGTTGGTTTCAAAATTTTGTAAGCTCGACCTTGTGCACGAGGACGAATTCGTTTTAATTTTGGCCCCTCATCGGCAAAAGCTTCTTCAATAATTAATTTTTTTTTATCAAAACCATAGTTATGCTTTGCATTTGCTGCAGCTGAATGAACAACTTGCCAAATAGGGCCACTCGCGCTATAAGGTAAAAATTCTAAAATCATTAATGCTTCTTGATAAGAACGACCTCTAATTTGATCTAAAACACGTCTTATCTTATGCGGAGACATGCGAATATATTTAGCGATTGCTTTTACTGATTGAGTATCTGACATAAGTAATTATTTTTAATATTTGATGTTTCATATAAAAATTTTTGAATACTGGTTTGTAATCAAAAATAAATNTATTTTTATTATGACTACTCACTAACTTTTACAATTACCATAACGAGTCTTGTTTCCTAACTGGCACTCTAGTTTTGTATATGAATTTGATAGTTATATAACTAATCTGTTCGTAAGTTTTTGAAGTCTTCGTAAGAAATTTATTAGTCTTAGAAACTTCTTCAAGGTAAACATCACTTATCCAAATATCAAAAAAATTAACAAAATAATTATTTTGCAATGAAATAATTGGTGAATATAAAATGGCTAATAAAGTTTCATATTCATCTGATTTTAATTCAAATTGATATAGAACATCATCAATTGCGTAATAGATATACTTGTTTTGAAAACTATTTAGTATAAATTTTGCAACTAATGATAGTCGACCATGATATTTCATTTGAAAGGTTTTAGATTTAATTTCTGTTGATTTAGGATATTGAAGTGGCTTACCTTCACTTCGAAGAGTAGATTTTCGCTTTTTAACTACTGAAACTTTTTCTTTACATTTGCATTGATTCTTAGAAAGTTTCAATCTCTCCGTAAGTGGAATTCTATTCATTTCTTATTTATCGTTTTGCTTTTCTATCGGCTTTAATATGAGTTTTGAAATTTCTGGTAGAGACAAATTCACCTAATTTATGACCAACAAGTTGGTCTGAAATAAATACTGGTACATGCTGTTTTCCATTATAAACCGCAATCGTAAATCCAACCATACTCGGTAGAATAGTGGATGAACGAGACCAAGTTGTAATTGTTACATCTTTTTTACCAGCTTTATTCATTTGATTAATTTTTTTTAACAAATGGTAAGCAACAAATGGGCTTTTCTTTAATGATCTTGGCATCTAAAAAATATTTTTTATAATTTAAAACTAATAATTTTAAAATTAAGAGCGTCGACGAAGGATGTAGGCGTCGCTTAATTTTTTACGGTTTCTTGTTTTTATTCCTAAAGCAGGTTTACCCCAAGGTGTTAAAGGTCTTGTTCGTCCAATAGGTGCGCGACCCTCACCACCACCATGTGGGTGATCACAGGGATTCATTACCGAGCCACGAACGGTTGGACGTTTACCTAACCAACGAGTTCGACCGGCTTTACCACTTTGAACTAAAAATGCATCATTGTTACTAACTTCTCCAACTGTTGCAAAACATTCTTTTCGAATTAATCGAATTTCTTTTGACGGAAGACGTAAAGTAACATAATCTCCTTCTTTGGCTAAAATTTTCGCTGATGTTCCACCAGCTCGAACAATTTGTCCACCGCGTGTTGGAATTAATTCAATATTATGAATTGTTGTACCTAAAGGAAGTTCTTCTAATGGTAAACTATTCCCTACGTTTAATGGCGAACCTGATCCTGATAATATCTTATCTCCTACTTTTAAATTTTTTGGTTGTAAGATATAACGTTTCTCTCCATCACGATAATGAATTAAAGCAATTCGTGCATTTCTATTTGGATCATATTCAATTGCAGCCACCGTGCCTTCTACATCGTACTTATTTCTTTTGAAATCAATTAATCGATATAATCTTTTATGACCACCGCCACGATGTCTAATAGTAATTACACCTCTATTATTTCGTCCTTTACTACGATGATTTTTGCGAATTAAACTCTTTTCTGGTTTATTTTTTGTAATTTCATTAAAACTTGATAATGCTCGGTTTCGTGTACCGGGCGTATAAGATTTATAAAGACGAATACTCATAAATTAAATTCTTTTTTTCTTTATTAACTATCGGTAAATAAATTAATTACATCGCCTTCTGACAAAGTTACGATTGCTTTTTTGTATTGTGGTTTCCAACCAATATATTTACCAACACGTTTTTTTTTTCTTGGAAGACAACAAGTGTTAATTTTGACTACTTTTACATCAAATAAATTTTCAACGGCTGTCTTTATTGTAGTTTTATCTGAATAACGATCTACGATAAAACTATATTGATTATTTTCTAAAAGTCGCGTAGCTTTGTCTGTAATAATTGGATACTTAACAATGTGTACATCACTACGAGAAGAGTTTAAAGAATTAGTCACAATAAATCTCCTTTATATCTTTCATTGCTAATGAGGTTAAAATAATTTGTTTTGCTTTTATTAAACTTAAAGTGTTTAAGTTTGAAGCTAAAATTAATTCGACATTTTTTAAATTTTGTGTCGCTAATTTTAATGCAGTCGTTTTTTTTGAGACAACTACTAAAATTTTTTGATCTAGTTCTATACCGCAATTTTGACAAACTTTTAAAAAAGCTTTTGTTTTTGGTTCACTCAAATCAGTTTCTAAATTTTCAAGAATTAAAAGACTACTTTTTTTGTTATATAGTAAAGTTTGTAAAGATAAACGTCGTTCTTTCTTATTCAGTTTTGAAAAAAACTCTCTTGGTTTTGGACCAAAAATTACACCACCACCTTTCCACAAAGGTGAACGATTTGAGCCAGCTCGAGCACGACCTGTTCCTTTTTGTTGCCATGGTTTTCTTCCACCACCTCTAACTTCACTTCGTGTTTTTGTAGAAAGAGTACCTTGTCTTTGCGAATTAAACTGCCTTAAAATATCTTTGTGTAATAAATAATTACCTGAAGTTTCTAAGATATTTAATTTTAATTCTTGATTAGACTCTAATTTTTTTCCATTTATATCTAATGGAGTATATGCTATAAATTTTTCAACGGTCATACTTTCTTTTAATAGATTTATTTTCTAATTTTAGTAAGTTTATTCTGATGGAACAATACTCAATAAATTTCCTGGCTTTCCTGGAATAGAACCTTTAATTACTAAAATATTTTCTTCTGGGTTTACTTGAATAACTTTTAATTTTTGGATTGTGGTAATTTTGTTTCCAAGTTGACCCGCCATTTTTTTACCAGGCAAAACACGACCAGGCGTTGTCCCCATACCAATCGAACCAGGTGCTCGATGGTTTTTTGAACCATGAGTCATAGGACCTCGCGCGAAATTATGGCGTTTTTGCAGACCAGAAAAACCTTTACCAATAGTTTTTCCTTTAACATTTACTAATTGACCAACAGAAAATGAATCAACATTTAAAACTTGACCAATTTCAAATTCATCATCATTTTTTGTTCGAAATTCTTTTAAATATTTTAAAGGTTGAATATTTGATTTTTGTAAATGACCTAACTCAGGCTGCGTTAAAGCTTTACTTGCAACATTTCCGTAACCAATTTGAATTGAGTCATAACCATCTTTATCTATAGTTTTCACTTGTGTAACAATACAAGGTCCAACTTTCACAATTGTAACTGGGATAATATTACCAGACTCATCAAAAATTTGAGTCATCCCAATTTTATTTCCCAATAAACCTAAAGCCACAATAATTCTCCTAATTTGTTCTATACTTATTAACTTTGCTTTTTAAATTTTAGTCTATAAATAAACTAAGTTTACTTAGTCTATTGCTTACATTAGTCTAAAAAATTTAGTAGTTTTTGTCCATAGAGGACGAATTAACAACTTTATTATTTAGTTAGCTTTTATTACGTTAGATTAGCTTTTATTTTCTTTCCTTATTTTTTATAATTTAATTAAAAACATTATAAGGATTAAATCAAATGGCAAAAGTTGTAGGAATTGATTTAGGTACTACAAATTCCGTAGTTGCTGCAATTGAAGGTGGCCAACCTAGTGTAATTATTAATGCTGAAGGTTTACGAACAACACCATCAATTGTTGCGTATACAAAAAAGCAAGAACTTTTAGTAGGTCAAATTGCAAAACGACAAGCAGTTATTAACCCAGAAAATACATTTTTCTCAGTAAAAAGATTTATTGGCTCAAAAGAAAAAGAAGTTTCTGAAGAATCAAAACGTTTACCATATAGTGTTGGTAAAGATCAAAATGAAAATATTAAAATCAAATGTCCAGCTTTAAATAAAGATTTTAGCCCTGAAGAAATTTCAGCACAGGTCTTAAGAAAATTAATTAATGATGCAACAAATTATTTAGGGCAAGAAGTAACACAAGCAGTTATCACGGTGCCAGCATACTTTAATGATTCACAACGGCAAGCGACAATGGATGCCGGAAAAATTGCAGGTATTGAAGTTTTGAGAATTATTAACGAACCAACAGCAGCTTCATTAGCTTATGGCTTAGATAAAAAACAAAATGAAACTATTCTAGTTTTTGATTTGGGTGGCGGTACATTTGATGTATCGATCTTAGAAGTAGGTGATGGTATCTTTGAAGTTTTGTCAACTGCTGGTGACACAAATTTAGGTGGTGATGATTTTGATAGTGTTTTAGTTCAATGGTTAATGAAAGATTTTAAAGAAAAAGAAGGAATTGATTTAGCTAATGATATTCAAGCTTTACAACGTTTAACAGAAGCGGCAGAAAAAGCCAAAATCGAGCTATCAACTATTGAAAAAACTACGATTTCTTTGCCATTTATTACAGCCGACCAGACAGGTCCAAAGCATATTGAACAAGAATTAACGCGTGAAGGATTTGAAAATCTTTGCAGCGATTTAATTGATCGTTGTCGTATTCCTGTTGAAAAAGCTCTAAGTGATGCGCGTTTAGATAAAGCAGATATCAACGAAGTAGTTTTAGTTGGGGGTTCGACACGTATTCCAGCAATTCAAAATTTAGTTGAATCATTAACAAATAAAAAACCAAATCAATCAGTAAATCCAGACGAAGTTGTTGCAATTGGAGCAGCAATTCAAGCTGGGATTTTAGCAGGTGAAATTAAAGACGTTTTACTATTAGATGTAACACCATTATCATTAGGTGTTGAAACACTTGGCGGAGTTATGACTAAAATTATCGCACGTAATACTACAATTCCTGTTAAAAAATCAGAAATGTTCTCTACTGCCGTTGATAATCAAACAAATGTAGAAATTCATATTTTACAAGGTGAACGTGAACTTGTTTCAGGTAATAAAAGTTTAGGTAATTTCCGATTAGATGGAATTCCGGCAGCTGATCGTGGTGTTCCGCAAATTGAAGTAACATTTGATATTGATGTGGATGGCATTTTATCAGTAAAAGCAAGAGAAAAAGAAACAGGAGTTGAACAATCCGTAACAATTCAAGGTGCTTCAAATTTAAGTGAAACCGAAGTTGAAAGTATGTTAGAAGAAGCTGAAAAATTTGCAGCTGCTGATAAAGAAAAACGAGAAAATATTGATTTAAAAAATCAAGCTGAAGCTTTATGTTTTGAAGCTGAAAAAGAATTATCATCTTTAAAAGATAGCCTTTCAAATGATAAAATTCAAGCAATCACTGATTTAATTAGTTCCGTTAGAGAAGAAATTCAATCAGAAAATCTTGAAGCTTTAAAATCAAAAATTGAAAATTTAAAAATGGATATGAAAGATATGATCGATGCAAAAGCTGGCCCAAATTCCGACCCTATGTCTAATTTAAATGATCTATAATTAGCTTTTCTCATAAACTTTAAACGAATCTTAAGATTCGTTTAAAGTTCAATTTTCATCAACAATAATACATTCTGTCGTAAGAATCATACTAGCAATAGAAGTTGCATTTTGTAATGCAGATCTAGTCACTTTTGCAGGATCAACAACACCTTCTTCATACATATTTCCAAACGTATTTTTTGCAGCATTATAGCCAATTTCAAATTCTTGTTGTTGGACTTTTTCAATGATAACAGGGCCATTTATACCAGCATTTTCAACAATTCGTCTTAATGGTGATAGAATAGCTCGAGAAATAATCATTGCACCAATTAGTTCGTCTTCTTTTAAATTTGTTTTTGACCATGTTACTAAATTCTCTGAGAGATGTGTTAAAGTTGCACCACCTCCTGGAACAATACCTTCTTCGACTGCAGCCCGTGTTGCATTAATAGCATCTTCTAAACGTAGTTTTTTATCTTTCATTTCTGTCTCAGTTACAGCGCCAACTCTTATTACAGCGATACCACCAGAAAGTTTTGCAATTCTATCTTGAAGTTTTTCTTTCTCGTAACCTGTATCAGCTATATTAACTTGTTTTCTTAATTGTTCACAACGAATATTTATTTGGTTAAGCGTTTGCCCATCAGCAACAATAGTTGTACTTTCTTTATTGACAATAATTCGACGAGCTTGCCCTAATAGATTTAATTGAATATTATCTAAACTTAGTCCAGCATCTTCAGTAATTAAAGTACCTCCTGTTAAGACAGCTATATCTTCTAACATTTGTTTTCTAAGCTCACCAAAACCAGGTGCACGAACTGCAACAACGTTAATAATACCACGTAATTTATTTAAAATTAATGTAGCTAACGCTTCTTTTTCGACATCTTGTGCAATGATTAAAAGTGGCCTTTTTGTTTTAGTAATTTGTTCTAAAATCGGTAATAAATCTTGTTGAACTAAAGTTATTCGTTTGTCTGTTAATAAAATATAAGGATTATCATAAGATACTTCCATTTTATCAGTATTTGTTATAAAGTAAGGAGAAATAAATCCTTTCTCTAATTTCATACCTTCAGTAATTTCTAATTCTGTAATAATACCTTTTCCTTCCTCTAACGAAATTACTCCTTCTTTTCCAACCTTTGCAAGTGCGTCTGCAATTAAAGAACCAATTACTTCATCATTACCAGCTGAAATTGAAGCGACCTGTTGAATAGATTGAATATCTTCAACTGGCTGCGCAAACTCATTAATTTGAGTCACTAAGTATTGAGTAGCTTTTTCCATCCCTAATTTAATGGAAATTGGATTAGAACCTGCAGCAACATTTTTCAAACCTTCTTTAACCATAGCATATGCTAGAACAGTCGCTGTTGTTGTACCATCACCAGCAACATCATTTGTTTTAGACGCTGCTTGACGGATTAAAGAAACGCCTGTATTTTCGATATGATCCGATAATTTAATTTCTTTAGCAATTGTAACACCATCATTTACAATTTGTGGTGAACCATAAGATTTTTCTAATACAACATTTCGCCCTTTTGGCCCTAAAGTAACAGAAACTGCTTCGACCATCACTTCCATACCACGCTCCAATGCGCGTCGAGCATTATCTTGATATAAAATTTTTTTTGCCATAGTTAACAATTTTAATTTTTTAATTTTTAATCAGAAAGATTTAAGATTAAAAATTAAGTTAATCTTAGTTCTTTTTGCAAGATCAAAATCAAAATTTATTAACTTTTTATATTTAACCTAATAAATACCGGAGGTTATTTTTTTAATACTTTACTATTTGTAAAACGGACAATCCAAATAAAAATATAAATTTTTCGTCCTTTCACCAGCTCCAAACTTGTAAAATCTGCGGCCTAAGCTCTATTCGATTTAGCAATGTAATTCTGATTTGCCAATAGGTTTTCGTAGTAATACTTATTTATTAAAAAACTTACTATAAATCATTTTTTAGGGTATTATTGATTACCACCAATCTCGAATATTCTAAATTGGTGGTAATTAGTCTTTTAAATGTCTTTTATTATTGAGCGGGCAGCTGATATTGTGCTACTAACAACTAAGGGGTTGCACCTGATCCAACTGAGGATATTACGCCACCGATTAACATAACGCATTTTCCAGCGATGAATAATTCAGGTGGCGTATACTCTTTTAGAAGGCGTCCACCTATAGTTTTTGCAGCTCCTATTGGAGTTGAGGTCTCGACTATATTTTTGATGTCTATAGCCAATAGTACCGACGATACGACGGGTCCAAGATAAGGAACTTGTTTGATTAGAGGTGTTACAACTTTCTATCCTCCTGTAAAAGCCGTCAAAATGACTCTAAGCAATTTGCTTTTACCAATTGGTGATAATCCAATACAAATTCCAATGCCAATCACAATTATAGATTTCATACTTTTTTATTCCTTTTTTTAATTTTTTTTTAGGCAAAAAAAGATTTTAATAATTCTTGAAATATCTATTTCACTTTTATTATTTTTCTAAGGTTTTTAAACTCGTTGTCTTGATAAAGTAAATTATAAAAATTTAGTTTGAACATGGAATGTTCTATCCATAATATTTTGAAATTAAATAACAAAAGTAAAGCTTTTTATTTCTCCTTATCTTATTAGATAAAATTAGGAGAAATAAAATTGCTAAAAAAATATAAAAACTTATTTTTTCTGATTCCAACGTTCTAAAACTAAAGTATTAGAACCATCTGTATTTTTAGTATATTTAATTGGTTGGAAACCAATCTTTTGGCTTTCACCAATAATAACTTCACCAGCATATTGTTGCGAGATTTTATCAATAAAATTATCAATTGGGTAAGCTTGTTCCCAAAAACTCATATCAACAACTAATTCATATTCTTGACCATTCCAAGCAAATTCAATATCATAACCGTTTGATTGTGATATTACTAAGCTTTGGCTATATGAAGTTGTATTTTGTTTTTCGATATGTGGAATATTTAATTTATTTAAAGCTTTTTTTAAATAAGTTAAAGTTTGAAAGCGAGTTTTAATGTGTGTAAAATGTGACATATTTATTAATAATGTTATTAATTTGCTTAGCTCCTATTATATAAACTTCTTTTTTAAAAGTTAGTCTATGTTTAAAATATGCTATTATTACGAAATAAATTAGGCTAGCACAATTTATTTCGTAATAATAATCATTTTACAATCTGATCAGAGAACGTAATATAAAATATTAAATGTTCTTATTTTCAAAGTATAACTTATCAATCTAAATAATTTTTTCTTTTCCCGATCTTAATTATTTCATCGTTTAGCTATATTATTAAATCTTCTAATTTTTAGCGTTATTAGATAAAGCTAAAAATTAGAAGATTTAAACCGAGTTAAAAATACGAGAACAATTTTAATAGGTTAGAGAATTCTCAAAAAATACTAGTTTAAATAGCCTCGATGTAATTCATTTAGTAATTTAAAAGAATAATAAACCACTCTCTTTAAGATATCCATCCATAACTATGTAACCCTTTTCCTAAGAAATTAACACCTAGATAACAAATCCAAATAACAAAGAATCCAAGTCCTCCTAAGATTGCAGTCTTTTTACCTTCCCAACCTTTTGTGATACGCGCATGTAAATAAGTGGCAAAAACTAACCAAGTAATTAACGCCCACGTTTCTTTTGGATCCCAACTCCAATAAGAACCCCACGCTTCATTTGCCCAAACACCACCAGAGATAATTCCAATAGTTAAAAATGGAAAACCTAAACCAATAATTCGATAACTCCAATTATCAATACTTTGTAAGAGCTTAATTTTTCCCAATTCAGAAATTTCAGTTGAGGGAGTAATTAATTTAGCTTCATAGTAATCTAACATGATATTATAAAGGGGTACAGACGAATTTTCCAGAATTTTTAGATCAACTTCTCTAAAACGAGAAATTACTAAAAATAGAATAGATAGTAATGACCCCATAATTAATGTACCATAACTTAATAGCATCATACTTACGTGCATCATTAACCAATTGGATTGTAAAGCCGGTACTAAAGGACTTGACTTTTGCATTTCAGGTGAAAGCGTTAAGTTTGCAAAACCATTAATTAATAGTGTTACTGGGATTAAGACAGATCCAATTAACTTACTTTTTGTTTTTTTTTCAATATATAAATAAATTGTTAATAACATACATGTTAAGAACAATAATGATTCATATAAATTACTCAAAGGAAAATAACCTGCGACAATCCAACGAGATCCAAGAATAAAGAATAACATCACATTAGCTACAATAGTAGCTAATCG
>P_2C_Liq_1_UnCtyDRAFT_1000416_pt1 | contig 18204 bp, 13 predicted proteins | sample Pon2CUnioCityCA_2_FD_10234 | JGI IMG/M metagenome (IMG submission 10234) | reverse complement strand
AGATAGAAGATGCGATTGCTGCTGATGAAATATTCACTACGTTGATGGGAGATCAGGTCGAGCCGCGCCGTGACTTTATTGAGACCCATGCGCTCCAAGCTTCAAATATCGACATTTAAGTAGCTTGAAAACACGAGCGTCACGTCTTACGACGCTCGTGTGTTTCCGCCTACCAGCCTGAGCCGGTTTCCCACATGATGTTCTCTTTAGCCGCTAAAGCTTTACGCATCATTGACAATAAGGGATAAGCGCGTTGTTCAAGGATGACAACATCTGAGCCCTTACTGTTATCGTCATCATCTTCGTGTTGGCGCAGCTCATCCTCAGGCCGATCATTGGCAATTGCTTTTTCCAGTTTTTTAATGGCATCCTCAAGCTGCTCAACCGTGAAAACGCCTCGTTCTGCAATACCACTGCTGACATCCTTGCCCGCTGCTCGCAAAACAAGTTTGGCGTGGTCTGCCATCATTAATACGTCAGCATCAACTTTGCTGCTAAAGGTAACTAACATGGTTTGCCTCCTACAAAGATAATTTGGCGATAGCTTGATTCGACCGCTTAGCAAGTTTCGATCCTGTGATCAGGCTATCATTATTTTTTAACTTATTGCATTAAATTTCTATGTTGCCTGCGCAATCGCAAATCCTAAAACAAGCCCTGCAAGACATCGCTCTTGAATTAGCGCCGGGCATCGACCCGAAAGTCACGTTAGAGCGCCCCAAGGTTGCTAGCCACGGAGATGTTGCGACAAATCTGGCCATGCAGATCACAAAGGCCGTAGGCAAACCTCCCCGCGAGCTTGCGCAACAAATCATTGATTCGCTAGTGCGTAACCCAGCGGTCAAACCATTGATTGTTGACATGGAAATTGCCGGTCCCGGATTTATCAACTTCAGGCTGTCGCCTGCAGCGGTAGGCGCTGTGCTTGACGAGGTGAATCAAGCCGCCGATAGCTACGGCCATTGGCCCTCGAGTAATGAAAAAGTGCTTGTTGAGTTCGTGTCTGCAAACCCAACAGGGCCTTTGCACGTCGGCCATGCGAGGCAAGCAGCATTGGGGGATGCGCTGTGTCGCCTGTTTCAGGCCAGTGGTCGATCAGTGACGCGAGAGTTTTATTACAACGATGCTGGTAATCAGATCGACAATCTTGCTTACAGTGTTCAAGCACGTGCACAAGGTATAGCGCCGGACGCCGATGAGTATCCAGTCGACGGATACAAGGGCGATTACATTCTAGATATCGCGCAGGACTACCTAGCCGGCAAAACAGTCCAAGCCAGTGATGCAACAGCAGTAACCGCCCGTGCCGATGTTATGGACATTGACGCGATCCGTCAGTTTGCTGTCGCGTATTTGCGACGCGAGCAAGACCTTGATCTGCAAGCATTTGGCTTGGCGTTTGACCATTACTTTCTTGAAAGCTCCTTATATACAAGCGGGCAAGTTGAGCAGATTGTGTCTGATCTCGTGGCATCAGGTTACACCTATGAGGCTGATGATGCCTTATGGTTAAAAACAACCGAGCTTGGCACGGGTGATGACAAAGATCGGGTGATGCGCAAGCGCGAAGGCGGTTACACCTACTTCGTGCCGGATGTTGCTTACCATGTGAATAAGTGGCAGCGCGGATTTCACCAGGCAGTCAACATCCAAGGCTCGGACCATCACGGTACTGTTGCCCGGGTCAGGGCGGGGCTGCAAGCGCTAGATATTGGTGTACCTAAAGATTACCCGGCTTATATCTTGCACAAGATGGTCAAAGTCATGCGCGATGGTAAAGAGATTAAGATTTCTAAGCGTGCTGGCAGTTATGTGACGATGCGGGATTTGATCGATTGGGTTGGTCGTGACGCGGTTAGATTCTTCCTCATACAGCGCCGAGCAGACACGGAGTTTGTATTTGATGTCGATCTTGCGCGTTCCCAAACAGATGAGAATCCGGTTTATTACGTGCAGTATGCCCACGCCCGGATATGTTCGATATTGCTGCAAGCTGATACACAATTGTCTGCTATTCACCAAGCATCAGGCGAAACGCTAAGCGCGCCCACTGAGCAGGTGTTGTTAAAACGATTGGCTCAGTTCCCCGGATTGGTTCAACAAGCCGCTCGTGAGTTATCACCGCATTTGGTCGCCTTTTGGCTTAGAGACTGCGCGTCAGACTTTCATGCGTGGTACAACGCCGAAAGGGTGTTGGTTGAAGATCAAGCGACCAAGCTAGCGAGGTTGCGTCTAGCCGATGCAACTCGTCAAGTCATTGCTAACGGGTTAGACCTTTTAGGTGTAAGTGCACCGGAACGAATGTAGAAGACAATTGGGTCATGGCAAAGCAGAAAAAAACATCTCGGGGCAGTACCTTTTACGGGCTAATCGCCGGTCTGCTTATTGGGCTAGGAGCCGCCGCCGCAGTGGCTTATTTTGTGATGAACTCACCCATGCCCTTCGTCGATAAAGCAAGTCGATCGGTTGCTGATACAGAGCTAGACCCCGACCAAGCTCCAGACCCGAATCAAGGCTTGGTGCCAACGGCACAACCCGCTAACAACGATGACACCCTCGGTCAGCTAATTGCAACGCTGCCGGTTGACCCGGAAAACGCTAAACCACCGTTGCCAGCACCACCAGCGCCACCCCCACCAGTTGTGGCGGCACCAACACCGCAAGCAGCCACGGCCAATGGGACCAATTACTTTTTGCAGGTCGGTGCGTTCAGAGTTTTAGAGGATGCCGAGTCGCTCAGCGCTAGAATGTTGTTATTAGGACTGCCAACGGTCATTCAGCGAGCTGAGGTTAACGGCATTCAGGTCAACAGGGTTCGCGTTGGACCATATGCCAAACTTGATGACATGAATGCGGCGAGGGAAAAACTAGCCGCTGAAAATGTCAAAGCCAACGTAGTTCGGCAGTGAAATCAGCGTCCCATGGCTGTATTGGGTGGCAGACTCAATTGATGAGAGGATAGTCAAGATGTGGAAATTTATCAGTCGATTTATAGCGGTGTCACTTTTTGCGGTTGGTAGCGTCGCTGCTCAGCCGGCCGACAAGTTTGTGAATGTCAATCCGCCCCAGCCAACAGAACCTGGAAAAATTGAAGTCTTGGAGTTTTTTGCGTACACCTGCCCACATTGCGCGGTGCTAGAGCCGTTGGTGACGAAGTGGAAACCAACGCTCGCCAGTGACGTGGCCTTCAGTTCTGTACCCGTCGCCTTTAACCAGACCATGAAGCCGTTTCAGTACTTTTATTATTCCTTAGAGGCAGTCGATCGACTTGACTTACATCCTAAATTCTTCGTTGCCTTGCACCAGGATAAAAAGCGCTTATTCACCCAAGAAGCAATGATTGATTGGGCTGTTGATCAGGGCGTGAACCGCGAAAAATTCACCGCAGCCATGAACTCATTTGGCGTGAAATCTAAGGCGACCCGTGCCGATCAGCTTGCTAAGGGCTACGGTATTCAGGGAACACCATCTGTTGCTGTGGGTGGACGTTATGTCACCTCGCCCTCAGAGGCCGGTGGCTATCAAGAAACACTAGATGTTGCGAGTGAGCTAATTAAGCGCTTCTAACTGACGTGTGCTGATTTGCAATTAACAACGCTGATTAAACTGGGTCAGGCAAGATGCTTAGTGCCTGACCCAGATCAGCGATAAGATCTGCTGGTTGTTCCAAGCCAATGTGCAGGCGTATCAAAGCGCGATCGTCCTCAGTCCAGTAGCGATGGTTTTTCAGTACAACGGGATTGACCCATTGCACCAGGCTTTCAAAACCTCCCCACGAAAATCCAATGCCAAATAATTGCAGGCGGTCTACAAATGGCTTCGCCTGTTCTGGTGAGCACTTCAGAGAAACACTGATCAGACCGTTGGCGCCGACGCAGTCGCGCTGCCAAATCGAATGACCCGGGTCCTCTGGCCAAGCCGGATCATAGATGCGGCTGACTTTAGGGTGTTGCGCCAGATATGCGCTTACCTCGGCAGCATGGCGCGCATGCGCTTGCAGCCGTACAGACAGGGTTTTGACGCCACGTAGCGCTAGCCAGACGTCATCAGCACTGACGCTGTTACCCAGGGCGTATTGCATCTGATGAATCTGCTTAGCCGTGCTGTCACTATTTGTTACCACTGCACCCAATAACAAGTCGGAGTGTCCGCTGACGTATTTCGTACCGGCAATGATCGATATATCAGCACCAAGGGTCAGGGGCTCGTATAAATAAGTGCCCCAAGTGTTGTCAACAGCGACGGTGATGCCGTGTACTTTCGCTGTTGCCGTCAACGCTGGCAGGTCGAGCATTTCCATGAGTAAAGAGCCGGGCGACTCTAGATACAGCATTCGGGTGTTGGGTCGCAGCAGACTCGCTAGATCGTCGTGAGCCGGAGAAAAAAAGGTCGCTTCAATGCCCAGTTTTTTTAGCAGGGTTTCATTCAAATTACGCACCGGCCCATACACATTGTCCGAGATGAGTACGTGATCGCCACTTTTGAGTATGGCCATAAATACCAAGTGAATGGAAGCCAAGCCAGATGCGCTAAGCACGCAGTAAGACCCGTTCTCGAGCGTCATAAATACTTCTTCAAGCGCCCGGTGGGTTTGTAGGCCTGCAATACCGTAAGTGACCGTGGGCTCACCGCTGGCCCGTCTGGCTAGCACATCATCGAGCGCTTTCAAGTTTTTAAAGCGCACGGTGCTGGTGCGAACTGGCGGCGTATTGACGGGTGCACAGTCGGTTGACGGGTCAAATGCGGCGCTGCCGATGTGTAGCAGTTTGGTGTCTCTATCCTGGGTCATGTTTGTACGAATTCAATCAAGCCATCACTGGCCACTAAACGCTTTAGCTTACCTGCAAAATACAACGCATGCAGGTGAGCAATGGCCTCTCCCATGGCAAAAGTCATTTGGTGAAGATCGAGCTGGCGTTTAAAAAGAACCGGCAGGATGCTGTAGGCCGATTGGGGTGTTTGACAGGCCGTGAGCACTTCATCGAGTCGCTCGTCGTGGTGTGTCTTTTGTTGATCAATACGCTCATGTAGACCAGTAAACGGCTTGCCGTGTGATGGCAATATCAATGTATCAGCGGGCAGATCAGCATAAGCGTCAAGAGAATGCAGGTATTGCATCAGGGGGTTTCCCATGGGCTCTAGGTTGACGACGCTGACGTTCGTAGAAATGCGGGGCAACACCATGTCACCAGATATGAGCACATTTTTATCAGCACAAAAAAATGACAAATGCTCGGGTGCGTGGCCGTAACCAGCAATGGCACGCCACGTTGAACCACCAATGGTTACTTGATCGCCATCCATGAGCCGGTTGAACTGTTTAGGTGCCTCAGGAACCAGTCCCTTGTAATACCCAGAGCGGCCCTTTATTTGTTCAAGCGCATCCGGGTCGCGTAATCCATGTGCATGAAAATGGCGCCAGGCACCTTCGCCACCAGCAGCACTGTTGTTGTCGCCGCTTGACCACAGACGGGCGGTCATATAGTCAGTCATGCTCATCGATAGCGGCACTTGCCAGCGATCGCACAACCAATATGCCAATCCCACATGGTCGGGATGCATGTGCGTGACAATGACACGCAACACCGGCAAACCATCGAGTGCATTGTCAAAAACCTCTTCCCAAAGGGTTTTGACCTCTTCGCGGCTAATGCCACAGTCAACAATGGTCCACCCCTCTTGGCCATCAATATTGTCTCTAAGTAGCCAGAGATTGATATGATCGAGGGCAAAGGGCAAAGGCATTCTTATCCAATAAACACCTTCGGCTACTTCAAGCGTGTGACCAGGTAGCGGAAGCGTGTCGTTAAACGGATAGGCGAGCTTGTGTTCATTAGGATTCATAGTGACTGTCTCAATGTGTCTGCCTCGGTGGCATTTGATTCTAGGTTTACCCATCATAAGTCGAGAAACGACTGGTTGCGCATTTCTCTTGAGTGGTTAGATTGCCATGCAAACATCTGATAACGTTGTTGTTGAACCCAAACCCGTACATCTTGATCCTGCCGAGGTCGCGCAGATGATTCTTGCGGGATTTGATCGCCACTACGCTTTATTTCGTTATGGCGCACAGCGAGCCAAGTCGTTATTCGAATCTGGTGATTGGCAAGGTATCCAGAAACTCTCGCGCGAACGAATTGAATATTACGATCGTCGGGTACGAGAGTGCTTGGCAAAGCTCAACCCAGTGCTGGCTCGCCAAGCGGGTAGTCAAGATCCCGTGATGAGTGCTGAACAAAAACAGTTTTGGCAGGATGTGCGGCAACGGTATGTAACACTATTGGCCGATCATCAGCAACCTGAATGTGCTGAGACGTTTTACAACTCTGTTACCTGCCGCGCACTGCACCGGGATTATTTCCATAACGACTTCTTATTTGTTCGACCGGCAGTCGCAACCGACTATCTTGATAGCAAGCGCCCGGTCTACCGTGTCTACTATCCCACCTCACAGGGTCTGCAGCAAAGCTTGACTCAAATGTTTGCTGATTTTGGATTGGCCTGTGGGTTTGCTGATTTGCCTCGCGATGTTCGTCTATTAGCTCGAGCAGGTGTTAAAGAACTCGCGAAGCGATTGCAACGTACCAGCGGGCATCGACTCGCGAGCGACTGTCAGTTGCATGTGCTTGGTAGCTTGTTTTTTCGCAACAAGACCGCTTACGTGGTGGGTAGGCTAATCAATCAGGGCTCCTTATACCCGTTTGTGATTCCCTTGATTCGCAACGTGGCAGGGCAAGTTGAAGTCGATGCGTTGCTCGCTGATGAAGCCGACTTGAGTACGATTTTCAGTTTTACCCGAGCGTACTTTTTAGTCGACATGGAGGTGCCAGCGGCCTATGTTGAATTTGTGGCCGCCCTAATACCACGCAAAGACAAGGCTGAGATCTACACCATGGTGGGCTTGCAAAAGCAAGGTAAAACACTTTTTTACAGGGATTTTTTACAACACTTGGCGCACTCTCACGATCAGTTTGATCTGGCACCGGGAATTCCTGGATTGGTGATGAGCGTGTTCACGCTTCCTTCGTATCCATATGTATTCAAGCTTATCAAGGATAAGATTTCCAAAGATGGCATGACACCGGCAACGGTGCGCTCAAAGTACCAGATCGTTAAGTTACACGACCGGATTGGGCGTATGGCAGACACGTGGGAATACTCGCAAGTGGCTTTACCACGCGCGCGGTTCTCAGATGCGCTTGTGGCTGAGCTAGAGCGAGTGGCACCTAGCCAGATCGAGCATCGAGGCGATTTATTGGTCTTAAAGCATTTGTATATTGAAAGGCGCATGACGCCATTGAACCTTTACCTTGTGGATGCACCTGAACAATTGCGTGAACGCGCGATTGTTGATTACGGCGATGCAATTCGCGAACTAGCGGCGGCTAACATCTTTCCTGGCGACATGCTTTATAAAAATTTTGGTGTCACTCGCCTGGGTCGCGTGGTTTTTTATGACTACGACGAGATTCAGCCAATGACGGAGATGAATTTCAGAGCTATCCCACCCGCACCGAATGAAGAGGCTGAAATGGCCAGTGAGCCGTGGTACGCGATTGGCGCTAATGATGTATTCCCTGAAGAATTTGCTACTTTCCTTCTTGGCAATGCAGAAATCAGAAAAGTATTTCGCCAGGCGCACACGGCATTACTCGAGCCGCAATGGTGGCAAACATGTCGCGATCAGGTTGCACGTGGTGTTCTACAAGATCCACGGCCTTATGGTGATGATCGACGTCTTAAGAAAGAGACTGACTCGTTGCTTGGCTCGGCTCAACGGTAACAGCAATATTTAATTGATGTAGACCGCCGCCGCGGATGATGCCTCTGAGGGGCGAAACATCACCGAAGTCGCGACCCTGCGCCAGACAGACATGGTCACTATCGGCAAGCGTTGCATTGGTTGGATCAAGCTCTAGCCAGTGACCCGGCGCATCGGGGCAGTAGACGCTGACCCACGCATGCGAGGCGTCGGCGCCTCTTAGCCTGGGTTGTCCTGGCGGCGGGGTCGTGAGCAAATAGCCACTGACATAACGTGCTGCTAAGCCGAGCGTGCGAAGACACCCGATCATGATGTGTGCAAAATCTTGGCAAACCCCCTTACGAGCGTTAAAGGCGACCTCGATTGGCGTGTGGATTTGGGTAGATCCGCTTTCATAAGTGAAGTCGTTGTAGATCTGCTGGCAAAGTGCCAGGCTGGCTTCACCTATGGGGCGCCCGGGCGTAAAAGAAGCCAGAGCATAGTTTTTTAGCATCTCATGCCAAGCGACGTAAGGGCTTGGCCACACAAATTCAGACGCCGGTACAAAGGGTTGCTCTAAGGAGTAAACCATGGCGTCGCGAACCGCCTCCCATGGCTGCGTCAGTGAAAGGTTGAGGTTGTCGTAACGAACCGACTTTTCCACCAAGCTTGTGCTGTGAACCGCTAGGGCGCGGTGAGGTTGAGTCAATGAGAAATAGGTACGTTGATTACCAAAGGCGTCGCATTGCTCATCAAGCGTTGCAGGTTCAGGCGTCACTACAAGCGCTTGCGCCAATACTTTTTGCCAGGGTGAGGACTGCAAACGCAGATAGGCCAGATGCTGGGCAAGAATGACATCATGCTGATATTCATACTGGGTCGCATGTTCAATAGTGAGCCGCGCTGTCATGCTGTAAACCGTTGTTCAGTGATGTGCAAGAAAAATTGGTGACTAATGTCATTAGACAGCTGAAAACCTATTTGTGGCAGATCTTTTATTTGGGCTAGCAGGTTCGCGCTATTACTCGATTGCCAGTTAATGTCTGCCAGCGTTTTGATGATCGACTCACTGCGTGGCAAAAACGACAGATGCTCACGTAAACCAGCTACGCTTGTCTCTATCGAACGCGGATTGGTGGGATCAAGCACAATCAGATCGAGTAACGCCGGGATGTCTTGTTGTCGTTGATAGCGGGTGCGATAGGTAATGGCACTGTCAAAAAGTGTTAGCAACGAATCAAACCCCTGACCGGTATAGACCGCGGCCGAATCGAAGAATTGTGTCGTGATTTGTGACTGATTAATTAGCCGCTCCAGCAATCGACCCGCAGCCAACAGGCGCCAACCCAAATCTTTGGTCATTCGATCCAGTTGGTATCCAACCAGTGCAGCCAGTGGCAGCCCTACCTTATCAAGCACGTTGAGTAAGTCATATTCGGACTGCTCGCGTTGTAGAAGACTTTTGATTCGACCGGGGATTTCAACATGCTCTGGGGGAAGACGGTCGCGCACAGCTTGCATGGCGAACAGCATGTTCTGCACAACATCGGGTAACGCGCCGCTGCCGGGCTCTCGCATTCGACCAATCAGCGAACGGGCAAAGGCCCTGGAAGCAGTCGAAATATCAGGGCTGTCAAAAGGCACCAAGTTTTGTCGACGCGCCAGATCCGTTATGGCCTCATTTAGAGTGGACTGACTTGAGGACTGATCCGCCGACAGCAAAGAGAGAGCCTCTCTGGCGAGCCTGACCATGGACTCTGCCCGCTCCGTGTAACGTCCTAGCCAAAACAGGTTTTCAGCCGAGCGGCTTGAGACAAGCTCGTCTTCGGCGTGCCAGCGTGTCACTGAGGTCTGTTTAGGCAACATGGAAAAAGTATCTACTTCACCGTCTGATAGTACCCACGTATCCAAGGTGCTGCCGCCGCTACGAATAGAAACGATATGTGGATCAAGTGCGGCCACGCGCGTCATCCCACCGGGCATGATTTTCCATTGCCCGTTAGCACCCACCATGGCGTAAAACCGCATCATGGCTGTTTTGGGTTCGATGCCCCGACCGTTGAAAGTGGGTACTTGAGAAAACGGCAGATAGGTCTGAGTGGTGTAAATGCCGGGCTGTCTAGCAATCCGATCACGCCACTGGTTTTGACCGTGTTCGGTGAGCAGACTGGCGATGACCGGTTCAAAGTTAGTTGCTTGCTGATTCGCGAAGGTTGGTTTGATCACTTGAGTGTCTAGTTTTGGACTAACGTCTTTCCAGGCGGCTGTCTCGCCACACCACCAGGTGTGTAGTGACGGCATCAACAAGGGCTCGCCCAGCATGCTCTCGCAAATAGCGGGCAAGAAGCCAGGTATGGCCGGTGACTCCAGAAAGCCCGTGCCCAGTGCATTGGCCATGACAACATTGCCCGCGCGCACCACTTGCAGCAGTCCTGGAATGCCGATAGCTGAGTCTGCACGCAACTCTAGCGGGTCACAAAAATCGTCGTCAAGCCTTCGCATGAGTCCGTGAATTCGCTGTAAGCCGTGGACAGTTTTTAGGAACAATTGATTGTGCCTTACCGTCAGGTCAGAGCCTTCGACTAAGGGGATGCCGAGGTAGCGTGCCAAGTAAGCATGCTCGAAGTAGGTTTCGCTGTAAGGGCCGGGCGTTAGAAACACAAATCTAGGGGTGCCTTGCGCAATGGATCTGGCTTGTGTTTCTAACCCTGCGAGCAAACGCTGATAGCTCGACGCCAAGTGTTGAACGCGCATGTCACGATAGGCCTGTGGGAACAAGCGCGAGATGATCAGACGGTTTTCCAGGACATAGCCCAAGCCAGAAGGCGATTGGGTTCGTTGTCCGATAACCCACCATTGACCTTGCTCATCACGCGCCAAATCAAAAGCAATCACATGAAGATAAATATCATCCGGGACGTTCACGCCTTGCATGGCGTGCAAATAGCCGGGGTTACCCAACACCAGTGCGCTTGGCAAATAGGCCGCTGCCAATAACTCGCGCTCATGGTAGACGTCATAAACAATCTTGTTCAGCAATCTTGCGCGTTGGGACAACCCGGCCTCAATCTGTTGCCAATCATGTGGCTCGATGAGCATGGGCAGAGGGTTCAGTGACCATGGCCGTACTTGCTCTTGTTTGTCCAAGAATACGTTGTAGGTGATACCGTTTTCAGCGATGACACGTTCAACCGTCTGTGCTGAATCTGCTAGTTCTGCCATGGCCTGGGGACCAATGGTGGAAAACAATTTCGCCCATGGCTCGCGCAGCATGTCTTGACTGGCTTGTAATTCGTCGTAATGACCTGTTTGTGCACTAGGAATGGGCGCACAAACCGACCCAAGCCACCCTTTGTCCTGGGGGTCGGTTGGCTTATCGGGGCGAACAACGTAATCGGATTCAGGCATGGTCAAGCGGCTCGAGGATCAATGTGTTGGTTATATCAACTATCTGAGTGCATAAAGGTATTCTAGGACGAACCAAAGTGACTGCCGGCGAACCGCTTTGGTGCTTTACGCACCATTATGGCTCATGCAATGGTGCGCCTGGCGTTCCCTGTATCACGGCATATTCAAAAGCAGAGCGCACCTTACTGATCAAGGCGAGCAATAACTGTGCCAGAATGGCCTTGGGGTATTCATGGCATAGGTTTTGCTAGTCATGCGTAGGTAATGCGCTAGTCATGTTTTTGCTCGCTATGCTTTATTTGAGTGGGCTTTGGCGAAAGTGCTCAACATCAATTTAAAAGTCAGGGTGAGGCCGATTGAATACGAATAACGATCTCGCATTCGATGAAATGCTGATGTCAATGGCCGCTGACGGCTTGAGCTACACGCATGGTCAGGCGCGCACGCACTACCAAGTGCTACAGCAGTGGTTGTCCGAGCAAAGCATGGAGACGTTACGCGCTCGGCACGAAGAGGCAGAGCTCATCTTTCGTCGAGTGGGGATCACGTTTGCTGTTTATGGCGACGACGATGGAACAGAGCGCACCATCCCTTTCGATATTGTTCCACGTGTCTTTCCAAACGATCAGTGGCGGCACCTAAAAGCCGGTCTTATTCAGCGCGTGCAGGCGTTAAATCTATTTTTACAAGACGTCTATCACGACCAGAAAATCTTGAAGGCTGGGATTGTGCCTGCCGACCAGGTACTGCGTAATACAAGTTACAGAAAGGCGATGCAGGGCGTGCATGTGCCTTTAAACATTTATGCGCACATTGCTGGCATCGATTTGGTGCGTGCCACACATGGGCCAGACGAAGGCCAGTTCTTTGTTCTAGAGGACAATTTACGTGTCCCCTCGGGGGTGTCGTATATGTTGGAGAACCGCAAGATGATGATGCGGCTCTTCCCGGATCTATTTAGCACGCATGCCATCGCGCCGGTTGATCACTATCCCGATTTGTTGCTCAGTGCGTTGCAACAGGTGGCACCGCCGACGGATCGCTACACCAATGTGGTGGTTTTGACGCCGGGTATGTACAACTCAGCATACTTTGAGCACGCATTTTTGGCGCAGCAAATGGGTGTTGAGTTGGTCGAGGGGCAAGATCTCTATGTCGACACCGATGACGTGGTCTATCTGCGCACCACACAGGGGCCTAGAAGGGTTGATGTTATCTATCGGCGAGTTGACGATGACTTTCTCGACCCAGACGTTTTTAAAGAGGACTCCGTGCTCGGCCCAGCCGGTTTGATGCGCGCCTACCAGGCAGGCAACGTGTCAATCTGCAACGCGGTAGGCACGGGCGTGGCAGATGACAAGTCGATTTATCCCTATGTGCCGGACATGATTCGCTTCTATCTCAGCGAAGAACCGTTGTTAAGTAATGTGCCTACCTATATGTGCCGTCGACCTGACGAGTTGTCCTACGTATTGGCGAACCTGAAAGACTTGGTAGTCAAAGAGGTGCATGGCGCGGGCGGTTATGGCATGTTGATTGGACCGACAGCCTCAAAAGCCGAAATCGAAGCATTTCGATTGCAGTTAACGGCGAATCCGGCCCATTACATTGCGCAACCCACTTTGAGCTTGTCGACTTGTCCAACATTCGTTGGATCTGGCGTGGCGCCCCGTCACATTGATCTCAGACCTTTTGTGCTGTCAGGCAAAGACATTAGGATGGTGCCAGGTGGGTTGACACGCGTGGCTTTGAAAGAGGGTTCTCTGGTGGTGAACTCGTCACAGGGCGGTGGCACCAAAGACACTTGGGTGTTGCAAACATCTGGAGAGCAATAGTCATGTTGTCACGCACTGCTGATCACCTCTATTGGATGTCGCGCTACACGGAGCGTGCCGAGAACACGGCAAGGATGCTCGAAGTTAACTGGCAAATGTCGTTGTTGCCGCAATCCGATGGGGCAGCGCTTGCGGCCTGGCGCGCCATGCTTGAAATCTCGGAACTGACCCCGGACTTTGATCAGAAATACGCTAATGCCACGCCGGCCAATGTTCTAGCGTACATGGTTCAAGATACTGACAACCCATCGTCAATCATGAGCTGCCTCAGAGCGGCTCGAGAAAACGCGCGAGCTGTCAGGGGGTCCATGACCACGGACCTATGGGAGACAGTCAACACCACGTGGCTCGATGCCCAACGTCAGGTCGGTCAGGGTCTATTAAAAATAGCCCCAACCGACTTCTTTGAATGGGTCAAGTTACGCTCGAATCAATCTCGGGGTGTGCACATTGGCACCATGATGCGTGATGAAGCGTCGCATTTTATTAGTCTGGGCATATTCGTTGAACGCGCTGACAATGTCGCGCGCTTGCTGGACGTGAAATTCCTGGCGGCTGCCGAACACATGGAACAAGACCTTGAGCATGTTGAAGACTTCTATTATTGGGCGGCGATTCTACGATCCCTTTCGGCGTTTGAGAACTACCGCATGATGTTTCGAGACGCGATTACACCGATGCGCGTTGCTGACTTACTGATTCTAAGCCCGCGTAACCCACGGTCACTGGTGGCATGTATGGAGCAGATTGTTGAGTTGTTAACCAAGGTTCGTAACGCAAGCTCAGGACGCACGGAACACGAAGCCCGATCCATGCTGGCTACTTTAAAAGAGTTGGAAATTGATGAGGTATTCGGGCAGGGCCTGCACGAGCATTTGCTTGAGTTCTTAGCTGGTATCAATCAATTAACCCTCGACATCAGCCAGCACTTTTTGGTGCCGATTGCACCCCAAGCTGAGACGGACTAAGTCAGACGGGCGTGCGTTTGCTAGGGCAAAGTCACTGGAACTTACTTTGATTCGCTAAAGTAGCTTCTACAATCAGCGCATGCTGAAATTCAATAACCTCTGGTGCTACGAAGCGGTTCGACTGCGCGAGCAAAGACCGCCTGCAGTTGACGATCACAAAGCCAATGAACAAGCGCTTGCAAGTTCTAGCGATCTATCCGGGCGTTTGATCGCCCGCGCTCAAGTGCTTGCGTCGGACACTGGACTACAAACGGCGTTTGTAGAAGCCAGAAGCGCCATGCGCTATAGCGCTTTGGCTGTTAGTGCGCTTGGCTTGCTTGCGGGCATTAGTGCGGCAATGGCTAGTCTTGGTGACAGTACCCAGCCAGTCAATGTGATCTGGGCTCTCGTGTCTTTATTGCTGTTGCCAACGCTCATGTTGCTTATCTGGCTGGCCAGTTTCATGGTGTCCTCAGAGACAGGCGGTTGGTTTGGTCGAATTTGGCAGCTCACGTTAGGTCGGTTACTCGGGTCTGGATCTAGAGCAATCGCCTGGCAGGCCTGGCTCGCGCTGGTACAGCAGGCAAGATCTGAGCGCTGGTGGCTTGGATTGTTGACCCATACGATTTGGTTCTCTGTTTTGCTCGGCATGGTGTTGGCCATGTTTACTGCTTTTAGTTTGCGCCATTACACCTTTGTCTGGCAAACCACTTGGCTCAGTGACGGTGTGTTTGTCCAGTTTGCGCAAGCCGTCGGTGCGTGGCCATCGAGCTTAGGTTTTACGGTGCCCGATGTGCAGACGATTCGCGACAGCGGTAACGTGGCGCTCGATGCGCCGGGCGCACGATTGGCCTGGGCCAATTGGCTCATCGGTGCAGTGGTGGTGTTTGGTCTATTGCCCAGACTGCTTGCGATGATGGCAAGCGCATTGATGCTACGACATCTACATAGAAGGCTTAGGTTGAGGTCTGACGACGCTTACGCATTGGCCATTGGTCACAAGCTCGAACGGTTGACGGCTCGCTCTCAGGTCGATGGGCCGCCGGGGGCCCAAGAGAGTTGGCCTCAAATACTTGGTATTGCGCCTGAAGATGCACGAACGGATGCCGTGGTTGCAGTGCTTGAGGCGAGCCTTGGTGATGATGTGCATAGCCAAGTCGGTGTGCAAACCACGATACTGCCGCCAATTGATGATCGCGCCTCTAGAAAGCAGGCACAAGAGCGCCTGTCACAATTAAAACCCAAGCGGTTATTGGTTGTAGTTGACGCCAGACAGACACCGGATCGGGGGTTGATACGAACCCTGATAGGTTTAGGTAGTCAAGCGGTTAGCACCAGGGTGTTGTTGCTGCATCCCGAGGACGCGCGCGCCAGACTGCCCGTTTGGCACGAGCGGCTTGAAGCCATTGGTCTGCCAACAGATACCACAAGCAGCGACGTCGTCCTGACCTGGTTAAGGGGGAATTCACCATGAGTCAAATGGATCAACCGCTTCGCATCGCCGTGGTTGGCCATACGAACACCGGTAAGACGTCGTTGTTGCGAACCTTAACCCGTGACAGATTGTTTGGCGCGGTCAATGATGCGCCTGGAACAACCCGTCATGTGCAGTCGGCATCGGTCATGCTTGATGGTCAGCCCGCCTTGGTTTGGTATGACACGCCTGGAATCGAAGACAGCGTGGCATTACGTGATTACATTGAAACCATCGGCGATGGTGTCACCCGCCTTGATGGGCATGATCGAATCGAACGGTTTCTACAAGACCCGATTGCACAAACCACGTTTGAGCAAGAGCATCGTGTATTGGTGCAAGCCATGCAGTCAGATGCCTTGCTCTATGTGGTTGATGCGCGTGACCGCGTGTTGGCTAAGCATCGCGATGAGCTGTATCTGTTACAGGCGTGTGCCCGCCCAGTGTTGCCGGTCTTAAGTTTTGTGGCGAGTCCGCAGGCCGACACAAAACCGTGGGTACAAGTATTTGCCAGGCAGGGCATGCACATGCACCTTCTTTTTGACAGTGTCAGTCCTCCGATGAACGGGCAACAAATGATGTACGACACCTTGGGTCAATTGCTAGCCGATCATCGTCCATTGTTCAGTGCACTTTCGCGCTCGGTGGTTCAACAGCGGCGCGACCGTGTAAATGCCGCGATCGAATCGTTAGCGGGTTTATGCGTAACCGTTGCGTCGTTGAATGTGATGGTCAAAGACGAGACAGACGCCATCGAGCAGGCCATCACAAAGCAGCAAGACGGGGTGCGTGCACTGGAAAAAGTATTTGTTGACCAAACCCTGAGCCTGTATGAATTCAGTTTGCAGGACTATCTGCCAGCCACCGAGGGTTGGTCGTTAGGTCAATGGCAAGCCGACGTGTTTTCAGAAAAAACCTTGGCTGCGCTCGGCATTAAGCTTGGCACAGGAGCCGCGGTCGGTGCGGCTGCAGGTGCTGTGGTGGATGTCTTGAGTGCTGGGTTATCTCTCGGTACTGGCACATTGATTGGCGCGGCCGCTGGATCTGCTTGGCAGGGTATTGATCGATTTGGCAAAGACATTGCTGCTAAGTGGCGTGGTCAACGCGCGCTGATGATCAGTGATGCCGTTGTCCTGGCAATTGCCACGCGCAATATTCGATTGATCGCCGCACTTGAGCAGCGCGGTCATGCCAGTTATCGGCCCGTGGTTCTGGACAACGCCAAAGACACTGCGACGTCATTCGACCATGCTGCCTTACTTGCGGCGTTAGCACCCGTTCGTCAGCAGTCGGTCAAGCACGAGTTGCTGAGCCTGATGGGATCACAGCCCTCGACGGTTGCGGCGACTCAGGCGGCCAAGCAAGTGTTAATGCAAGCTAGCGTGTTGCAGCCTTTAACGGTAGATGGGTTACACTGACTATTCGCCGGAATGTTCCAGTCCACCCGGCGCCACAGAGCCGCACTTGGCTCGCCGCTTCGAAAATCAATTCGAGCGTTATTTCCTGATGCGCACACGATGATTGGAGTCGTTGGATCAACGGCTCGTGTGGCAACGGAGCTATTTCATTGTCTACCACAAACGATTTTGCTAGCCTTGCGCTGGCACAACCCCTGCTTACCGCTATTGAGAAGCAGGGCTACACCCAACCTACACCGATTCAGGCAAAAGCGATACCGCAAGTCCTAGCAGGTNATGACCTGATGGCGGCCGCGCAAACCGGAACGGGTAAAACCGCCGGATTTACGCTGCCGATCTTGCACCAACTGCTGACGCAAGATGCTGCAAAGCCTGCACCCGGGCGACCCCGTGTGTTGATTTTGACGCCAACGCGAGAGCTTGCCGCACAAGTGCACGAATCGGTTCAGACATACGGCAGCCAAACGCGCATCACCTCAATGGTGATGTTTGGTGGTGTCAACATCAACCCGCAGATATCGGCGCTTAAAAAACCTGTGGATATTCTAGTGGCGACCCCAGGTCGCCTGTTGGACCATGTCTCACAAAAGACGCTTAACCTCTCAGAGGTAGGCGTTTTGGTGCTTGATGAAGCCGACCGGATGTTGGATATGGGCTTTATCCGCGACATTCGCAAGATCTTGGCCTTATTGCCTAGTAAGCGACAGAATCTGTTGTTTTCTGCGACGTTTTCTGACGACATTCGCCAATTAGCCCGTGGTGTCTTGAATAAACCCACGGAAGTGTCGGTTAGCCCACCGAACACCACTGCGCAACGCGTGCAACAAACCGTTCATCTGGTGCCTCAATCTGACAAGCGCGACGTGTTGAGTCACATCATCCGTGAAAGCGGTTGGCACCAAGTACTGGTCTTTACACGCACAAAACATGGCGCAAACCGCTTGGCAGAGCGTCTTGTTAAAGACGGTCTGCAGGCGGCGGCCATTCATGGCAATAAAAGCCAGGCGGCTCGCACTCGGGCACTAGACGGATTTAAGAGTGGCAAAGTGTCGGTCTTGGTCGCCACGGATATTGCAGCGCGCGGTTTGGATATTGATCAACTGCCGCAGGTCGTGAATTTTGAACTACCAAATATGCCTGAGGATTACGTTCACCGAATCGGCCGCACGGGTCGTGCGGGCGCCGCTGGTAGTGCTTTGTCACTGGTTGACCAGGATGAAGTGAAATATCTGAAGGCTATTGAGCGCTTGACCAAACAGCAAATCGAACAACAGCCTGCGCCCACGGGCTGGGTTCGTCGCGCGGAGGCACCGGATGTTCGCCCACCAAGGCCTGCCATGGGTCGTTCGCGTCCGGCCGCAGGCGCGGCTCGCAAACCCGT
>P_2C_Liq_1_UnCtyDRAFT_1000415_pt1 | contig 18279 bp, 18 predicted proteins | sample Pon2CUnioCityCA_2_FD_10234 | JGI IMG/M metagenome (IMG submission 10234) | reverse complement strand
TTTAATGCATCTTTAAAAGGTAGAGATGATACGATTAAAAATATAGGTTATATCTGGAATCCGAAATTAAACATTTATTTTGTGGCTGCTGGAGAAACAATGCGTGCTGGTTTATTACCAAAACTGTTTGCTTACGCAGGTTCTGTTTCTATTGATAGAACTTGGAGAAGCGCAGGTAAAAACGTAAACAGACAGGTTAAAAATTCTGATATTTCTAACATTCAAAAAGCCATAAAAGATGGTTGGGTAATTACTTTTCCACAAGGTACAACTACGCCATTTAAACCAATTAGAAGAGGAACAGCACATATTATAAAAACGTGTAAACCAGTTGTTGTACCTATTGTGATAGATGGTTTTAGACGTTCTTTTGATAAAAAAGGATTGGTAATAAAAAAAAGAAACGTATTACAATCTATGGTTATTAAAGAACCTTTAGAAATTGATTACGAGAATGAAGAAATTGCAGATATAGTTACAAAAATAGAATATGCTATCGAGCAGCATCCTTCTTTTTTAAAAGTATTATCTCCAAAAGAAGCAGAAGAATACTTAAATCAAGAAGAAGAATTGAATAAAAAGAGAGAATTTTGGAGTTCTTAAAATTGTTTCATTTATTCTTTTAAAACGGCATTAATATTATTTAGTTCATCATCAGAAAAAGAGGTGTTTTCTGTAGCTTTTAAACTGTCTATAATTTGGTCTGTTTTACTGGCACCAATTAAGACTGAAGTAATTCTATCATCTTTTAAAATCCAAGAAATTGCCATTTGTGCTAAATTCTGATTTCTATTTTCAGCAATTTCGTTTAGCGCTTTAATTTTTGGTAGATGTTCTAAAACTTGGCCTGTATTTAAAAAAGGACTTTCTTTTACTGCTCTAGAATCTTGTGGCAATCCATTAATGTACTTATTAGTAAGCATGCCTTGTGCCAAAGGAGAAAAACAAATTGCTCCAACTCCAGAATTGTCTAATAAATCCAACAAACCATCTTCAATCCATCGATCAAATAGATTATATCTAGGTTGATGAATGATACAAGGAGTTCCTAATTCTTTTAAAATTTTAAAAGCCTTAGCAGCTCTTTCTGGTTGATAATTAGAAATCGCAACATATAAAGCTTTCCCTTGTCTTACAATCAAATCTAAAGCTCCCATTGTTTCCTCTAAAGGCGTATCATAATCGGGTCTGTGGTGGTAAAAAATATCTACATAATCTAGTCCCATTCTTTGTAAACTCTGGTCTAAACTTGCTACTAAAAATTTCTTCGAGCCTAAATCTCCATAAGGTCCAGGCCACATACCATAGCCTGCTTTCGAAGAAATAATCAATTCATCTCTGTAAGGTTTAAAATCCTTTTTTAAAATTTTACCAAAGTTTTTTTCGGCAGAACCAGGAGGTGGTCCATAATTATTGGCCAAGTCAAAATGTGTAATTCCGTTATCAAAGGCACATTTTAAAAGGTTTCTAGCGTTTTTAAAATCATCATTATCACCAAAGTTATGCCATAAGCCAAGAGAAAGTTCCGGTAACAATAAACCACTACTACCTGATCTTCTATATTTTATTTTTTCATAGCGATTTTCATCAGCTATATAGTTCTTTTTTTTACTCATAATTTTATAATAAAGCTTCTTTTAAAAGAGTAATTGGGTGCTTTGCAGTACGTTTTGTACCATCAAAAATTTGATGACGACAGCTAGTTCCAGCAGCAGCAATTTCTGTATCAGTACTACAATTTCTTACTTTAGGGAATAACGTATCTTCACCAACTTGCATGCTTACTTTATAATGTTCTTTTTCATAACCAAAAGAACCAGCCATACCACAACAACCTGTATTTAATATGGTTACTGTATAATTTTCTGGTAAATTTAAAATTTGAAAACTAGCATTTGTACTTGATAATGCTTTTTGATGACAATGTCCGTGAATTTTAATAGCCTTAGATTCTTTTGTAAAACTGTCTTTGCTAATAGTTCCTTCTTTTATTTCGTTGGCCAAAAACTCTTCAAAAGTAAAGGTGTGTTTTGCTATTGTTGAAGCGGATTTTTTATCGTCTGCTAATCTGATGTATTCGTCTCTAAAAGTTAATATTGCAGAAGGTTCTACACCTATTAAAGGATTTTCTTTAGATATGATATCTTTAAAAATAGCAATATTTTTATTACAAACAGCTTTGGCTTCTTTTAAAAACCCTTTAGAGATATAACTTCTTGCACTTTCTTCGTGATTGATAATAGTAACGCTATATCCTAATTTTTCTAACAAATAAAGTGCGTCTTTACCAATTTCTACATCGTAAAAGTTGGTGAATTCATCGTTAAAAAGATAGATTTCTTTTTTAGGTTGTTTTGTGTTCTTTTCAACAATTTTATGTTTTTTATACCAACTATTTAATGTTTTTTTAGCCAATTTAGGAACGCTTCTTTCAACAGCAACTCCCATAGCAGATTTTGCAATTTTAGTATTTAAAACCACGTTGGCTAAAGTAGGTGTGAGGCTCCCTAATTTGTTTAGTTTGGCATTGTTTGCAAATAATTTACTTCTAAAAGAATAACCATTTGTTTCTTGATATTGATATAAAAACTCAGCTTTCATAGTGGCAATATCTACATTGCTTGGGCATTCAGAAGCACAAGCTTTGCAACTTAAACAAAGGTCTAAAACTTTTTTTAATTCTTTAGAATCAAATTTATTTGCAGCAGTGTTGTTGGTTAAAACCTCACGCAGCATATTGGCTCTTGCACGTGTTGTATCTTTTTCGTCTTTGGTAGCTCTATAACTTGGGCATAAAGTACCACCCGCTTCTACAGGTTTTCTACAGTCTCCAGAACCATTACATTTTTCGGCTAATTTTATAATGCCTTCACTATCAGAAAAATCTTGAATGGTTTCAATTTCAGGTTCAGTTCTGTCAATTTCATAACGCAAACTTTTATCCATTGGAAAAGCATCGGTAATTTTTCCTTTATTAAATATGTTATTTTTATCAAATGCTTTTTTAATTCTTCTTAATAATTGATAATTGTTTTCACCAATCATTAACGGAATAAACTCTGCACGTACAATTCCATCTCCATGTTCACCAGAAAAAGAACCTTGGTATTTTTTTACCAATTTAGCAGTTTCTGTGGTTATTTTTCGAAACAACACGACGTCTTCAGATTTTTTTAAATTCAAAATAGGACGTAAATGCAATTCTCCAGCACCTGCATGCGCATAATACACAGCATTTTGCTTGTATTTTGCCATAATTTTGGTAAACTCTTCTATATAATTTGGCAAATCTTCTAGTGCAACAGCAGTATCTTCTATACAAGCCACAGCTTTCATATCTCCCACCATATTCCCTAAAGCACCCAAACCAGCTTTTCGTAAATAATGCACTTTAGCAATATCTAATCCATATACTTTTGGGTGATGATACCCAAAATTGTTTTTTTCTAAATCTTTTATTAATTTGTTTGCTAAAAGTTCTGCTTCTGGTAAAGTATCTGCAGCAACTTCTAACATTAAAACAGCTTCTGGATCTCCTTGTAAAAAGAAACGGTTTTTTGCCAATTCGCGATTGTTTTTAGTACAATCTAAAATGGTTTTATCCATCAATTCACAATTGTATAAATTATGATTCATGGATGTTAATGTGGCTTTTAAACTCTCGTTAATACTTTTAAAGTGAGAGCAAACCATGATGCTTTCTTTCGGTGGAATTGTATCTAGCTGTAAAGTAATTGCTGTCGAAAAAGCTAGAGTTCCCTCGCTTCCTGCTAATAATTTAGCAATATTTATCGTAGGTTCTGTGCCTCCAAATAAATCTGACTTTAAAAATTCATCTACAGCATAACCAGTACATCTTCTGTGAATAGTTTCTTTAGGAAATTCTTTTTTAATTTCTTTTTGTACAGATGCTGCGTTTAATTCCTTATAAATTAACAGATAAATCTTTCCTTCTAAACTATTTTCTTTGGTTTTGTTGATGAATTCTTCTGATGTAATTTCTTTAAAAGTAGCTGAAGAACCATCACTTAAAATAGCATCTATAGCCAATACTTTATCACGTGTGACTCCATATCTAATAGAGGTACTTCCAGAAGAATTGTTACCCACCATACCACCAATCATACATCTGTTAGATGTTGATGTGTTAGGACCAAAAAACAACCCAAAAGGTTTTAAATAAACGTTTAAAGAATCTCTTACAATTCCTGGTTGTAATTTAATGGTTTTGTTTTGCTCATTAAAATGAATAATTTGAGTAAAATGCTTAGAAACATCAACTACAATTCCATCTCCTACACATTGGCCTGCTAAAGATGTACCTGCAGTTCTTGGTATTAAAGTAATGTTATTTTTAGTAGCAAAATCGATTAAAATTTTGATGTCTTTTTCATCTTTAGGAAAAGCAACTGCTAAAGGTATTTTACGATAAACAGAAGCATCTGTGGCATATAATGTTTTGTGTAAATCATCAAATAAAACATCACCACAAAGTGATTTATGTAAGTTTTGTAAAGGCCTAGTATCAATCATTATTTACTATTAAAAAGTAACTGTTTATGCAAATATCTGAATAATAAATGCAATATTTCTATGTCTAAAAACTTCTTTACTATTTTTATTGATTCTACAATAAAGGCTTTTAATTCTTGTTGATTTTTAAACAATCTATTTACAAAAACTCCTTTATTTCTTTAAAATGATGAATAACTGTATCTGCATTTTCTAGCGTTTGTCCTTCAGATAAAATATTTGCGTATCCAAAAACAAAAATACCAGCATCGTTTGCGGCTTTTATACCATTATCAGAATCTTCTATAACAATACAGTTTTCTTTGGGTGTTTTTGCTAAAAGAGCTGCTTTTTCAAAAATTTCTGGATGTGGTTTGCTTTCAGCTAAATCTGCACCACTAATTTTTCCTTTAAAATAAGGATTTAGCTTAAATCTGTTAAAAACACGATCTATATTTATCATTGCAGAAGAAGATGCTAAAATTAAAGTGTAACCTTTATTATATAGGTATTTTATAAGTTCTTCTACACCACTTACCAAACTTAAAGTAGGGTCGTTTTCAAAATAGTTTACATATCTTTCTCTTTTATAGATTACTAAATCTTCTGGATTGTTATCTAAATTAAAATGAGCCACCAACCTTTGAAAAGCATTAATGGTAGAAGACCCAGTAAATGATTTGTATAAACCTTCTGAAACGTTTACACCTAAATACTTGTAAGTTTCGTAATACGCTTTTTTATGGATTTCTTCAGAATCGATAATAACGCCATCCATATCAAATATGATACAATTTACTTTTTTGGAAAAATTCATTTAATCTAAAAATTTTGCTTTTATTTCTGGAGTTGGTATCATACAATTGTCTTTTTTACCAAACCAATGATATCTGTTTTTTGCTATAAAATCGTAAATGTAATTTCTAAAAAGCTCTGGAAAAACCCAACCAATTTGAGTTAGTTTCCATAAACCTTCAAAATTACTCATAATTTTTAAAGCTGCTGTAGATTTTATCTCATAAGAAACACCAGGCTCATATAAAATTATTGAATCTGTTTTTGTAGTATCAATGTTTAAATAAGCTATAATTTCTTGTCCAGATTTAGATTGTATTGCAGCAAATAAAAATGTGTTTTTTTTGTCAAAACGAATCACTTTTGTAACAAAATTATTGCATAAATTACAAACTCCATCAAACAAAATTACCTTTTTATCTTTAGCAATAGAAACCATTTAATCACTTTAAAATTTATTTTAACAAAGATACTTTAACTTTTTCTAAAAATCTTGTAACATTTTTTATTTTGATACGTCTTATGGTTGTAATTGTAGAGAAAATTTGCTTTTAACATATTATTAATAAGTACAGTCAATAGCATTCAATACTTTTATATTTTAAATAACCAACGAATGATTAAAATAGAAAAATTACACAAATCTTATCCTATTGGAAAAGATTCTTTACATGTATTAAAAGGAATTGATTTACACATAAAAGAAGGCGAATTCGTATCAATTATGGGGTCTTCTGGATCTGGAAAATCTACTTTACTAAATATTGTTGGTTTGTTAGATGTACATGATGAAGGAACCTACTACTTAAATGGTCAGTTGATAAAAGATATGAATGAGAAAAAAGCGGCTTTGTTACGTAATAAATTCTTAGGGTTCGTATTTCAATCTTTTAACTTAATCTCATACAAAACAGCTCTAGAAAATGTTGCTTTACCTCTATATTACAAGGGGATGAATAGAAAAGAGCGTTTAGAGGTTGCTTTAGATTATTTAGAAAAAGTAGGGTTAAAAGATTGGGCAAATCACTTACCTAACGAACTCTCTGGTGGACAAAAACAACGTGTGGCCATTGCAAGAGCATTGGTAACCAAACCTAAAGTTGTTTTAGCAGATGAACCTACAGGAGCATTAGATTCTACAACAACAGACTCTGTAATGGATTTATTAAAAGATATTAATGACGAAGGAATGACTGTTTTTGTAATTACGCACGAAGAAGAAGTTGCAGAACAGACCAAAAGAATAGTTCGTTTAAAAGATGGTTTAATTATTAGCGACGAGTTAACAAAAGCATCTAAGGCAGTTTAATTATGTTTGATTTAGATAGGTGGAGAGAAATTTTTCAGAGTATAAATAAAAATAGACTACGTTCTGTAATGTCTGGTTTTACAGTTGCATTTGCAATTTTACTTTTTACTTTGTTATTTGGCATCGTAAGTGGATTAAGCAATTCTTTTAAAAGTGCTTTTGCAGACGATGCTCAAAATGCCATGTTTGTACGAGTTTGGAAAACCTCTAAACCCTATAAAGGTTTACAGACGGGTAGAAGGGTTCAATTAAAAAATAGTGACTACAACTATGTAACTGAAGAATATGCGAGTAAAATAGAATATCAATCTTCTAGAATTTATAAAAACTTTTCTATAAAATATAAAAGCGAGGCAAGTTCATATACCGTAATGGCTGTAAATCCAGATCATCAGTTTTTAGAAAAAACAATAATAAATGAGGGAAGGTATTTGAACGAAAGAGATCTTAGAGAAGCTTCTAAAGTTATTGTAATTGGTAGGTTGATAAAAAAGGATTTATTTGGGGAAAGACCAGCTCTCGGAAAACGAGTAAATATGAATGGGAGTTCATTTTTAATTATTGGTATTTTTTCTGACGATGGTGGAGATAACGAAGAAAGAAAAGCATTTATACCTTTATCTACAGCACAAAGAATGTATGGTAATAATGATTATATAAGCCAGATAGCTTTAGGTTATAATCCTGATTTAAGTTTAGATGCAGCAGTAGCTTTTGGTAATCAATTAGAAAGAGATTTACGAAATAAACTAAATATTCATCCAGATGATCAAAGCGCTTTATCTGTTAGAAACATGGCAGAAGCTAATAAAGGTGTTGGGCAATTTATGGGTATTTTATATGCAATTGTTATTTTAATAGGATCTGGAACTTTAATTGCGGGTATTATTGGTATTTCTAATATTATGATTTTTGTGATAAAAGAACGAACTAAAGAATTCGGAATTAGAAAAGCCCTAGGTGCAAAACCATCCTCTATCGTAGCAATGGTTGTACAAGAATCGATACTTATAACCGCTTTAGCAGGCTACTTTGGTCTTTCTTTAGGAACTTACATTTTAAGTTTAATAGGAAATAGTCTAGAAGAAAAATACTTTATTAAAGATCCAAGTGTTAGCCCAGGAATTGTAATTGGAGCAACAATTGTACTTATTCTATCTGGTTTAATTGCAGGTTATTTACCAGCAAAAAAAGCAGCAAATATTAAACCAATTGTAGCATTAAGAGCAGATTAACTATGAAATTTTTATTCGATTCAGATACTTGGCAAGAAATTTACGGAAGCATTCGTAAAAATAAAGTAAGAACTGCAATTACTATAATTGGTGTTCTATGGGGAATTTTCCTTTTAGTAGTTCTTTTAGGTGCAGCAAGAGGTATGGAAAATGGTTTTAATAAACTGTTTGGAAATTTTGCAACCAATAGTGTTTTTGTTTGGACACAATCTACAGATACACCTTTTAAAGGTTTTCAGGAAGGTAGAAGGTTTAGACTTACTATGAATGATATTCAAGTTTTGAACTCTGAATATAAAGATGAAATCAAATTGTTAGCCCCAAGAAATCAAACGAACAATTTAATTATAAAAGATTTTAAATCTGGANATTTTAGAGTAAGTGGAGACTATCCAGTATTAGATAAAATACAGAAAAAACAATTGATTTATGGGCGTTTTTTAAATGAAAACGATATTCAAAACATTGCAAAAGTTACTGTAATATCTGAAGATATGTACAAACAATTGTTTGACAAAGAGGAGTTTCCTATAGGACAATATGTAAAAATTAATAGTATAAGTTATCAGGTGATTGGAGTGTATAAACCTTCAAATACTATAGATTTTGATGGAGATACAGCTTATATACCATTTTCAACTTTCAAAAAAGTATACAATACTGCCAATAAAGTAGACTGGATGATGATTACAGCAAATGAAGGCACCAACATAGAGCAAATGGAAAAAGACATTTTATTGACTTTAAAAGGACTTCATAAAGTACATCCAGAAGATGAAAGAGCTTTTGGAAGTGTCAATTTAGGAAAAGAGATTGGAAAAGTAACAGGTTTTTTAACAGGAATGCAGTTTTTAACTTGGTTTGTAGGTATAGCCACTTTAATTGCAGGTGTTTTTGCAATTGGAAATATTTTATTAATCACAGTTAAAGAACGTACCAAAGAGATAGGTATTAGAAGAGCTTTAGGAGCAACTCCTAAAAGTATAAGACAGCAAATTATTTTAGAATCGGTTTTTTTAACAACCATTGCAGGTATGTTGGGTATTATTTTTGGGAGTTTAGTTTTGTTTTTAATAGATGCTACCTTTGGACAAGGAGAAGATGCAGCTTTAATAAATCCAACTGTAAATATACCTATTATATTTATTGCCTTTGCTACTTTAATAATTTTGGGAACCCTAATAGGATTAATTCCTGCACATATGGCAACAATAGTAAAACCAATAGAAGCATTAAGAGAAGAGTAAATACAATCAATTAACAACAAATCATGAGTAAAAGATCAAAAATTATTTTAATAATTATTGCAATAGGTTTTATTGCAGCACTTATTTGGTTCGGAAAAAAGAATAAAAAAAGTATTGTAGANTACGAAACTGAAACACCATTTAGAACAACTATTGTTAAAAAAACAGTAGCTACCGGTAAAGTTNTACCTTTAGAGGAAATTGAAATTAAGCCTCAAATAACAGGTATTATAGATAAAATAGTATTACTAGAAGGTTCTAAAGTTAAAAAAGGAGATTTAATTGCAACTGTAAGAGTAGTGCCTAATGAGCAATCTTTAATTAGTGCAAAAGGTAGGGTAGACAATACAAAAATTAGATTGAGTAATGCAGAAATTTCTTACAAAAGAAGTAAAAATTTGTTCGATAAAGGAGTAATACCAAGAGCAGAATTTGAAAATGTAGAACTAACTTACAACCAAGCAAAGCAAGATTTAAAAAATGCTCAGAACGATTTTCAAATTATAAAAAGAGGTTCTGCTGGCTCAGGTGCTTCAGCTAACACAAATATAATTGCACAAATGTCTGGTACTATTTTAGAAATCCCTGTAAAAGAAGGAGATCAGGTAATTCAGTCTAACAATTTTAATGCAGGTACAACCATTGCCTCTATTGCAGATATGAATAAAATGATTTTTGAAGGGAAAGTAGATGAATCTGAAGTTGGAAAATTATTAAAAGGTTCAGATATAGAAGTATCTATAGGTGCTATTGAAGGAAAAAAGTTTCCAGCAAAATTAAATTTTATTGCTCCAAAAGGAACAGAGGAAGCTGGTGCGGTTCAATTTAAAATAAAAGCTGATGTGTCTTTAGATGATAAATACTTTATCAGAGCAGGTTATAGTGCTAATGCAGATATTGTTTTAGAGAAAAAAGACAGCGTGTTAGCAATAAAAGAAGCTCTTTTAAAATTTGATAAAAAAACAGAAAAGCCTTATGTAGAAGTAAAAACAGGTGAAGGTTCTTATGAAAAGAAAACCATAAAATTAGGAACTTCTGATGGCGTAAATGTTCAAATTTTAGAGGGAGTTACTAAAGATGATGAAATAAAAATTTGGAATAAAGTTTCTAAGAAAGAAGAAAAATCAAATAATTAAGACTTAGTATTAAAATTATAAAAAAAAAAGGAAACTAATTTTAGTTTCCTTTTTTTACATACCAATTCTTACCCCTACAACCACAAAACCAAAAAGAATTTTTCTAGTTCACCATTTGTCTTTTTAAGCCAACAAAGTGGAGAAAAATTTCTATCCAAATATTCTCTAGAACTTTTTTTAAAACTTACAAAAGATTGCCAATCTACATTTTTATGTGGAATTATGAGCCAATCTTTTTTAACAGGAATAAAAAACTTACAATCAGAAAAAAGAGGAAGCTCCTTATAATTGATGTAAAACCCAACAATACAAATTGTGTTTAGCTTTTTAAGTTGTATGTTTCTGTTAGAAAAAGGTACAAAAAGTTGCGCTTTAAAATAAACTTGTTGCGCTATATTTTTTGGATTTAAATTTAAACTTGATACATGTTCTGAACATTCTTTAGAGTAGAGAAGTGGCAACTGTTTTTCTTTTAGTTTTGTTAATTTTTCTAAAAGACTATCTTTTCTATTAGGGCCAATAAAATGTTCTATTTCAGTATTGCCAATTGAAACATCATATAGATAAAACTTATAAATTATTTCTAAATGTATGGGTATGTCATCTTTTAAAAGAATACAATCTAATTCGCCTAATGTTCTTTTTTCTTGCTGAATTTGAATGTTTTCAGCAATTATATTTATGGTTGATTTTTGAGATAATTCGAAGGATACAAAACGTTCTACATATTTTCCTAAACGCAAATTCTCATCAATATTAATAGTTATTTTCTTTGATCTAGAATCGATTTTAAATTGTTCTAAGTTAAAAACAGCATTATTTTTCCATAAAGAAGCAGTCTGTAAGTAACCTTCGTATCTTTTTTGTATGTCTTTCGTTTTTTGATGCATTTCAAAATCGAAGTTACAAATCAATTTTGTAAATTGAACTTTTTAATAACAACAAAAAAATGCAAATACAAAAAACAACATTTCAATATTTAGAAAACCTTCAGAAAAATAATAATAGAGATTGGTTTACAGACAATAAAGAAACGTATTTAAAAGCACAAAAAAATGCAAAAGAGGTATTTGCGGCAATACATACTAATTTGCAAAAACACGATGAAATTGAAAAATCTAAAATGATGCGTATTTATAGAGATGTTCGTTTTTCTAAAGATAAAACACCTTATAAAGCTCATTTTGCCAACTCGTATTCTAGATTAGGTGCAGCTTTAAGGGGTGGTTATTTTTTAAGAATAAGACCAGGAGAATCTTTTTTAGCAGGTGGTTTTTGGGAACCAAATAAAGAAGATTTATTTAGAATTAGAAAAGAGATAGAATTAGATGCTTCTGAAATTAGAGAAATTTTAGAGGATAAAAATTTTAAAAAATATTTTGGTAGTAAGTTTGAAAGTTTTGGCGAATTAAAAACGGCTCCAAGAGGTTTTGATAAAGCACATCCAGATATAGATTTATTACGTAAAAAAGGGTTTATAGCTGTTAAAAACTTTACAGATAAAGAAGTATTATCAGAAAACTTTATTGAAGAAGTAGATAAAAGTTACAAAGCTTTACGCCCTTTTTTTAATTTGTTCAGTGATATTTTAACCACTAATTTAAACGGTGAAAGTATTCTTTAGTAATTAATTTGGAATGCTTTAAAGTTGTTAGGTAGTAAATTTTTAATTTCTATCTTCAAAATTAACAGAATTAGTTCAAATTCTTGTCAACTTCTCGTTTTAAAACCAAAACTGTAATGACTGTAGATAAGATGTCTGCTATTGGAAAAGACCACCAAACACCATTTACACCATAATACTTTGGTAAAAAATAGGCTAGTGGAATTAAAAAAAATCCTTGTTTTAAAAGTGTTAAAATTAATGCAGGTATTGCTTTTCCAGCTGCCTGAAAATAAGCAGAACCTATTAATTGCATCGTAACAATTGGAGTTGCTAAAAAAACAATAAGCATTGCATTAGGTGTTTCAGATAATAAAGTGGCATCATTGGTAAATACCCAAATAATTTCTTCTTTAAAAAATACAATTCCTAAAAAGATAATGGTACCAATAATGCTTCCAAAATACACAGATATTTTAATGGTATCTTTTATTCTATCATTTTTTTTTGCACCAATATTAAAACCAGCCACAGGTAAAAATCCTTGAGAAACCCCTAAAACAGGAGATAGTGCAAACATCATTACTCTGTTGATAATTCCAAAAATTGCTATAGAAATTTCTCCTCCGTATTTATATAAAGAATAATTTAATACAATCATTAATATGCTAACAGCTCCTTGCCTAACTACAGAAACACCACCTAATTCAACAATTTCTCTTACAATTTTATGGTCTAATTTAAAGTTTTTAGGAATTATTTGTAGTTCACTTTTAGAAGATAAAAAGAAATATAAAATATACAAACCACAACTTGCAAAAGACAAAGAAGTTGCCAAACCAGCGCCCCACATACCCCAATTAAATACTTTAATAAATAAAATATCTAACAAAATATTTAGCACAGCAGGAATCATCATAGCATACATAGCAAATTTTGGTTTTCCTTCTGCTCTAATCGTAGGGTTTCCCATCATTGCAAAAGCTAAAAAGGGAACTCCATAAATAATCACACTAAAATAGTCTGATGCAATTGGTAAAATATCGCCTTTTGCACCAAATAAATTTAAAATTGGTACACTAAAAAGGTTGCCAAGTAAAACAAATGTAATGGCTAAAATGACTGTTAAACAAATTTGATTTCCGAAAGTTAAAAATGCTTTTTCGTAGTTGTTTGCACCTAAAGCCCTAGAAATTATAGAACTTCCACCAATTCCAATACCCATTCCAATAGAAGAAATTAAAAATGCAATAGGCAAAACTACTGTAATGGCTGCAATTGCTAAAACACCAATCCATTTTCCTACAAAAATGGTGTCTACAATCATGTTTAAAGACATTACAAGAATCCCTATAGTTGCAGGAACTGCTTGTTTTATCAATAATTTGCTAATTTTTTCGGTACCTAAATCGCTTGCTAATTTGTTCATATGATTTGCCAAATATCAACATAAATTAGAAGTTGAACGGAATTCTATCATCAATAATTATTATACAATTATTTAAAATGATAAGTTTGTAAAAAAGGAATAATGAAAGATATTTTTGAACTAGGAATAGTTGTAAATTTAGAAGATATAGACGTTTTAAATCATGTAAATAATGTAGTTTATGTAAAATGGATGGATAAGGTTGCGTTTGAGCATTGGGCATTTTTAACCAGAAATAACCCTTTACCTCAGTTTATTTGGGTTGTATTAAGACATGAGATTGATTATATAAAACAAGCCGTTTTAGGTGATAAAATTACAGTAAAAACTTGGGTAGGAGAAACCAAAGGTTTTAAATCTGAACGTTATATGGAGTTTTATAAAAACAATGATGTGTTGGTAAAAGCTAAAACAATTTGGGGTATGTTAGATGCAGAAACTTATAAGCCTTCTAGAATTAGAGAAAACGTGCTAAATGTATTGCATCCACCTAAATAAAAGTATCTTTGTAACTTATTAAGAAAGATTAGTTATGAGCACATTTTTAGATTTAGGCATTCAAAAAGAATATATAAAAGGGTTAAACGAATTGGGAATTAAAATTCCATCTGAAATTCAAGAAAAAGCCATACCAATTTTATTAAATTCTAAAACCGATTTTGTAGGTTTAGCACAAACAGGTACAGGTAAAACTGCAGCTTTTGGATTACCAATATTACAAAATATTGATGCTAAAAAAGATGAAATACAAGCCTTAATTTTATCGCCAACGAGAGAGTTGGTGCAACAAATAAAAAAGCAACTTTTTAAATTCACAAAATATTGTAACGATAAAATCTTTTTAGAAGCCGTTTTTGGTGGCGAAAAAATTGACATCCAAATTAAAAACTTACAAAGAACTACACATGTTGTAATTGCAACACCTGGTAGATTGGTAGATTTAATTGAACGAGGAGAAATAGACATCAGTAATATAAAAACGTTGGTTTTAGACGAAGCAGACGAAATGTTGTCTATGGGTTTTAAACAAGATTTAAATAGAATTTTAAAGTTTACAACTGGGCAAAGAAACACATGGTTGTTTTCTGCAACAATGCCAGAAGAAATTCAAAGAATTATAAAAACTTACATGGATTCTAATTCGCCAAGAGTAGAAATTAATAGAAACTCTTTGGTAAACGAAAACATAAGGCATCAATATGTAAAAACAACCATCAAGCAAAAAACAAATGATATTGTTACTTACATAGAAAAAAGAGGTACAGAAAGAGGTATTATTTTTTGTAGAACAAAATTAGGCGTTCAAAACTTGTACAATCAACTAAAAGAAGAAGGTTTTTCTGTAGGAGCTTTAGAAGGAGATATGCAGCAAAGAGATCGTGAAAAAGCCATGAGAGCTTTTAAAAACGGTAGCATGCAGTATTTAATATCTACAGATGTTTCGGCTAGAGGTATAGATGTAAGAGGTTTAGAATTTATTATTCATCATCAATTACCAGAACAATTAGAGTATTATACACACAGAAGTGGTAGAACTGCTAGAGCAGGAAAAACAGGAAATTCTATTGCTTTTATTTTACCAAGCGAATTACCTAGAATACACGAAATTCAAAAAGAATTAAACATAAAGTTTACCGAAATTACTACGTAAATGGATGTTATTTACATTTTAGATATTTTAGGAACTTTTGCTTTTGCAGTAAGTGGTGCCTTGGTTGCTTCTGATAAAAAGTTCGATTTATTCGGAGTTTTAATAATTGCTTTTGTAACTGCAGTTGGTGGTGGTATGCTAAGAGATTTATTAATTAATGCACACCCAATAAATTGGATTGGAGATTTAAACTATTTATACACTATTTTTATTGCTGTAATAACCACTATTTTATTTAAAAGTAAAATTTTACCTTTAAGTAAAACCATGTTTTTGTTTGATACTGTTGGTTTAGGTGTTTTTACATTGTTAGGTTTACAAAAAGGATTGTCTTACAATTTGCACCCAATCATAGCTTTAATTATGGGGATGACTTCTGCTGTTTTTGGTGGGGTTTTAAGAGATGTTTTAACCAATAAAGTACCTTTGATTTTTCAAAAAGAAATTTATGCCTCTGCTTGTTTAGCTGGCGGAATCGTTTTTTTAATTTTAAAATCTTTAGATGTAGATAATCAACTAAATTTTATGATAGCCGTATCTGTTGTGGTTGTAATTAGAGTAATTGCTGTAAAGTTTCATTTAGAACTTCCTAAAATTAAAGACGATATTTTTACAAAATCAAACAAATAAAATGAGAACATTTGATACGATTGCCGATTTTAAAACAATGCTTGGTAAAGATTTACCAACAGGAAATTGGTATACCGTTTCTCAACAAATGATAAATGATTTTGCCAATGCAACTCTAGACAAACAATGGATTCATGTTGATGAAGCTAGAGGAGAGAAGGAGACTCCTTTTAAAAGTACGATTGCTCATGGTTTTATGTCTGTTGCTATGATTTCCAAACTTTTAGAAGATGTTTTTAGTATTAGAAGTTTAAAAATGGGCTTAAACTATGGATTGAATAGAGTTCGTTTCCCAAATCCTGTTCCTGTAAACAGTCAATTAAGAATACATACTACTGTTAAGAAAATTGAAGATTTAGATAATAACGGAATTAAAGTTACTTTTTCTTGTACAATAGAAATTAAAAATGCAGCAAAACCAGCTTGTGTAGCTGAGTTTATTGCTGCATTGTTTGAATAAAAAAGGGCTACTGCATTTTTTAATTTAAAATGCCATCTTGAACGCATTTTTTCGAATACCAAATTAAAAAGAGCGAGATTACTATAATCATAACAGGCATTATAACACTTGGTAGTGCTATGTTTGTTAATAAGTAACCTTGTTGTACAATGGCACAAATACCAGAAATTAAAAATAATTGATAGGCAAACTTCTTTTTTAATAAAAGTACAATACAAGCTAAAGTACCTACAAAAACAGCCAGTGCAAACAAAGCTGTATACCAAGCAGGGTGTTCAATTAAATAAAGGGCTTGTTGATCTTTAGGTAAAGTCGCAATTTGTGCATCTGTAATAAATGCTTGCATTAAATAAGCAATTGCACCCATTAAATTCCAAAGGAGGGCGATAGGACCAATGATCCAAAAGGATCTTGGTGTTTTTTTGTTAGGAGTCATAATAATAAGTTTCGTTGTTTGTTCTTTTAAATTTAGTCAAAATAAATTGATTAATTCAAAAATGTAAAGTATATTTGTCATTATATAAAATAAACTTGTCTAATTGTAAAATAAAATACGATGTTTAAATCAACTATTTGTGAAAGAGAAAGAAAACAACTTCAAAAAATGAATAAATTCCAACTTGGGAATCCATATAAAAAAGCAGGACATATTATTGCAATAGGTGCTTTTCTTTTAATGATTTTAAGAAAATATATTGAAGATTCAGAATGGATTCGTCCAATTTTACAGGGAACACTGTTAATTGGCTTATTAATCATTTCATTATCTAAAGAAAAAATAGAAGATGAGTATTTAGATAGTTTACGTTCTCAGTCTTATAGATTGGCTTTTATTTTAGCAATCGTTTATTCTTTAGTACAACCTGCCATTAATTATGCAGTGGCTACTTTGTTAAATCAAGATGATACATTATCTAGTTTTAGTTATTTTCAAGTATTGTTTTTTATGTTAATTGTGCAATTGCTTTTTTTTTGGCAATTGAAAAGAATGAATAACTAAGATGAAAAACACATTAAAAGTACAAAGAGCCATTTTAGGATTAACACAAGATGATTTGGCGAAAAAAATTGGAGTATCAAGACAAACCATTAATTCTATCGAAAAAAACAGGTATGTTCCTTCTACAGTATTGGCATTAAAACTCTCTACTATTTTTAATATACCTGTAAACGATTTTTTTACTTTAGAAGAAGAAGATTAGATTTCTTAGATAAATTATATATAAGACCTCACAAAATAACTTTGTGAAGTTTTTTACAGATTCGAAAATAAATGATTAATTTATAGAAATAACAGCGGTTTTAAACAAGTTTGCTTTGGTTTTAAAAAAGGTGTTTTCTAATTTTATAGCTTTTAATTTGGCTTCTATAAGTTTTACTTCTCTATATTAACTAAAAATAAAGAACTTTCTCCTAAAAAGAACTTTCTATCTTCTGCTTTTAAAAGGGTGGTATAATCTTTAACAATATTAGCAGTTAAATCGTTTTGTAAAATATATGATTCTAACTCTTGTTGTATACCCGACACTTTATTTTTAATAGTAAGTTTAGCTACTTCATTTTCGTATTTTTTATCATTCAATTTAACGTTAGCCAATTTTAAATCTCCTCGTTCCTTTCTTAAAAATAAGGGGAGTTTAAATTTAATACTTGCTTTATAATCTTGCATATTCAGCGTGTTTATTTGATTTCTATTCTGAGTCAAAAAATTATATTGCACATCTAAATTTGGTAATAAGTTATTCATTTTAAATCTTCTATTTACATCAAGGCTTTTAATTTTAAACTCTAAAGACCTTATTTTTGGGTGCTTGTTAATATCAAAATTTTCATTATTAAATAAAGCAATATTAAAGGTAGCATCAATAGAATTAAAAGTATTTATATCGGGTATGATGTTGTCTTGTAATTCTACTGGAGTATTATCATTCAGCCATAAAAAATTAGACAATTCTAATGAAGATTTTACCAATTTAATTCTAGCTTTTTCTAAATTTAGCTTTCTTGTATCTAAAGTTATTTTTGCTTCTGTAGTATCTATGGCTGGTTTTTCACCTTCAAAAAAAGCTCTTTTTGTTAATTTAAATCTAGTAATAGCATTTTCTAAAAATTCTTTATAAACCCTTTGTTCATTATAATTTTTTAACCAAGTAAAGTATGATAAAGAGGCATTGTACAATATATTATTTACTACTATTTGTTGGTCTTCCTTTGCTTGATTTAAAAATAGTTTCGCTTGTTTTAAAGACGCCATTCTTTTGTTAATTAACAA
>P_2C_Liq_1_UnCtyDRAFT_1000414_pt1 | contig 18282 bp, 19 predicted proteins | sample Pon2CUnioCityCA_2_FD_10234 | JGI IMG/M metagenome (IMG submission 10234) | reverse complement strand
TTATTACGAAATTGAAGTGATTGAAGAGGTTGCTGAAGATGGCACGGCCAACGGTCGACCGTTACGCCTTGTCATTGAAAACCAATGGGAGCGCATTGAGGTTGATTTAGCGTATGGACTCAACGAACAAGTGCTTGAAGACTTACGACCGAATGCCAACTATAACTTCACCGTGCAAATGGACAAAGGCGTCACCTGGGTGACCTTAGCCAATGAATCAGTTAGCACGGAAAATGAACTGGCCGGTGTCATTGGGCCTTTAAGCTTTGAAGAAACACCGAACGCTTATCAAGCTTCCCTCGAGCTATATACCCAAGCCGGTGGCGTGGACATCAATTTTTACCAACTTGTGGTCATAGAGGCGAATCAAACGCTTAGTCAAAGCCCGGTGAGTGAAGGCGAAAGTGCCACATCGATTGATTTTCCAAAAACAAATGCGTCCTTTCAGTTACAATTACAGGCGATTACTGCAGATAGTGAACTGATTGTCTTAGATGAAAAAACGATTCATCCGCCCGCGTATTTTGAGGCATCAATGACCGCGCAGCTGATCAATCCCACGCAAGTTCTCATTCAACCCAGTCCCGATTTAGACGCTTTTACCGAACAAACGTACCGGCTAGATATTATCGAAAATGGCATTTTGATTGATTCATTGGAGATGACAGACGATACGGTCATTGATGTGGCGCCTGAAAATGTCTATGAATTCGTCTACTATGTCACATACGTCGATGATCGACTGGGCACACCCAATCAAAAAACGTTTGCGACCGTGCAAATCGAAACACCCGATGACCTTTTCTACGTTTTAAACATTATCGAACATGACGCGTCAAGCGAATATTTACTGAGTGTTGAAAACTATGACACCTGGTTTAAATCAACGTTTGTAAGAGGGTACGATGCTAGCGGAACCTTGCTGTTTGAATCCCCCTTAAGCTTTGTCTCAGAAGTCGGACCTACATCGCTCTTTCGCTTAGTACCAAGTCCCAACAATGCATATCATACAGTCACNATTGGCCTCATCTTAAACCAGCCGAATGATCCTGAATTGGTCATTCACACGATAGGAGAATAATTATGGCAGATGTAAAAAATCCTCAAGACCCAAAAGAGTCTGAGGAACTCAAAGAGTACGAAACCGAAGAAACCAAAGATTTTGATATTGAAGAAAAACCTGTAGAAAATCCCTCAATTATGAAACGGTCCCGGCCGTATTTGACGTACGGGTTCATTGGGCTTGTTGTGACGGTGACGCTCTTGGCTGAAGTATTATTTCCAGGAAGTGCGTTTGCCGATATTGTCGGCAGCTCTTTGGGTCAATTTTTTGATATCACCTCGCTTGTTGCGAATAATTATTTACGGATTTTAGAAGCGCTCGGTATCTTAATTTTTGTTTGGGCGCTCAACAAAATTTTACAGTTGCTCGTCGATGTGACCACCCGAAAAAGTCAAAATCCGACCGCCATTCATCTCTTAAAAAGTGTGATTAAGTGGGGCATTGGCTTCATGGCGGTGTTCCTCATCTTGACAGCCTTTGGGGTTAACTCAACGACCCTGGTTGCTTCATTTGGGATTATTGGATTAGTGGTCAGTTTCGGGGCACAAAGCCTCGTAGAAGATGTCATTAGTGGCTTGTTTTTAATCATTGAAAAACAATTTGCGGTGGGGGAAGTCGTCATTATTGGGGACTACCGCGGCGTCGTCAAGCAAATTGGATTGCGGACAACGAAAATTGTCGATGCGATAAACTATGACCTGAAAATCATCAACAACTCTGACATTCGGAATGTCATTAATTCATCGTCCAATTTGTCCACAGCCATTTGTGAAATTGGCATTGAATACGATCAAGACATTCCCGTCGTGGAAAAAGCCTTGGAGAAATTTTTACCAACACTCGCCAAAAAATATCAAAACATCATTGTTGAAGGTCCCACATATGTGGGTGTACAATCTCTCGGTGATTCATCTGTCAACTTACGGATTACCGCAAAAACCATTGAGACTGACCGATACAATGTGATCCGGTTACTCAATCGTGAGGTTAAAATGCTCTTTGATGAAAAAGGCATTGGCATTCCCTTCCCACAAATTGTCATGCACCAAGCGAAAGATGCTTAAAAAAAATAAAACCCTCCACATTTGGAGGGTTTTTTTTAAAGGCCGAGTAAGGCCAAAACGTCGATGCCAAATACGATGACAACTACGTAATAGGCGAGGGCAATGAACAAGACAAGCTTGATCCAAAATAACGTAATTTTTAAGATGGCTTTGACCACGGCCAAGGCCCCTAAAACGCTGAGAATAGCTACCCCAATCAATAATAAGACTTGTTGGGTATCATTGAGTGCTAAAAAATATTGATCAAAGAGGTCTAAGATTTCTTGGCCATACAACCAGTCCATCACAACCCGGTTAAAAAAATCAGCAATCATCGGCTACGCAATCCTTAAGTCTTTGGCGTGTAAGTAAGAGACGTATTCCCCAGGCTCAGTATTCACCCAGGCGGTTTCTTTATGACTCATTTCTGAGACTTCGGATGACCGCATGCCATGTAAGAGCGTAAACACTTCTTCGATGACGGAGCGCTCGTGTGAAGTGAAGGGCTGTAAATCTAATTTACGGGGCGTCCGGTAATACAAAATCGCGTCGTCTTCAACCCGTGTTTCAATGTACGGGTTCATGTCATACTTATAATCATAACGATTCGGTACCGGACCAAACGACAAGCGNACATACCGGGAGCCTGTAATCGACGTCGCAAANCGTTTGAACGATAAAAAGTCCGCATAAAACATGTATTTATTGAGTTTGGTCACATACATCGGAATGCGCTTTTCATTGGCCAGTTCGACAAACAAGGCAGTCAATAAGAAAAAGCGCTCGTTTTCATAGACTCGGTTGCCGTTTTCAATCGACACAAAGGTTTGAATGTACCGTTCGATTTTTTCTACGGCCCGTTTGGACAAGGCGTCTTTTGTGTCTTTGTAGTAGGCTTTCAAACGATCGAGATCATTTAACTGACGAATTCTTAAGGAATTGGCTTTGGACGGAATAAATCCCGATTCATACCGGGCCACGGTAATTTCACCAAGCCCAATCAACCGCGCAAAATCGCGTTGATTCAGTCCGAATTCTTGCCGAGTCTGTTTGATTTCACCCGTTGTGACTAGATCGTGTTTGGCACGGTATGCGTCATTAAACAAACGCCGTAATTCACGCGTTAACTTCTTTGGATTGGCGTCACACCATGTACATAAATCAGTATCGATATCTAACTGTATGAGTTCCCCTTTGACGGTTCGCTCTAGGGGGATGGTGAGTTGACCAGACGTACGGGCGCTTTGACACTGCTCACAAAAGGGAAGGTTCATGCGAGACTCCTTAACTATATTACCCGTATTATATCACTTTCAGCCCCATTTTTAGAGCGCCTTTATATCATATGATTATTTCTTTTTCTTGCGTGATCGATAGTCGGCGTCGATATCTTCGCGCCAGGCGTGGCTCATACTCGCCTCACTACGAAACTCATGGACTGCTCGGTTGACGCCTCTAAAATTGGTTTTAACACCGTCCCGGTCGGCGTGAAAATGCGCAGATCGGTCTGGACGAATGCCCATATTACGGCCGGCTTTAACCGCATCGATATTGGCACCTAAAAAGAGAAATTCCCAGCCTAATTCGCGTTGATACGTATCAATGAGTGATTTGACCGCTGGATACGAATATTCTTGTGAGGCATTTTCTAAACCGTCCGTCATGATGACGACCAATACATTATTTCGGCGCTTTTGTCCGCGCTCACGGCCCGCCACGCGGGTGATGGTTTTACCCACCGCATCGAGTAACGCCGTCGTTCCGCGGACGTAATACTGCGAATGATCAAGGGGCTCAATCGCATCTAACGGCGTATAATCATCCAACGTCTCATACGCGTCATCAAACAGGACCGTGGTCACATAGACCTTTCCTCTCAATGCTTTTTGTTGCTCGATTAACCCATTAAATCCACCGATGGTATCGGCTTCTAATCCTTGCATGGACCCTGAACGGTCCAAAATAAATACCACTTCTTTTGCCATAATTAATGCCTCCTTTTTCTTTCATCATAGTAAAGTGAGGCAAAAAAAAGGTCGCCTGGGAAGCGACTTTTACAGGGTGGATTGATCGTAGAAAAACAACGTTTCATTAAGTGCAAAAATATCGTAATCTGCACGGGTAATAAAGGTGCGAACAATCCGGTCAAACAATAAATAATCGGATAAGGTATATCCCGCAGTAGCCAGTAAGTCAAGCGTTTCATCCAACGACAGTTGGATGCTCACTGATAGCGCAATGGCAGTTTTCTTTGCTGGTTGATAGCCCGCATTCGAGCGAATTTTAGAAAAAACCTTGCGCGAGATATTGGCGTTTTTATAGACCTCTACATCGTGTAAGCCGCGGGCATCAATCAGCCTAAAAAGCATGGCTTGAAAGGATTCTTGGCTAGGTGCTTCTTCGTCGATGGATCGCATCGCGTTGAGAGATGCGTACTCAGCCTGCATGATTGGGATGTCTAAGACATCGTCGATGGGGGACGCGATTTGGAAGTTTTTTTGGTCGTAAATGACAAGGATGACGTCCATATCATGCAGCGATAAAAACTGTTTAATTTGGTCGGTGGCGATGCTTAAAGCTTTGGCTTTTGGGAATATGTGGTTGCCACTGCCTAATAAGGGAAAAGCAATCGACTGAACCGCATCTTCTAAAGCTCTGGCTAAGCACATCTGATAAATGGCTGCTAAGCGAATCGCCGCATCCGCGTCTTGATAATTGGGGGTAATCACGTGATAAATGAATGTCGCCTTTAACTGAAACGCGGGCGACTTGAAAAGCACCCCCTCAGCCAGTGGGCCATACGCAGTTCGCTCGCGCAATAATTCAGGACCCGCCCCATCATAAATCGCCTTTTCCACCCCAGTGCCTATCTGAGGCGCTGGGTGGGCGGAATTCACAACAATNTCCGCGGTCGTATGAGCCAAATCCCCTGAAACAATCGAAAGTGGCATCTGTTCCCCTTACTTGAGTAATTTCTTAATCATCTGTACTTGCTTTTCATCATACGGTGGGTAGAGAAATTTCGGGTCAAATCGTGTGGATTTTTGCATATACGTTTTACGGTGTGAAAACTCAGTAAAACTGGTCTTTCCGTGATACGACCCAAAGCCAGACGCCCCAACCCCCCCAAATGGTAGATGTGGATTAGCCACTTGCATGAGTGTGTCATTGATCGCCCCATTACCAAACGACAGCGTATTAAATACCTCTTCCATTACCCCGTGGTCCTCGGTAAATAAGTAAAGTGCGAGTGGTTTCGGGTTCGCCTTAATGCGTTGCATCGCTTCTTTGAGGTTTTTGAACGTTAAAATGGGTAAAATCGGCCCAAATATTTCTTCTTGCATCACAGCGTCTTGCCACGTGACATTCGTCATCACGGTCGGTGACATTTTTAACGGAGCCTCAGTGTCGTATGAATAAATCACTTTATCTGGGTCAATGAGTGCATTTAAGCGCTTGAAGTGATTNTGTGAGACGATATGGCCTAAGTGATCTGTGGAGGCCGGATAAAATTCATCCAAGACTTTTTTAAGCGCTGCTTCAAACGGTTTTTGGATGCTTTCATCCACGTAAATATAATCGGGGGCAATGCACGTCTGACCAGCATTTAAATACTTTCCATAGACGATACGCCGGGCGGCCACGTCAAGCTTCGCCGTTTTTTCAATGATCGTCGGTGATTTTCCACCCAGTTCTAAGGTGACAGGGGTTAAATGCTTAGCGGCGGCTTCATAGACGATCTTACCGACGGTGGTCGATCCCGTGAAAAAGATGTGATCAAAGGGAATCTCTAAGAGCGCCTGAACAGTTTCTTTTCCGCCCGTAGTCACGTGTAAGTAATCAGAGTCAAAACGGGCGTTTAGATGGGTTTCTAGCCATTTTTCGGTATGCGTCGTATGTTCCGACGGCTTAATGATGACGGTATTTCCAGCAGCGATGGCTCCGATTAACGGCTCAATAACGAGTTGAAACGGATAGTTAAACGGGCCGATGATTAAGACACTCCCTTTGGGTTCGTACATGGAGTAACTTTTGGCGCCGAATTGCGTGAGTGGTGTTTTTTCTTTGCGCACTTTCATCCATTTTTTTAACGACTTCTTGGCTTCTCGCACACTACGCATGCAAAAGCCCACTTCCGTGGCGTAGCGTTCAAATGGAGACTTATGCAAGTCCGCCGTTAATGCGGCTTCGATGGACGCTTGTTCGTCATGGATTAAGCTTTCTAACTTACTGAGCATTTCATAACGAAAGGCATAGGACTTAGTTGTATTGCTGTTAAAAAAATTTTGTTGGTTCTTAAAAATATTGGATAATTCCATAGAATACTCCTAACGGATCAAATCTAATACGACGATAATGGATAAAAATGCGGCGTATACCAATACGAGGACATAGAGCAATTGAATGGCGTTCATCGCTGTGGAAGGACGGGTTTTTGTGTAGTGTTTACGAAACTGGATGAGTAAACTCAAGCCACCCAAGAGAACGATGAATGGATACGACGCCGTCCAGATGAGGCGGTCATCGGCAATTGGAATGCTCGCGAATACAAGCATCACTGCGGCCGCAATGGAGTACGTGAGATATCGGATTTCATGACGATTCATGAGACGTTCCTTTCTTCAGTAACGGTTTATCATAATGGGCATTAATCTTATTGAGTGTGTCTTCTAAGGCATCGGCTTTGGACGGGTACTTTGAGACATCGTAAATATCAATTTGCCTGACTAAGCGCTCGGCTTTTTCTAAACTTGACAGGGAGACACTGAGCAGGGCGATCGGGCGCTCTTCATACAGTGAATCAAATAAGCGTTCGGCCTCAAACCATAAATCTTCTAAGGCATCCGTATGAAAGGCCATGCTGAATTGCTTAGAGGTTGTTTTAAATGCTTCATCCCGCCAGGCAACCGCCACAGACTTCGCACGGAGATCCGCTTCAAGCAACCGTTCTTGAGCACTTTTAAGCAATGCTTCGAGTGCCAACAAGGCATCTTGATAGCCCAATATCGGTGGATCAAACGTCTTCGATTGACCAATCGATTGATGGGACCCTTGCCGGGCGGCATCAACGGGTGTTGGGTCATTGCCTTTGGCTTTTTCCACGAAGCTGTGGGTAGAATTTCCTAAAAATTTAGACAGCTTGTTCTGCTCAGGATAGGCGGCTAAATCGCCAATGGTTTGTATGCCTAAGAGTTTGAGGTTGGGCACCGTTTTTTTGCCAATGCCATGCATGGATTCAATCGGCATCGGCCAGAGTAATTCTTGCACAGTGCGTTTTCGAAATACGGTAATGCCCTCTGGTTTTTTATAATCGGAGGCCATCTTCGCTAAAAAGCGGTTCGGGGCAATGCCAATCGAGCAGGGGAGTTGAAAATTTGTTTTCAAGTCTGCTTGCATCTTTTTGGCCACAGCCATCACATCTTTACCCATGCAGTACTGCGTCATGTCAATGTAGCCTTCGTCAATCGAGGCGGGTTCTATTTGGTCGGTGTACGTGTGTAAGTAATCAAAGAATTGAGCACTTTTCTCTTTGTAAAGCGGGAAGTTCACTGGTAAGAGTTTCAGTGTTGGACACAAACGTCTNGCTTCACCGACACTCATGGCCGATCCGACTCCGTATTTGCGGGCCGCATAATTGGCGGTGGTTAAAACGCCTTTCCCAGACGCTCCACCGATCCCGATGGGAATATCTTTTAGGGCCGGATTCACGGCAATTTCACAGCTGGCGAAAAACGCATTTAAGTCAATGTGAAAGATAATTCGGTAAGCTTTACTCAAGGCTTTTCAATCCTCTCTTTTTTTTGTATAATACACCTAGTTTTTTAAGAAAGAGGTTCCTCGTGCCAGAATCTAAAAAGCGTGTGAAAAAATCAAAGAATGTGAATGTTGATCCAGTTTACCGTAACCCATTAAAAAGTAAATGGGGAAAAATCACGGTCTTGTTACTCGCCATTGCGTTCGTTGCTGGACTTGTCTTAACGACGGTCATCATTATGTTTCAAGCCGTTTTTGCCTAAAAGCACTTCGGTGCTTTTTTTTATTGCAATAACGCTTTGGCACTCATCCGTTGATCATCAGTCAACGTCCCATCAGACAGCATCTCTGCTAAGTGTTCAATGCGCGCATCGGCGGATAACACATTGAGTGACGCGCGCGTTCTCCCAGCGTCGACCGTTTTTTCAATCACAATGTGATGGTGGGCTTTGGCCGCAACTTGGGGAAGATGGGTAATTGCGATGACTTGAATTTCTTCAGAAATGGTTTGTAATAGTTGCCCCACATTCGCCGCTACTTTCCCAGACACACCCGTGTCAATTTCATCAAAGATCAAGGTTGAGACTTGGTCTTTTTTTAAAAATGCCACTTTGATTGCCAGCATAATACGCGATAATTCTCCGCCGGATGCTGCTTTGTGAATACTTTTGAGTGGTTCACCTGGGTTGGGAGTCAATTGAAAGTCTAACGTGTTGGGAGATTGTTCGCTAAACGATGCAAAGTCGAGCGGAGAAAACGTAATCTCAAATACCGCATGGTCAAGGGAGAGTCGTTTCAATAAACTCGTCACATCATCAATTTTTTCTTTCGCCAAGGCTTGCCGTGCGTCATTTAATCGCACAGCTTTTTCTTTTAAATCTTTTTCTGCGGCCGCTAACGTTTTTTTAAGGGCCGCTTCTTGAGACGCTTGGTCATCGGTAAAGCTGAGCTTTTCTTTCAGCGATTCACGCAATGCGATCAGCCCGGAGACATCGGTTTTATGTTTCCGCTTTAAGCGGTCATATAAAACAAGGCGGTCTTGCGAGGCGGCCAACGTTTTAGGGTCAAAGTCGAGTTGATGAACCATCGAACGAATGCTTTGATCAATGTCTTCAAGTTCGAGTAGCGTGGACTGAAAACGTTCAGGCAAATCACTCATGTCCTTCAGTGATGCTAATTTATCAAAGGACCGACTGAGTGCATTTAAATCACTCAGCGCCCCCCGCGCAAACCCTTCTTCGATGGATTTAAGATGGTGATAGATTTGGTCGTGATTTTCCATTTCTTGGACAGTTGTCTTCAACGTTTCTTCATCGGCCACTGAGGGATCTAGGGTGTCGAGTTCTTGCAATTGAAACGTCATAAAGGCGGCTTCTTTTTCAAAGTCTTCCACCGCTTGTTCGAACGATTGCACGGCCTCTAAGGCTACTTGATACGCATGATAGGCCGCTTGATATGCGGCTTTTTTTTCTCGGACATCGGGTGATAAATGATCGAGTAAAAACGGATAAAACCGCGGTCTTAAAAGTGAGCGCGTATCGGCTTGACCGTGTAAATCTGCTAAATACGGGGCCAGTTCTTTCAGCACGGTGAGCGGGACAATTGACCCGTTCACTTTAATGACATTGCCTTTATCTTTGTAAATGGTCCGTTCAATAATCAACGACTCGTCTTCTAAAAGCTCAGCATCTAAAATACCGCTTATGCTACGTGGGACGGGTTCAAAGACCGCTTGGATTTTTGAAAAATCGGCATGCGCCCGGATAACTTCCGAACTGGCACGCTCACCTAAAAGTAAATGAAGCGCATCTAAAACAAGGCTTTTTCCGGCGCCGGTTTCCCCGGTCAAGACGGTAAAGCCTGTTTGAAAACTGACTTCAATGTTTTCTAAGATGGCTAAATTTTGGATTTTTAGATGCGTTAACATTCGCGCCTCACACGGTTAAATAGTACAGCAGCTCTTGATTTCCAAGTTTTCCTTTAATCGGGGTAAAAATGTGTTGAATCGTATAGCCAAGTGCCTGAAGGGTCTCTTCATACTGGCTTTGAATGCGCGCATATTCTTTGGGCGCCTTGATGATGGGGGATTTTAATTTTCGATTGGCTTCAAATTGGGGTTTAAATAGGACCAACACCCCTTTGAATGTCGTGAGCGTTAAAAGGTGCCGCAGTATTTTTAATGAGGAGATAAAACTCACATCAATAAGCGCCCAATCAATCGGGGCTAACTCGGTTAAATGGAGAAAATGCGTCTCTTCAAGTACGCGGACTTGGGGGTGCTTTCTCAACGCTTGATCGAGTTGGTCACGGCCCACATCAATGGCTATGACATGCTGTGCGCCATACTCTAAAGCAACTTGGGTAAAGCCGCCTGTGGAGGCCCCAATGTCACAGATGACATCTCCCTCAAAACGCATGCCGAACGCCTCTAATGCACCTTTTAACTTTTCTGCGCTGCGCGAGACATACGGAGGATTTCCAGTCGTCGTGATGGTTTCGCCGTGATAGGGAAATGCAGGTTTGAGTACGGGCGTGCCGTCGAGTTTGACATCGCCCGCTTTAATCGCTGCTTGTGCTTTTTCCCGTGAGCTAAAAAAGCCCTGAGCTTTGAGGGCTTGATCAAGTCTCATTCGATGTCAGTGTCATCCATGGGAACTGGTTCATCGGTCTCTAACATTTCTTTTAAGATGACTTTTGCGTCGTCTAATTTTTTTGCAGCATCTTGGGCGAGCGTCATCCCTTCTTGATATTTACCCATCGCTTCATCTAAAGGGAGGTCCCCTTCTTCTAAGGCTTTAACGATGGTCTCTAAGGCTTTAAGTTGTTCTTCAAATGAATGGGCCATTAGGCATCTTCCTTTCCGGTGATCGTGGCGTTCACGACTCCGTCACTAAATGTTATATCCACGGCATCTTGGATCTTTAAATCGGCGCCGCGTTTAATCAATTTACCGTTTTTCAAGATCAAGGTATACCCTTGTTCTAATCGGGTTTGGGGACTGTTTAAATGAATGCTTTGTCGCAGCGAATCCAAGCGGTGCTCGAGGGTATTTAAACGCTGCGTATATTGGTGCGTCAGGGTGAGTTTTAAGGCCGAAAATTGATTGGCCAATTGTTTCACTTTTTCTAAGGGCGTATGTTGGACTAATCGGTGTTTGAGTTCAGTCAGCGTTTTGACGTAAGGCTCAACGGTGCGCTCTGGAAACCGAAATACCGGATGATTCAATAAATACGACAAGGTTTCTTCTTTTCGTTGTAACGTGGATTTTAAGCGGCTTTCTAGCCGGTTCATGCGCTCTTTAATGGTGGCTTGGAGATCGACTTGATTGGGGACGGCCATTTCCGCGGCCCCAGTCGGGGTGGGCGCTCTTAAATCGGCCACAAAGTCGGCGATTGTAAAGTCTGTTTCGTGGCCCACGGCACTTATAATCGGTGTCTTTGCCTGATAGATGGCATCGGCGACGATGCGTTCATTAAACGCCCATAAGTCTTCAATCGATCCACCGCCACGTCCGACAATGATTAAGTCAATCTCTGGATAGGCATCGGCGCGCTGAATGTTTTTGGCGATGGCGGCTGCGGCGGTTTGCCCTTGAACTTGCGTGGGATAGACAATCATCGCCGTTAAGGGAAAGCGACGTTTTATCGTGGAAATCATGTCTTTAATCGCCGCGCCTGTAGCGCTGGTTAATAAGGCAATGGCCGTTGGAAACTGCGGGAGCGATTGTTTATGCGACGCATCAAAATAACCTTCAGNTTCTAACGTCGCTTTTAACTTTAAATAGTTTTGGTATAACTGACCGACTCCGGATTGGCTCATCTGCTTGACGTAAATTTGATAGCTGCCCGCTTTTTCAAAGATACTGATGGATCCTTCGACAGTCACGTTATCACCGTCTTGCGGAGTGAAGCTAACACTGCGTGTGTCACTTTTAAACATGATGGCGCTGATGGAGGCGGTTTCGTCTTTTAACGTAAAGTAAAAATGTCCTCTGGAATGATGTTTGAAATTGGAAATTTCACCTTCTAAGCGGACATCGTGTAAATGGGGATCACTGGTAAACTTGTATTTGATATAACGGGTGAGTGCCGTGACTGTTAACGGGTCTTTCATGCAGACTTTTTCAACCCCTTTAATATGGAATCTAACAGTTTATTGTTAAAGGCAACGGCTTTTTTATCGCCCATATCCGTGTAGATATGCGTCAAATGAAGCGCTTCATCTAAGACGATTTCTGAGGGCGTTTGTGTATGTCTGAGTTCAAAGACAGCAAGCCGAATAATCGCTCGGTCCACCGTAGACAATCGTTTCAGCGTGTAACCCACTAAGGCATCTTCAATCGTCGCATCGATGATTGCTTGCTCAGAATCGATGGTCTTTAAAGCTTCACTGACAAAGGGAATTTCGGGGATTTCCGGCGAACGGCCCATGTCTTTTTGATAGAGTAATTCAATGATCGCAATCCGCTGTTTGCGGCGGCTCATGCTGGCCTGAGTTTCCATCGGATCTCCTCTTAAATTGTTGGGTTTATTTTACCATAATTATGCCCATTAAAAAAAGGAAACAACGTTTCCTTTTTAGTTTGATTTGGCGCGGTTAAAGGCTTCTAAGAGTGTTTCGTTATGAGCATCAGAAATGTATTGATAAATATGTCTCGTTTGGCCGCTCGGAATTGGATTAAAGATGCTTGCATCCAGTTCAAAGTCTTCTAAAATGGCGGTGTATGTATCTGCGTACACAGGTGTGTAACCCACATAACTGGCATTTTCTAGCGCATTATCAGGATCGCTCATAAAGTTGATAAAGGCGTGCGCAGCTTCCACATTTTCGGCCGCTTCTGGAATGACAAAGCCATCCACCCAAACATTGGTCGATTCTGGGGCGTAATAGGCAAAATTAATCGGCAGTGATTCTTCTTCATGGGCATAACGCTCATCGAAGTAATCACCTGAATAGACGAGTGCGATATCAAGGTTTCCTTCAATCACCCGGTTATTCAAATCGTCTTCCCCATAGGCTGTAATATTCGCGAATGTCAGAATGGTTTCAGCCATACTTAAGTGGGAGGCATCCGTCGTATTTGGCGAATATCCTAAATGCATTAAAGCCGCGCCAAGCGCGTCTCTGGGTGAATCATACATGCCAATTTTATACGGTGAATCTTGGTCGAATAAGACGCCAAACCCCGAAGATTCTACGGCCTCTTTGAGGCCTTCAACATTCGTGTTATACATCAGGCCAATCGTCCCGTAAAAGTAAGGAACCGTATAGTCCGCGTAGCGTTCATCGGATAATAAATCATTCACCCCGTTCATTAAAAGGGCGGTTTGATAGTTAGGAATCAACGAATAATCAAGCGCTTGAATACGTCCTTCTTGGACCCACTTATCCATCATGTAATCACTGGGAACCATGATGTCATATTGGGTCGTATTGAGTTGCATTCTAACATCCATTTCTTCGTTCGATCCAACTTCATCATAGGTGACTGTAATGCCGGTTTCGGCTTCGAATCGGTCAAGTAATTCTGGATTGATGTAATCGCCCCAGTTTAATACATTGAGTGAATCGTTGGCCGAATTATTGCAGGCTGAAAGCGTCAATAACGCACTCAGTAAGGTAATGCTAATCAGTATTTTTTTCATGGCGGTGTTCCTTTCGAATTTGAAGTCCAATGCCACCCATAATCAGGGCGGTCACGAGCATAATGAGTGTGTTGTATGCGTAAATGGCGGGAGAGAATGTCCGTCTTCCAAGGCGTGAATATAACCAAATGGAGACATTTTGATAGCCCGATCCGTAGACAAAGTAGCTGATAACAAAATCATCAATACTCATCGTAAAGGCGATTAAGGCCCCAGCAATCATGGCGCTTTTAAGATCCGGTAATACGACTTTAAACCACGCCCTTAAAGGTTTTGCTCCAAGGTCTAATGCTGCTTCATAGACGGCGTGGTCGAGTGTTTTATATTTGGGATACACCGTCAGTATGACAAAGGGAATGGAAAAGAAAACGTGCGCGAGCAACATCGAGGGAAATCCAAAGCGAATGCCCAACACACTCATCACCGTGAGTAGCCCCAACGCAGTAACAATGTCGGGATTCACGATAGGAATATTATTGAGCATGAGAAGCCTTAAACGCAAGCGTTTTTTCACATGAATTAACATCACGGTAAAAGCGGTCCCAAGAATCGTGGCGATCAGGGTGGATAATACAGCGACAGTCAAGGTATTTATAATCGCCTGTAAAAGGGCTGATTCTTCAATAATCGCCGCATACCACTGAAGTGAAAACCCGGTAAATACGTAATCTCTAGCAGAGGCATTCACGGATAAAAATGCAATGATCAAAATGGGGAAATAAATGAGCGTGTAGGCAAGTCCTAATAATAGTTTAAATGGCCATTTCATACGAGGGTCTCCCCTTCCGCATCAAACCGTAAAAGCACTCGGTAAATGCCGACCATTAAAATGAGTAGCCCCAGCGCAATCACACTGGCAAGATCAATTTGAGCCGTACGCATGACGTAATTCTCAATCAAATTCCCCAGCAAAATCGTGTTTCCCGCAGATAATCGCTCCGGTAAAGCAAACGTTGTCATGGCCGGCAACGCAGTCATTAGTATGCCGGAAATAATGCCCCCGGTTGACAGTGGTAAAATGACGTGCAAAAACCGTTTGAAAGGATTCGCATACAAGTCGTATGCAGCCTCTAATAATCGTTGATCCAACTTTTCTAAGACGGCATAAATGGGAAAAATCATAAACGGTAGATAAATGCTCACCATGCCGATCACAATCGCCCAATCTGTGCCGATTAAATCCAGTGAAATGCCAAACATATTGAGAATTGAATCGGGATAAAAAAGTTTCTCAAAGGCAATGATTCGCAACAACATATTGGACCATACAGGGATGATTAAGGCGAGAATATAGAGCCTTTTATAAGGACTCCTTAGATTGGGATAATGCGTACGCTACCGGATAGCCAATCAATAAACTAATCACTGTTACATAGCCCGCAAACTTGAGCGAAGAGAGAAACGCTTGAATAAAAACGTCGGTTTGCAATACGGATAAGGCATCCCCTTCAAACGCGAAGGGGACGTCTCGCAAAATTGAATAGGTGGAAAATGCACTGAGCATAAGTAGTAAAACAGGAACGATGATAAAAATGAATAGCCAGATCCGAAACGGCCACGCCCGTCTAAACATCGTGCATCACATGAATCGCCTCAGGCTCAAAATGCAGCGAGACTTTGGCCCCAACTTTCTGCGGATGAATCGAATGAATCACGTATTCTTTGTCGTTGACATAGACAATGATTTCATAGTGGACACCTTTAAACGTAATGGCATCGACGATGCCATTAATTTTCCCAGGGCGTTTTTTGAGTGTGATGTCTTCGGGCCGAATGACTACACTGACCGGTTGATTGTCGGCAAAGCCGGCGTCCACACATTGAAAGGATTGCCCTTCAAACGAGACGTCAAAATCAGCGTTCATCACAGCGGGAATGATGTTGCTTTCACCAATGAAGTGGGCCACAAACTTCGTTTTCGGCTCGTTGTAAATATCAACCGGGGTGCCAATTTGTAAGATTTTTCCGTCGTTCATGACGACGATGGTATCACTCATCGTCAAAGCTTCTTCTTGGTCGTGCGTGACATAAATAAACGTAATGCCTAAATTTCGTTGCAGTTCTTTGAGCTCATATTGCATGTCCTGACGAAGTTTTAAATCAAGCGCGGCCAGAGGCTCATCAAGCAATAAGACTTTGGGCTCATTGACGATCGCCCGGGCAATCGCAACGCGTTGTTTTTGGCCACCCGAAAGGGGTTGAATGCGGCGTTCTGCAAAATTTTCTAGACGCACCATTTTGAGCGCGTGCATGACTTTTTCACGGATGTCAGAGTCTTTGAGTTTTTTCATTTTAAGGCCGAACGCAACATTGTCGTACACATTTAAATGGGGAAACAATGCGTAGTGTTGAAAGACTGTATTCACTAAGCGGTCATAAGCGGGCACTTTTAATACGTCAACGCCGGCTAAGCGGACGTTGCCAGAATCGGGGTGTTCAAAGCCCCCTAAAATTCTTAACAGCGTCGTCTTACCACATCCAGAAGGGCCCAGCAACGTAATGAATTCATTTTCATCAATGTAAAAACTGACGTCATCTAAGGCGCGTGTGTCAGCAAACGATTTGGTTATCTGGTCAATTTCAATAAGATGCATGGGTTCCTCCTTTTTGCAAGTTGTTTTTAGAGTCCCCATAGCTGTCTATGAAGACGATGCACAAGGGCTTTATGGGAATTTTTGTAATCCACTTAATTATAGATTAAGCGGGTCGCTTGTCAATACAAAATGACTCAGTTCACAAAAAAAATCGATGGACGAATCCACCGATTTAAAGCGATTGATAAATGCGTGTTTCATAGGGTGCTAAGGCATCTTCAGATGTCTGGGTATTCGAGGCAAATAGACGCATCGATTCAAGGTCCACGTCAGCGTCCCAATCAAGGGGCTGATCGGTGAAGTTGCCGACGATGTAATACGCATGGGACTGGCCTTTTAAGGAGTACGCAAACCGGTCATCACGGTCCAACTGGTAAAAGGTTGGATAACTAAACCCGATGGCTTCATCTTTACGCCATTGCATGAGCATTTGGTACCACGCTAAAATCGAGTGGTCATCTTTCTGTGCGGCTTGCACGTTAATGGTTGAATAGTTTTGCACGACGGGCATCCACGGAGACACGGTTGAAAACCCTGCAAATGGTTCATTCGTCCACTGCATGGGCGAGCGCGCATTGTCTCTGGCCCGGTCTCTTAACGCTTGCATGGCCACTTCGTGGGAGGCGCCGTGGCGCATAAAGTTGTCGTATTCTGTAAACACTTCAACATCTTTAAAATCCGATAGTTCCGTGTAGTCCACATTGGTCATGCCAATTTCTTCACCTTGATAAATAATCGGTGTACCGGGTAACCCNTANAACAACGTCGCGAGCATTTTCGCAGACGCCACGCGGTGTTCGGGCGCATCATTGCCATAATGCGAGACTACGCGCGGGTGGTCATGGTTATGCCAGTATAAGGTGTTCCACCCCTTTTCATGAAAGATGTCGATCCAGTGTTTTAAAGCGCTTTTGATGCGACTTAAATGGACCTCACCTTTGGCCCATTTGCCTGGGGTAAGCCTGTTTGAATCATCGACATCGACCCAGACATGGCCAAAATGAATCAGCATGTTAAATTCGTTGGATTCAAATCCGGCATACTGCAAGGCTTCTTNTTTAGAAGCACCACCCGCTTCCCCGATAATCAATAAATTATTGGGGATGAATAATTCATCGGCAAGCTCTTGTAAATAGTCGTGATGTTTGGGGAGGCTTGAAAAATGTTGATAGCCTGGTTCATCATCAGGAAACTCCCAATTTTTTTCGAGATGGTTTGAGGCATCGATGCGAAACCCATCAATGCCTAAATCGACCCACCACTGAATCATCGATTTCAGTTCTTCACGCATCGCTTTATTGCGCCAGTTGAGATCGGGCATTTTTTTTGAAAAGATGTGCAAATAGTACGATTCGGTCGGCGAATTATAGTCCCAGACTGAGCCTCCAAACCAAGAAATCCAGCGGGTGGGGCGTTCAGGCTCGCCTGCGTCGTTTTTAAACCCTGTGTGCCAGATGTAATAGTCGTGGTACTTTTTATGATCAGGATGGGCAGGGTCTTTGGCCGCAATGAACCATGGATGTTCATCTGAGGTATGGTTGAGCACGAGATCGGTAATGATTTTCATGTCGTGGTCATGGGCGACTTTAATCAATGATTTGAAGTCTTCTAAAGTTCCGTATTCCTCGGCGACTTTAAAAAAGTCTCGGACGTCATAGCCGTTATCATCCATCGGTGAATCATAATGGGGGGAAATCCATAACGTGTTGACGTGCAGACTCTTTAAGTAGGCAATCTTTTCGATGATACCTGGAATGTCGCCAATGCCATCGGCATTGGAGTCATTGAAACTGCGAACATAAATCTGATAGATAATGGCATCTTGCCACCAGTACTTTTTCATAAGCTGTAAGTTCCTTTCAGTAACGTAAACATATCACACGTTTGAGCGATTTCCAAAAATCCATTTCGGTAACCGTTCTCACATCCTGCACCCCCTTATATTACCAAGCCCTGTGATATAATGAAAGCGTTATTATACGAGGAGGATTTCAATGATTTTAACCCCGTTAAGGAACCTACTATTCATCACACTGATGAGCCTTTTTTTAAGTGTGGCATCGGTCATGAATATTTCGGCCAATGAGGCAGAAACTTTGATCGTAAATTACCACCGATTTGATGAGGATTATGCACCGTGGTCACTCTGGCTGTGGCAAAATATGCCCAGTGCAGGAGACGGC
>P_2C_Liq_1_UnCtyDRAFT_1000413_pt1 | contig 18366 bp, 11 predicted proteins | sample Pon2CUnioCityCA_2_FD_10234 | JGI IMG/M metagenome (IMG submission 10234) | reverse complement strand
CTAATCAAATCTAAGGTAAAGTTCAATTGTGTGTCTTGATTGCTTAAAAAGTCCTGATAGCTTTGCTCAACTTCAATATCAGGAATAATACCTCTTGCGTCAATTTGGTTTGGTCTTTCAGCTACATCCTGAGTTAGGTTAACAATTGAAAATTGAGTTACTAGCTTCGATTCAGGTAATTTGTACTCCATACTCGTATGTCCATTATGTCCATAGTAGCCACCTGCAGACTCCTCTCCAATTACTGTGGTGTTTTCATTTCCTGCTAACATAGCTGCAAATAAGCTGCCAGCTGAGGCAACCGCAGGTCCAATAAGTAAGTAGACTTTTCCATTAAAGGCTTTATCACTAGGATACCTTATGGTGTGGTCTTTACTGTTACTATCTTGAAAATACTTGCCATTTTTTTCTAAAGGAAAAATTTCTTGAAGTTTTCGATTGTATTTTCCCACGACTAGCGGCCTAATGAATTTTGGGATATTAATGTTATAATACCTTATTAAAGGAATCTTTTTAAAAGCGATCCACGCCTGCTTATTTTCTTGAAATTCCCTCTGGCTTAAATAGGAATAAGTAATGAGATCATTGGGGTCATCGCCTCCGCCATTATAGCGCACATCTACAATCAAGTTTTTTAGCTGATTGCTTTGGATGCTAGTAAAAATACTGTCTAAGAACTTTGCGTATGCCTTATGTTCTTTGGTTGATTCATTTCCCATACCAAAGGAATGAATGCTAAGTAGTCCACTTACAGAGTCAATTCTTTTAAATGAATACTTTTGATCATCATCAAGCTTTGCATAGTTGATTTGGTCAAAGGGTCGGGAATGCCTTTGGTTGAATCGTTCATAGTATTTCGCATAACTCACGCTTTTCAATACTACTTCTTCACTTGCTTTTTGCCCTTTTCGTTTCAACCGAATCCTAAAACTGTCTTGAAGACCAAATGCCAATCTATAGTAACGCGCAAAATGGGTGCTTACACCTAGTTTTTTACCGCTTAGGTTGTTGCCATCTGTAGTATAATACATGTCTAATTTAGCCACCAATTCAGCTATTGGAGTGTCATTTATTTCGACTAATTCAGTTCCTAAAGGGATTGGCCCATCCGCATAATTAATAATCCATTTGTCTTGAATGCATTTAACCGGCAAAGGGAAATAGCCATTCTCTTCCTTCCGAACTTTTTGCCATCTTTTATGTGGCATATTGGTTTCATTATGCAAGCTGCCTTCGTAGTCAGTTAGTTTAGCAATTAAATTGAAGAAGTCCCGATAAGTCGAGAGGCTATTGATTTTTTCTTCCGCCCAATTGTAAGTGCTGTCTATTTGTTCTTTGGTTCTGTATTTATAAAGTCCGGAATTTACTTTCTGCCTTATTTCTTTAAAAACGGCTAAATCTTTCTTCATTTTCTTCTGCGAAAAAGAATCGTCAATTGATTGTCCAAATCCACTAATTTGTAGAAGGACTAAAAAGAAAATTATCAGTCGTTTGATTTTCAAGTTGCTCGTTTTTTTAATGCTAGTCAAGATACATTCTTTAGAGAAGTTATAGATACATGCATTAAACTAAATTAGTCTCTAACCTCATTGATTGCCCGCCCGGTTGTCCCGTTCGGACTTGTTCTATGTTTCTTAATCTTTACTCTTTCATCACTTTCTCTCTTCTCGTTTTCCTCTTTTAATCGCTTTCGACTTTTTGATTAAAATTGCTTTTAAAAGGTTTATATAATTAATGGTAAATTTACATTAAACGCATGCGTCATCGTTGATTTTTATTGCGTCTACTATGCAATAATCAATAACTATATCTTTTAAAGATGTCGAAAATCGCAATAATTTCATTTCTTGTTTTTTTTCTAATTTCAATTTTTTTGAATGCTCAAATTCAGATTGGACAGGACATTGATGGTGAGGCTATGTGGGATGATTCAGGAAAATCTGTAAGCATGCCCGATAATAATACCCTTGCCATTGGTGCTCCCGGGAATAATGCGAGTGGATCATTTTCTGGTCATGTCCGAATATTTACTTTCAATGGCTCAGTATGGGTTCAAAAAGGCTCTGATATTGATGGTGAAGCCAGTAATGATGAATCAGGCTTTTCAGTTAGCATGCCTGATTCTAATACTGTTGCTATTGGAGCATATGGAAATGATGGAAGTGGATGGGATGCAGGCCATGTTCGCATTTTTGCATGGAATGGAAATGCTTGGGTTCAAAAAGGAATAGACATTGATGCTGAATCAGCATGGGATAATTGTGGTTGGTCTGTTGATATGCCAGATGCAAATACAGTAGCAATAGGTGCACCAAATAATAGTGGAGTAGCTAGTTCTTCGGGACATGTACGAGTTTTTGAATGGAATGGAACTGCTTGGGTTCAGAAAGGACAAGATTTAGATGGAGAGTCAACCCTAGACAATTTCGGTTGGTCTACAAATATGCCTAATGCAAATACAATTGCAATAGGGGCCCCTTACAATGATGGCAGTGGAAGCCAAGCAGGTCATGTAAGAGTTTACGAATGGAGGATCAATAGATGGATTCAGAAAGGATTTGATATAGATGGAGAATCAGCTGGTGACAATTCGGGTATTTCAGTATCTATGCCTAGCCCTAATACAGTAGCGATAGGTGCTTATTCTAATGATGGTAATGGGTCTAATTCAGGACATGTTAGAATTTATTATTGGAATGGAACAGCGTGGATTCAAAAGGGACATGACATAGACGGTGAAGCTGCAAGTGATTATTCAGGCATTTCCGTAAGCATGCCTGATCCTAATTCTATCGCCATTGGAGCTACGGGCAACAATGGAAATGGATTTCGGTCTGGTCACGTTCGAGTTTATTCATGGGATGGTAGTTCATGGATACAAAGAGGTAGTGATATAGATGGTGAAGATAGGACTGATGTTTCTGGTGGTTCTGTAAGCATGCCTGATGCGAATACCATAGCTATTGGAGCCATAGGGAATGATGATAATGGCACCTATTCCGGTCACACTAGAGTTTATTCATTGGGATCAATTGTATCAAATTCTTTCATTGAAGCTGATATTGAAGGAAATATAAATGTCTATCAAGCTAATCAACGTATTTGGGTTGACCTAAGAAAGACAAATAAATCTTGGTCCAATCTTCAGTTGTTGAACATGAAGGCTCAAGAAGTTTATGTTAGACTAATTAGTGATGGGAATCAGCTGTTTAGTTTAGTTACTGAAAACCTTTCAAAAGGTATTTATTTAATTCGATTAACTGATGAGGAGGGTGGTTCCGTTACTCAAAAAATTGTTATACCTTGATTTTAGATTATTGAAATTCTCAAAAAAGCCCCAAGCTATACGCTTAGGGCCTTCTTATTTTAATCTACTTCTCTTCCTCAATCAAATCCTCCTTCAAGCTTGCTGAGCTTAGCCGAAGTAGGTTCTCTGAGCGGAGTCGAAGTGACTACTTCACTAACTTCATCTCTTCAATCAAGTGGCTTGCACCAGCATACTTATCAATAATAAAGAGGGTGTAACGAATGTCTACCCCAATGGTACGCTGCAATTCCGTTTCAAAGGCAATGTCACCACTCATGGCTTCCCAATTGCCATCAAAAGCTGTTCCGATCAATTCGCCATTTCCGTTAATCATTGGTGAACCAGAATTACCACCGGTAATGTCATTATTCGAGATAAAATTCACGATCAAATCGCCATTCTCATCCGCATACTGTCCGTAGTCTTTATTCTTAATCAGCGTTTTCAGCTTTTCAGGTACAATAAATTCAAAATCACTTGGATCTTCCTTCTCTAAAATTCCCTCTGCTGTAGTTACAAAATCATACTTTACTGCATCTCTAGGGTGGTAAGATTTTACCTGCCCATACGTAAAGCGCATGGTAGAGTTGGCGTCAGGTGCGTAGGTTTTGTCAGCATTCATAGCGCGTAAGCCTTTTACAAACAGACGCTTCGATCTGCTCAAACCTTCGTTCTCAGCCACAATGGTAGGCCTCACTTCCGACATGTAGTGGTTAAACACTGCACGCATTACTTGGTAAATTGGATCTTTCTCGATTGTTTTAGCCTTTGGCTTTTCTAAGAAAGCGGCGGTTTTTTCCTTATCGGCGAAAATCGTTTTCTCAAAAGCATCAGCTGCTAGTTTTTCATAATTGCCTTTGTACTTCGCAATCATGTCTTTAACTTCTTTGGGTTGCATGCTCTCGTCAATGTCGTCATGGTAGTTCATCAACATTGTGGCAAAAACCTGTTCGTCAATCACCTTACTGTAATCTTTGTAGTGGGCGTCTAATCCTGCCTTCAAGCGCTCAACTTCAGCTTTTATTGCCTCTTCATCATCACCTTCAAGCAGTTTCTTTAAGTTAGAAAAAGCCCGAGAATAACGGATCGCTTCTGTTCTAAAAATGGCCTCATTCAAGTAAATGGCAATCTTATTCACTTCCGTTAGGTTAGCGTAGCCTTTTTCAAAACCATCTAACACCCCAGTATACAATTCTTTTCGCTTAGCATCTTCTTCGATCCAGGCCGCTAATTGGTCTTCAGTAGCTTTCTTCTTATCATAAACTTTTAGCCTTTTTAAACCGGCTGACTGACCTTTAAAATACTTCCAATAGTTACTAATGCTAGCATGTTTAGAAGCGTACTGCAACCTTACTTTATCGCTCTCAGCCATTTCAGCTTCATAAATATCAAGCACTTGTCTTCTTAACTTAACGTAAGAAGGCTGACGTGTTTCCAATTCATATTGAATTCCTGCTGAAGTTAAATAACGGTCAGTAGAACCTGGGTAACCAAAGATCATAGAGAAATCACCCTCTTCAACGCCTTTCAACGAAATAGGGAGGTAGTGCTTTGGTGTGTAAGGCACATTCTCTTCAGAATATTCAGCTGGATTATTGTCTTTGTCTGCGTAAACGCGGAAAAGAGTAAAATCACCCGTATGGCGCGGCCACATCCAGTTATCGGTATCTCCACCATATTTCCCTACTGAAGAAGGAGGAGCACCAACTAAACGTACATCAGGAAAAGTTTCATAAACGAATAGGTAAAACTCATTGCCTTCGTAAAAGCTTCTCACGTTTACATCATAATCGCTATCGCCTTTGGCATCCTCTTCCAAAGAATCAGCCACCATTTTAATGGCTTTATTACGCTCTTCAAGCGTCATTTCTTCATTTAGTGCTGCATTAACCGCCTCACTCACATCTTCCATACGCACTAAAAAGGAAACTGAAAAACCCGCTGGTAACTCATCCGATTTTTTCATGGCCCAAAAGCCATCGTCTAAGTAGTTGTTTTCTTCTGTACTTTTTTCTTGAATTACACCATAACCACAGTGGTGGTTGGTTAACATCAGTCCTTGATCAGAAATGATTTCGCCTGTACAAAAACCTCTTCCTAGCCTTACAATGGCATCTTTCAAAGAAGCGTTGTTCACATCATAGATCTCTTCTGGGGTAAGCTGCAGACCTTGTTTTTGCATGTCTACATAATTCAAGCGCTTCACAAATAGTGGAAGCCACATTCCCTCATCGGCTTTAACCGTAGTGGTAGCTAGCATTAATCCTGCTAGTACAATTAAAATTTTCTTCATCTTTTCTTATTAAAATTTAAGTTTTCAAAAATAACGGATTGTTCACAGTATGAAAACCCCATGCCAAATTATTAGCCTTAGGGCTGAAGCTGGACTTTGAGTTGTTCTATTTCTCCGTTTTGCTTCATAATTCTTAATAGGTAAAGCCCTTGTGGTAAACGGCTTAGGTCAACTTGGTGCACTGTTTGCTGATTTAAGGCTATTTGCTGCACTTTTTTCCCTTTTAGGTCAAAAACGCTTACCAACCTTGCTTGGGCAGCTTCATCTTGCAAAGCAAAAAGGCCTTTATTGGGATTCGGGTACACTAAAAAGCCAGATTTTTTGCTGAGTTGTTTTGTTTCCTTAACAGAAGTAATAGTTGGCCGCATCAATGGACTTTCCCAAATTCCCCTGCCATAAGTAGATGCTCGCAGCATGCCTGAACGGTAGTGGATTTCCAATTCTGTTACGATCACATTGGGAAGTCCTGTCATATAGCTTTGCCAAAAGGGACTCACATTTCGGTTGCGGTAATAAACTCCCACATCGGTGCCCACATATTCAATTCCCGTAGCCGTATCAATGGCAATGGTGTTAGCCGGGAGATTGGGCAAATTGGCTGAAATATTTTGCCAAGTAGAGCCACCATTGCCACTCACGTACGCTTTTCGGTTGGTATTGAAGCCACTAAAGGTAATCCAAACCGAATCAGGGTCAGTAGGGTGGACTTCAATATCAGAGATAGCAAGGCTAGGTAAGCGGCTGTTGATTACCGTCCAGTTTTGTCCGCGGTCAGTAGTTTTCCGAATGGAATTGTTATTTGGTGCCGTATAAATGATATTTGAATTGCTTGGGGCTACTTTTAAAGTCCGCAGGGTGTTGTTCCAACCCCAACTAGACAACTGAACCCAACTGCTTCCGCGATTAGGGCTGTACCAAACATTCTCATAGGCTGCTACCAGGGCAAAACGATTATTCGGATCAATTTGGAAAGGCGTAACCCACGCGCCATTCTCCTGACTTCTTATGCTTCCAGAAACGCCACCTTTGGTCACACCGCCATCAAAAGAGCGTTGAATGTTTCCAAATTGAGAGGTAAAGTACATCACCCTTGGATCTTGCGGATCAATGGCATTGTCCATCCCATCTGCTCCGTATACATGCGCCCAAGTCATGCTGTCGGTGCGCAGTAAACTCCCATTGTCTTGCGCTCCGCCAATTAAGATGGTGTCGCTTTGTTCCGTCTGCGAAAAGCGGTAAAATTGCGTGATTTCCAGGCCATCGCTCAGGTCGTTCCAGCTATTTCCTAAGTCACTTGTGGTGAAAATTCCCCCATCAGAGCCACAATAAAGCACATTGTTGTAAAAGTCTAAAGCGTGGATGTCAGCATGAGTATAGCCTGCATTGTTGTTGATTACCCAATGGCTTTTAATGCTCCAATTACTTCCCCCATCGATAGAACGCCAAACGTTTATCCCACCTACAAATACATCATTGGCATCTTGTGGATTGACGGCAATGGCTAGATCATAACCACTTTGTCCACCATTATTTAAACCATTAATGTCATGGCTCAAAATGTTGGGGGTGGTCGACATGCGCTGCCAATTTAATCCCGCATCATTTGAACGGTAAAGGGCATAAAAACCCTGATCTGATTGTTTACCACAAACGGCATAAACCACATCTGCGCTGTCGGGTGAAACGGCAATCTCCATGCGGTTGATCTGTGCGGGTGAATTCATGCCAGTTCCATTGTTAGAAGCAGTAAAAGTGGTGCCTCCGTCGGTAGAGCGGTAAAACTGATCGGTGGTGGCATAAACGATGTTCGTATCAGTTGGATGCATTTTAACGCTTCTTATGTTATCATTCAAAACGTTGGTCCAAGTGCTTCCTCCATCGTTGGTGCGGTACAAGCCAATGTTAGTGGCCACCCAAAGCGTATCAGGATTTTGAGGATGAATCAACATTCTTCGCATGCTTACATTTTGCGACCTGATTAAGCTTAAAGCCGTATTGACCCAAGTTTGTCCGCCATCGGTTGATTTTAAGATCCCAATGCTGTAAGTGTCGGCTCCAAAGCCATCACCGGTTGCAATGTACAAGTGGTTCGAATTAAGCGGACTGATGGCGATGTCACTCACCCCGATAATGGCAAGATTATCGGCCAAAGGCATCCAATTTTGCCCACCATCTGTAGTTTTCCAACACCCTCCTGAAGGGGTGCCTATGTAAATGGTCAAGGAGTCTTTCGGGTCTACCCGGATGTTGTTGATCCTTCCCAAGCCGGGACTGTAGCTGTAATTTTGCCAATCATCAGGCCCTAGCGGTCGCCATGAAGCAGTTTTGGCCAACTGATTTCCTTTGCCGTAAATTTTCTCAAAAGCCCGAGCTTCTTCCATGGGGTTAATGCTGCGGCTGCGGTCTCCACTTGGGTATACCCTCGGTTCCATAAACCATTCATAGCGCTTAAACTGCTTGTAACCCCTGCCTTTTGCATCTTTAAGGTCGCCCATTTCTTCATAAAAGGTTTCCTGCAATTCGTAAAAATTGACATTCGGATCACTCATTTGATCCATCCATTGCTGGGCTGAGGCAACTAGAGCAAAAAGGCTCAAGCAGCTAATTAGGCTAAGTGCTTTTTTCATTTGTATACTTTTTCTCCTTTCGAAAGCCAAACTCCCCAAATCCGATTATAGGCATGAACTTTTTCCGTTTCTTCCATTTGAGCGTTAACTACTGCTTTTCCTTGGTTTTTCCATTCAAAGATACCACCGTAAAGGTTATAGACTTCATTAAATCCCATTTCCTTTATTTTTAGTGCAATTCGCTCACTCCTGTAGCCAACAGAACAGTAAACAACCATGGGCTTCGACCGATCTACTTTTTCCAAAGCTGAAAGATTTACCGATTCATATCCAACCCAAACTGCATCTTCAATGTGACTGACTTCAAATTCTCCTTTTTCTCGGCTATCTACAAAAACGGCTTCTTGCATTTTGGCAGCTTCGTTTACCGAAATAAAAAGGCTATCATGATCTAAAAGTCCTTTTAAAAGGAGATCGTATGCTTTATTCTCAACCTTTTGTGCCATAAGAAAGCTCTGGATTAAAAGTAAAAATACTAGGCTATTGGTCTTGCGCATAATAGTCTAATTTAAGGTTCCAATCATAATCTGCATAGCTGATGGAAGGATGATCAGTTTCAGCGATAATGCCATATTTTTTCAAGAAAGCTAAGGTTCCATCGCTTCCGTCGAAATCACCTCTAAACCAACTGAACAGTTTGCTTACTTCAACTTGGTTTTTCTTAGGAAAGTAAGTACTGCTTTGCTCAAGAAAGCTTTTGCTCAATCCATCCAATTGCTCATCAATGCTTGCCGCATACAAAATAGCCACAGGAGGACAGGAGGCTGCTCCACAATTTAAAGCAAAGTGAATCCGTGCGTCAGTTTTTACCGTGCGAAATTGCTTTTCGAAATCATCGGCAAAGGGATTTTTGATCAGGCCTAAAGCCAATTTAAGCTCAGAACTTCTTATTATGCCGTGTTCCACATCATCAAAGCTTAGCTTTTTGCCGGCTACAGTGAAACGTGGCTCTGAAAAGAAGTCACTCCGATCTTCATATAGGTTTGGTTCTTCCCTTAAAATAAGCTGGATGTAAGCATTGTACACATTGATCCAAAAAGCCTTTTTTTGCGCATCAGTCTGCAAGGCTTGGTTTAAACGGGCAGCCTCAACTTCCGCTAGTTCTGCCTGCAGGCTAGCAGTTTTTTTTTGCGCTTTAACAGCTTCCATTAATTGCGCTGAAAGCAAGGTATGGTAATTGTCTTCTCCTTTTTGTGCTTGCGCAGAAACTATTATAAGGAATAAACAAAACAAGGTGAGAGGTTTGCGTACTAAAGTTTGAAAAGGCTTGCTCATAAATACTTTTAATGCAATTGGTAGACCAAAATTAGGCTTCAGCCGAAAGGCCCAAGGCAGCTCTCAACTTAATGATCTTTCTTATCTCTTCTTGAACATAAGAAGAGTCGCTTTGGTTTGCTTTCATTTTCTTGATCCACAAAAGCGTTCTGATTTTTTTCCACCTTTTATGATTTTGCCGAAAGACCTTGTAGGTGTAAAGCAAAACTAGCGGACTCAAAACGAACCAAGCTGAAAATGCAGTACTCAAGTAAATGCTGATTACCGCTGCCCAAGCCAACCAGAGCAAAGTGCCTGCTGCAAAGCGAACAGAAAGGTAAAATTCAGGCGCCTTTTTGGTAGTTGATTTGGCGATCAGATAAGCCATACCAAAAGGGATTGCATTGCCGAGATAGCCTAAAATACTTAAGGGTAAGCTCAAGAAAAAAAGTAAAAAGTCCTTACTGCTTACCGCTACCTTATGTTTTAAGCTTTCAAAATCGAGGTGATAGGGGATTAACAGCTCTTCCATTTGGGCTACTTCCTTTTTCAGCTCGCGGTACTTATCACTTTTTCGCTGCTTTAGGTTCTCAATTTTCTTTGCGATCAATGATTTTCTGATCAGTGAATTTTGCTCATAGCAAGGGTCAAGTTCCACTAAAGCTTGATGAAAGCGCTCATCTTCAGGCTCCACCAATATGGAGTGTTCCCGAAGCATTTCTTCCAAACGCAGGTTCAAGGCTTGTATCGCTTTTCCCTGATTGATGGGAGCATCTTCAACTAAATCACTATAATCGATCAAGTCGCTGTAGCCCAATAAAACCCGACTACCAAAAGAATTGATCTTTTCATAATTGATACCACAAGCCATTAGCTGTGGTTGAGCAGCCTCAGGATGTTTTGCCATAAAGCGAAAAAGAATCTTCGCTAAACCCTTTTTGAGGGGTCTAATTTTTTTATCGCCTACGCTGATTCCTTCAGCGAAGATCAAGATTGCTCCACCCGAGGCTAAAATGTCGTAACAGGCTTCAAAACTCTGGTGATTCTCAATCAATTTATGCCTGCCATCACGCTGCCGATAAATGGGAATTAAATTCATTTTTTTCAGCAGGGCAGCTACCAAGGGCGATTTGAAGACATCAGACCGAGCCAAAAAGTGCATTGGTCTCTTTACACTCGCGGCAATAATAATGGCATCTAAAAAAGAGTTGGGATGAGTAGCAGCAACGATCAGCGGACCTTGAGCAGGAATTGCAGCATGGTTAAAGCTTTTGATCTCATCAAAATGACGGTTAAGGCTTTTTTGTAACAGAAAATGCAGTAAGCGGTAGATCAAAGTTTAATTGATTTCATAAAAGCGGTAGTCGCTATCCAAGTAATTGACAACTTTAAGATCATGCAGGTAAAATTCGGATTTATCAGGATTCCACAAGTAGATTTTGATCTCATCTTCATCTTTTAATGCTTTGTCTCTGGTCCAAACGTACAGCACTTGGTACCATTCGTTTTCTTTGTAAAAAGTCTGACTATCAAAACTGCGCCAGAAGATTGTTTCACCTTCACGGCTTACGTCAACCACAATTTTAAAGTTACTTTCTATCGCACTTTTCGCCTTTAGGCTAATAACAAGCCATGGGTGCTGCTCAGAACTGAGCTTACCCAATTTGTTCTTGTAGGTAAAGGAATAGAGGCTATTGCTTTCTATTTTATAAGGCCGTGCTAAGCCTTGAATGCTTGTGTCTAGCCAAAGGCTTTCATCAAACTCCCAGCGTTCACTCGCTCCCCAACTTTCGCTAAAGTAAGTGGCTCTTTCTTGCTCACTCTCACTTAATACGAGAAATTCAGAATTGAAGAAACGTTTCTGTATTTCAACATTAGGATACCTCGTTTTTGCCAATTCGTATATTTCTAGAGGTATAGCAACTCCTGCAAAAGCCAACATGACTTGATCGGCATCCTGCTTTTTGAGCAATTTGCTGGCTATATTCAGCTCTTTTGTGCCTCTAAATTGCGGAACATCAAAGGCTGCTTTTTCTCCAAATTGGCGGTAGTAATAGTCAAAATAAGTTGAATCGTTATTGTTGGCAAAAGCCACTAATTTCTGCTCTTCGTTTACTTTGGGGTAATTAATGCTCGAGGCGATCACTTCCTTGAAATTAGCAAAAGGCCGGCTACGAAAAAAACGTGCACTTTGATATAAGCTAACTAAACCGAGTGCTGATACTAAGAGCATACCAAGCCGCACTTTTTTGATTGAAACTCCTTTTGGAACAAAGGCATAGAAAAAGAGAATGCCAAAGGGTAAGCTAAAAAGCAAGACTGAATATTGCAAAATAGGCTGATAATGCAGGGAATAATAATGCCCAACTGCATAGGGAGTGATGAAAAGTATGAGCAAGATCAAGCTCCCTTTGATGTTGAAGTTTGGCTTTTTAAAGAAGAGGAACATAAACCCTAAAATCAAAGGCAGGGCTAGGAAAATCAACTGATGATTAAAAGCATTGAGCAAGAAACTAAATAGAAAATCGTCTTCCGCGACCGGCAGCCAACTAAGGCCGCCAATTTTTAGATGCTTTAAGGTTATAGGAAGGTGAAGTGTTAAGAACCCTGCAGCTAAAAGACTAAGCCCAAAATAGCGTTTTTTGCTTTGCTTATTTTTTAGTTGAGTGAAGCCCAATAACAAACTCAAAAGAGCAGTAAAGGCTGCAAAATAATGGGCAGTAAAACTGAGGATGAGTCCGATAACTAAACCCCATTGAGCTCTTTTTTTGTGCTTTTCTGCTTCAAAATGACTGATGCTGTAAACGACCAGCATACACGCCATAAAGCCAAGCGCATAGGGTCTTGCCAGTTGCCCATAGTTCAAAAAGAATTGAGAAAATACCAAAGTGCTTGTAGCCAAAAGAGCAGCAGGGTAGGAGAACCACTTATGTGCAAAGCGGTAAAAAAAGAAAAGTCCCGCTAAGGTAAAAAGCACTGAAGGCAAACGAAGTAGCCAGGTATTTTCTCCGAATATTGCGGTCCAACCGTAGAGAAAAAGCTGCATTAGAGCTGGATGTCCATCGGGCATAATGCCTTTTTGGATCAGCTCACCAAGCGAATCATATTGCAAGCGGTTTAAAGCGCTAAGCTCATCATTGGTGATCGACCAGCCACCATAATTCCAAAAGCAAAGCACTAGTGCTAGCAGCGTTAAGCCCCATTCAAGCGGGGTAATTGTAGCAAAGCGATTCGCTTTCACCTCCTTTGTCTAATAGCTTCATACAAGATCACACCAGTGGCAACCGAAACATTAAGCGAAGCTGTTTCTCCTTGCATTGGAATTTTAGCTTGATGATCTACCCGTTTCATAATCTCTGAATTGACCCCATCTTCTTCCGATCCCATCACGATGGCGGTAGGCAGACTGAAGTCGCAAGCATACAATTCTGTTTCGGCTTTTTCAGTACAGGCCACTACTTGTAAACCAATGGCTTGAAGGTCCTCAACCACTTGTGCCAAGTCTCTTTCTCTGGCAATGTTAACGTTTACCAAAGCACCAGCAGAGCGTTTGATCGCTTCTGCATTTACTTGCGCTGATCCCTTTACGGGAATGATTACCGCATCAACACCACTACATTCAGCGGTGCGACAAATGGCTCCAAAGTTTCCCACATCGCTAATGCGATCTAAAACCAAAACTAAGGGCACCCTTCCTTGCTCATAGGCTAAATTCAAAACCTCTTGGTAAGGCTGGAATTCGATAGGAGAGATTAGCGCTACCACTCCTTGATGGTTTTTCTTGTAGTAGTGGTTTAGCTTTTCCTGCGGTAGGTTCTGACTGCTAATTTTATAGGTTTTGATCAACTTACGCAGTTCAGTGATGTTTGGTCCCCTCAAGTCTGATTGGATCAGCACTTTCTCGATCTGCTTCTCTGCTTTAATTGCTTCCATTACAGAATGCATTCCAAATAGGTAATTCTCTTTTGCCATCTTAAAATATTTTTCCTTGTCTCCAATTATCCACCGCTCGGTACCAATTGTTTTTATATTCCTCTTTGCGCACCAGGCGGAAATCGTTTCTACTTAAAGGGTTGTCGATCAATCGAAATTCAAACCGAATGGAAAGGATCTGATTTTCCTCTCCATAGGTCCAAACCTCACGATTTAAGTCTTTATAAATGTTGTTAGGTTCTCCGTAAACGATCAGTAAAATGCCGCGGTCAGTTTTCCAACCTTCACGGTAATCTGTAAAATATTGATTAGCCAATTCCACTCTTCGATAATATTCCCGAATGATTTGCTTGGTTCGACTGGCATCTTTGCCAATCTTAAGCCAAAAAAGGTCGAGCTCTTTCTTCAGGTTTACTGCCTGTTGTAGTTTTTTGTATTCTGCTGAGGTGCTGATGTAGCGAATCGGGCCAACCATTTCTTCGTATTCGATTACTTCAGGATAATGGTTGCTGAAGTGGTAAAAGAAGAACGGTCTTAGGCTAGTATCTTCAGCCGTTGTGATTAGGTTAATGTCTTGAATAGAGTCAATGTAAACTTCCTGACCTTCAAAACGAATGGGGCTAAGGTTATCAATTTCAGGATACTTCAACTCCCCAATTTTTGTGGCAAATGGCGGCGGAGTCATCTCGTATTCCATAGCGCTCATCGACTTGTCAAATTCATTTGCTTCAACCAGTTGGCTTTTCTTTAGGTTGTAAGCCTTGCCTTTCTTCAAATGGGGTTCAACCAATACTTGCTCACCTTGACTCATGAGGTAATATTGATCGTTACCGTTATCCCGCTTGTCGATCCAATGGTAATACACCACATTCAAATCGCGGTAAACGTCTCGAAAACGAATCTCCAAAGGGTATAATTCTCCTGCCTTGGCTTTGACCTTTACATAGCCTTGCAATATGCTGTTGCTTTGGTTTTCACCGGTAGAGATCATCGGAGTAGTAGCACTGTCTAATATATCGCGCTCACCTTTTTTGCCGTATAGCTTGTACTTGCATAAAATACGTGCTTTTGAAATGCTATCCTGCCCCAATTTACCATACAATATATCATTGCTTTCGATTTGAAAATAAAGGAGCGAAGTGTCAGCATCTTGGTGAAAGACCTTAAATTTTGGTTTGATTAAGCGCTGCTCCTCTTGGTATAAGTAACTGTAATCATAACGGCTCAAACTTCCGCTTGAGCTGCAAGCAAAAAGAAAAATAAGCGGGATGATTCCCCAAAGTAGGCGGTAGTTACTCATTGCTTTTCTGCCTATAGTTCTGGTGGTAAGGTTTTTTGTGTGTTGGCTCCTAAGTCTTTCAGTAACTCTGCTTGTCGCATTAAGTTACCGTTGCCTGTACTGAGTTTATTTAAAGCTCCTTGGTAAGATTCTTGAGCCTGATCCAGACGTCCGCCAACCTTTTTTAAGTCCTCTACAAAATTGGCAAACTTATCATATAAACTACCTGCTCTGTCGGCTATGTCTTTGGCATTTTGTGCTTGTCGTTCATGTTTCCAAACAGAAGCAATGGTTCGGAGGGTAGCGAGCAGGGTAGTCGGACTAACGATTACTACTTTTCGATCCCATGCGTAAGCATAAAGTTCAGGGTCGTTTTGAATGGCAATGCTAAAAGAGGATTCAATGGGAATGAATAAAAGCACAAAGTCAGGGGTGTTTACTCCAAGTGCACTCTGGTAATTTTTTTCGCTCAAAATTTTAACGTGTCCTCTAACACTAGTAAGGTGCTGTTTGAGGAGTTTGATTTTTTCAATTTCATCTTCAGCAGAGCTAAAGCGCTCGTAGGCAGAAAGCGAAACCTTCGAATCAACCACAATATGTCGATCGTCGGGTAAGTGCACGATCACATCAGGCCTGATGGTTTGATTGTTTGCGTTTTTATCGACAACCTCGGTTTCATATTCTTTGCCTTTAATCAAGCCACTGCTTTCTAAAATCCGCTCCAAGACCAATTCTCCCCAATTTCCTTGGGTCTTATTGTCGCCTTTTAAAGCATTGGTCAAGTTTTGAGCTTGTTCATTAAGTTCAGTATTCAAACTTGTAAGCTGCTTAATCTGCTCTTTAAGCGAGATCTGTTCATCTCGGTTTTTAGAAAAACGTTCTTCTACCTTGTTTTCAAAGGATTTTAATTTCTCCTTAAAAGGGGAAAGCAACTGGTCTAAGGCCTCATGGTGCTTTTCTGAGATCTGACTAGAATTATCTCGAAGTAGTTGATTCGCGACCAATTTGAATTCTTTAGTGAAGCGTTCATTAAGCTTTTCTAGTTCAGCTTGTTGCTCACTTAGTTTTGCCTGTAAATTTTTGTAATCTGCCTTAGCTACTTCAAGTTCAGCATGCAAGCGCTTGTTTTCCTCTAAAGCCTCTTTTTCTCTTAGCTCTTGTTTCCTAAATTCTTCAATTGATTTTTCGATCCGCTCATTTAGGTTGGTCTTTTCTACCTTCAGCCGAATGTTCTCATCGCTCAATTCCCTCAATTCAGACTCATCGATGCTGCTACCACCCTCTTTTTTGAGCAATTTAAATACACCAAAAACTATGATCAAAAGCAGTACGGCAATTAGAATGAATAAGAAGTTTTCCATGGTATTTTGATAAGCGCGAAGGCTAAATTAAACAATCGTCTCTTGTGCTAAAAGAAGTTGATAAATCCAAAGTGGATTTTTGCAGCCCTAAGGTCAATCGGGTTTCCAAATTGCCTTCCCACTGCATAATTAAAAGTGAATATCCCGGCAGCCGTTTCAAAGCTAATTCCCGCTCCAAGTCCAAGCGGCGTATCACTTACATATTCGCCGATCGAATTGCTTTCATAATACCCACCATCAGCAAAAAGGGAAAAGAATGAATTGCGGTCCAATAAAAAACGGTATTCAAAAGTAAAAATAGAATAGGTGGAAACATTAATAGACTCTTCGTCGAAACCTCTTAGCAAACGCAGCCCCCCGATGCGCATCAACTCATTTTGATAAAGGTTTTCGGAGTAAGTTGTAGCGGATTGATTTCTAAAAAGCAAGGTAGACCGATTTGCTAGGGGTACGAAAAAAGAAAGGTTTAACTCACCATTGTATTGAATGGTATTTAGCGAAATATCATTGTAAAGATCTGGCTGAAGTTCTTCTAAGGCTGCAATTTTTTCTAAGCGTTTTCTTCCAACTGCAAAATTGGTTTGCAAGGCAAAACCCTTTCGGGGATTATAAAGGTAGTCTAGACGTCTTAATTGATAGCCAACTCCGAATAAGTTCATGCTCACATCTCCAAAGGGAGGCAAGGCCGTATTGCTTTGGTTCAGAAAGCGGTCGCGACTAAGCAGGTTAGATGATTTGCTTTCTAAAAAGAGACTAAAGCTTTCTCCCCTTCTTAGGGTATAATTAACGCCAATTCTACCAATCAGATCAATGAAGGTAGTATCTCTTCTAAAGAGTTTAAAGTTTGCTTCCAAACCAAAAGGAGAATTTAAAAAATAAGGTAGCCCAAAATCAATACGTAGGTCTTGTGAGTTTCCTTTTAGCTTCCGCCAGTTCAAGCCAATTTGTTCCCCACGATTAAAAGCATTGACTAGAGCAAGGTCGACATCCCCGGTCAATTCAATGCTACCGTCTGTTTCGTCGGTAAGTAAGCCCAAAACACCATCAAAGCGGCTTGCTTTTTTCTTTTTAAGCCATAAGATCAGCTTGACGTAATCTTCAAAAAACTGTATTTCCTTTTCACGCTCTAAAGCAACAAAAGGCAATTCTTTTAAACGTAAGCTCAATTGGTCAAAAAGTTCTTCTTGATAAGGGCTTCCAGGCTTTATGCCAAGGTGTTTGAGTAGGTAATTGGTGCTGATGTCAGAATCTCCATTTACTTCAACACTATCAAGTCGGTAAAAGCGGTTTTTTGCCACTTTTAGCTTTGCACTGATCTCTCGAGCTGAATCTATGCGAATACTGTCAAGCCGAACTTCCGCAAAAGGGTAGCCATGGTTTTCGAGGTAATGAATGGTGCGTTCGAATAAGCGCTGCAATTGCTTGGGACTGAATTTTCGATTGAGGTATAGTCGGCCATTCACATCAATTTCTTTCACTTCTGCTTCCTTTAAACCTGAGGTTTCGAGGTAAGACCATTTATAAACTGCTCCTTGGTTAAAATAGAGTAAGACAGTCTGTTCTTTTTCAACTGTAGAATCGATGCTTGCTGCTAAATAGCCCTCGGCATACAGTTGGCCTAAAAGCTCATTTTGCAGTTGATTCAATTCGCTTTTGGTTGACACAAAGTTGGGATAGTCAAGCTTGACTTTTTCGATTCCTAAAACACTTACTTTCTTTTTTTGCCCAAAGCCAAGGCTGGTTATAAAAAGCAATATGGTAAGCAGTTTTAAAGGCATTTCTTGGCTCGAATTAACGTAAAATAGCTCAGCTTATTTGCCAATCAATCGGCTTTTTACCAAGCGATGCTAGAATTTGATTGGTTTTAGAAAAATGCTGACAACCAAAAAAGCCTCTGTAAGCAGAAAGAGGTGAGGGGTGCGGCGCTTTTAAAATAAATTGTTTGTCTGACAGTATTCTTTCTTTTGCTTGTGCCTGTCTTCCCCATAATAAATAGACTACACCTTCTTTTTTAGCATTCAATTGTGCGATCACTGCATCAGTAAACCGCTCCCAACCATGTTTCTGATGGGATTCTGCTTCCCCTCTTCTAACCGTTAGAGTGGTGTTAAGCAGCAATACGCCTTGCTTAGCCCATTTACTAAGGTCTCCATCCTCAGGCATCTTGATCCCTAGATCTTTTTCAATCTCTTTGAAAATGTTTTGAAGCGAGGGTGGGAGTTTTANACCGCTATTTACGGAAAAGCTCAACCCATTGGCCTGATCTGGTCCATGATAGGGATCTTGTCCAATAATTACCACCTTAACTTTTT
>P_2C_Liq_1_UnCtyDRAFT_1000412_pt1 | contig 18395 bp, 16 predicted proteins | sample Pon2CUnioCityCA_2_FD_10234 | JGI IMG/M metagenome (IMG submission 10234) | reverse complement strand
CTTAAGACTCAGACCCCACGACACGCAGCAGTAATGATGCTGATCTATCCCATAAATGACATAGCACACTTTGTACTTATCGAGCGCATGCAGTCTAAAGGTGCACACAGCGGTCAGATCGCCTTTCCCGGCGGCCGCAAGGAACCTGAGGATCATGATGATTCAATCACTGCTCTGAGAGAAACTCATGAAGAGGTAGGTATCGCACCAGAGCAGCAAGAGATTATTACAGCAGGAACTCCTATCTACATTCCTCCTAGTAACTACATGGTAGCTCCTTATCTCGCTATTGCAAAAACAGAATTACAATTCATACCACAGCCCAGTGAAGTTAAATCTATACTAGAAGTACCATTACACGACTTGCTAGATGATGCTAAAAAAAGTTCACATACCCTATCCACTACCTACATGAAAAACGTTACGGTACCTTGCTACCACTTAAATAATCAAATCGTTTGGGGTGCAACAGCAATGATTCTGGCAGAGTTTGAAGCCATACTTAAAAAAGGCCTATCACCTTCATGAGTTGATAAAACTAATATTTTATTATACAAGTAAAGAAGAGTAACTTCTATTTTAAAAATTAAGCAGCTACCATTGCAGAAGTTCTAAAAAGCAAGCATTTATGAAAGGTAATGGTAACAAATAACACTACAAGTATTATATTAGCCATCCCTAAATTGAAATAACTCTATGGGATTATTTAAAAAAAATCCTTTCGGTCATATATTATTTATCAAGCGTTTCTTAATACGATTTTTAGGTGTCTTATCGCACCGTCGTTTTAGAGGTTTTAATGAACTTCATATAGAAGGAAGCGATGTTCTAAGAAACCTGCCAGAGCAAGGTGTTTTATTCATATCAAACCACCAGACCTATTTTGCAGATGTAGTAAGTATGTTCCATGTCTTTAATGCAGCCTTATCAGGTCGTCAAGATTCTATTAAAAATGTAGGTTATTTATGGAATCCTAAACTTAATATTTATTATGTAGCCGCAAAAGAAACCATGACCAGTGGTTTTCTACCTAAGGTGTTTGCTTATGTAGGTGCCATTACAGTAGAGCGCACCTGGCGTGCCAAAGGTGAAGAAGTACAACGCGCTGTAAACCCTAATGACACTAAGAATATAGGAGTTGCTCTTGATGATGGCTGGGTGATTACCTTCCCACAAGGGACCACTAAACCTTTTAAACCCATTAGAAAAGGAACGGCTCATATTATTAAACAATACAAGCCTGTAGTAATTCCTATTGTTATAGATGGCTTCCGTAGGAGTTTTGACAAGAAAGGACTGCGCATTAAAAAGCGTAATATTCTACAATCTATGGTAATTAAAGAACCCCTAAACATAGATTATGAAAATGAAAGTGTGGAGTCCATCGTTGAGAAAATAGAATATGCTATAGAGCAACATCCATCTTACCTTAAAGTAATTCCTGAAGAAGAACTGGAAGAAATGGAGCAACTTAACGAAAAACGTAAATGGGACTATTAATGGAAGGGTCACTTCATTAAAAAACCTTTTATGAGTTTTATGTATCTCAAATAATTTATACCTGTAATAGTGGAAATAGCTGTTATTCTTATCTTCATTCTAACTGGAATTGCTATGATCATTTTCATAGTAGGAATGATATTTTTAATAAGATGGTTCATAAAAAAAGGAACCGAACAAAAAAGTCCAGAGCATATTCAACATGAACAACAGAGTATGCAGGCTCGAGTAGATTCCATGAAAAAATCGCTAGCCCCATGGGGCAATCGCAGCTATACAGACATCTCATCATGGATGGAGTATAAATTCAGTAAAGGAATGGCGAGGAGATTAGTGGGAACAGTTTACTCTTTAGATAAAAAACCTATCATGGCTTTCAGCCGTGTGGAACGTGGTTTTAACTCTGATGGTTATTTCTTTGTAGGCTCCACAAACTTCAACCTTGCCTTTGAGGTGAAAGATGATAATATAGACATCGTTTTAAATCAGCAATCACTAGGTAGGATTACTAAGTCTGGAGATCTATTTAATAATCAAGGTGAACTTATAGGAAACGCTAAACATCCTGCTAAAATTGCCTTAAACTCTAGCGGCTTGAGATATCGTTTTGGTGAAACCACCTATAATGTTCAACTACATAACAAGGATATTGCCACCATTTTTGTTGCTCCTAATTATGCAGATTATGCTGAGAGCCTTTCTTCTGTGAATATAAATGAGAACGCTGTAGGACAACCCATAATTCAACTTTTGCAAGAACCATCACCCGAAGAAGAAAAGTGGTTACTGGCCATAGCAATAATTGAAATAGTTCACCATGGTCACTGGATGATTTAGACCTTATGTGATTATAATGGATACGCTTTCGCGAAAGCGGCATTAATACTATCTTTACCAACCCAAAAAAATTCATCATTTTATGAAGGTTTCTTATAACTGGATCCGTCAATTTATCAATGTTCCAGAGTCTATAGAAGAGCACACAGCACTACTCACATCGCTAGGATTAGAAGTAGAAGGTGTGGAAAAATTTGAAAGTATAAAAGGTGGATTACAAGGTATCGTGGTAGGTCATGTAACTGAATGCGTTCCTCATCCTAATGCTGATAAATTAAAACTTACTCAAGTAAATCTAGGCGCACAAACGGTTCAAATAGTTTGTGGTGCACCTAATGTTGCTGCTGGACAGAAAGTTCCTGTAGCTACCATAGGAACCACTCTTTACACAGAAGATGGTGAAGCCTGGAAGATTAAAAAAGGAAAAATACGTGGTGAAGAAAGCCACGGAATGATATGTGCCGAAGATGAACTAGGTATAGGAACATCTCATGACGGTATTATGATGCTGGATGATTCACTAGAACCTGGAACCCTTTTTAGCGAGGTGATCAACCTAGAGAATGATCACACTATAGAAATAGGCCTTACTCCTAACCGCTCAGATGCGATGTCTCATCTAGGTGTGGCTCGAGATTTAAGAGCTGGCCTTGCTATAGATGGCAACTTGCTAGAGTTCATCACTCCTTCTGTAAGTAGTTTTTATGTAGATAATCGCACCCATCGCGTAGCCATAGAAGTTGAAAACACACAACTAGCACCACGTTATTGCGGCGTGACTATATCTGGAATTACCATTAAGGAATCTCCTGAGTGGATTAAAAACCGATTAAAAACTATAGGGATCACGCCTAAAAATAATGTAGTAGATGTAACTAATTATGTGATGCATGAGTTAGGACAACCGCTTCACGCTTTTGACCTGAATCATATAGAAGGAAAAAAGATTGTGGTAAAAACGGTTGCCGCTGGAACTGTTTTTAAAGCGCTGGATGAAGTAGATTATACACTTCATGAAGACGACTTAATGATTTGTGATGCTGTAAAACCATTATGCATGGCAGGTGTTTACGGCGGTTTTAATAGTGGCGTGAAGAATGAAACGACTTCTATATTTTTAGAATCTGCATATTTTAATCCGGTAAGTGTGCGCAAAACGGCAAAGCGTCACGGCTTGAATACCGATGCTTCTTTTAGATTTGAGCGTGGAATAGATCCTAACATTACAGAATATGCCTTAAAAAGAGCTGCACTGCTTATCCAGGAAACTGCCGGTGGAGAAATCACCAGCGATATTACAGACCTGTATTCTCAAAAAATAGAAGACCAGCAAGTGTTTCTTCCTTATGCCAAAGTAAATTCATTAATAGGGCAAGATATACCTAAAGAGGAAATTAAAAGTATTTTAAGAACACTAGATATTAATGTAAATAACGTTACTGAAACTGGTTTAGGGCTCACCATTCCTGCTTACAGAAACGACGTTACCAGACCTGTAGATGTTATAGAAGAAATACTACGTGTTTATGGTTATGATCGTATAGGAACCAGCGATAAACTAAATGCAAGTATTGCACAGAGTTCCAGGCTTGATAATCATAAATTACAAAACCTAGTAGGCCAGCAACTCGCTGGACAAGGCTTTTATGAGATGATGGCAAACAGTCTCACATCTGATAAATACCATACACTAACCGAGCAAATCTCTCCTAAAAATGAAGTACGCATGCTCAATCCACTGAGTAGCGATCTATCTGTGATGCGACAGAGTTTAATTTATGGTGCGCTAGAAGCAGTAGCTCATAACTTAAACCGTAAACAGGATAACTTAAGACTATTTGAATTTGGTAACACTTATCATCAATATCAAGAACGCCAGTTTACAGAGCAAAAACATTTAAGCATTATCACTACGGGAGCGATCCATGAACAAAGCTGGAATAGTGCACAACGCACTGCAGATTTCTTTTATTTAAAAGGTGCCGTTATAGCTGTGTTAAAACGTTTAGGTATCTCTGTTATCTCTGAAAAACCGACTAAAATGGAATTTTTAAGTGAAGGAATTTCATTAAATAGCGGTGCAAAAATTGCTGATCTAGGTGTGGTAAAAAAGAAACTCTGTAAAAAGTTTGATATAGAGGCTACTGTTCATTATGCGAATATTTACTGGGATGAAGTATTAAAACTGGTTCAAAAAGAACGAAAAACTGTTACTGATATTCCAAAATTCCCAGCAGTTAAAAGAGATTTAGCTCTTCTAGTTAATGAAACCATTAGCTTCAGAGAACTACATGACATAGCGGTTCAAACAGAGAAAAAATTATTACAAGAAGTGCAACTTTTTGATGTTTATGAAGGCAAGAACTTACCTCAAGGGAAAAAATCTTATGCCCTAAGCTTCTTATTACAAGACGCATCAAAAACTTTAACTGATAAACAGATAGACAAGTCTATGAACAAAATACAGCAACAGTTAGAAAAACAACTAGGTGCTGAATTACGTTAAAATTTACGCAGCCATGATAGCTTTTCAACTCCTTTACGACCTAAATCGTGAAAGAGTTTTTTATTTTTAATGAAAATCTCTTAATTTTAAATATCTAATACTAATTTGTGTTTATAACGTCGTTAAAATAAATGGAATTATTTTTTGCTTAGTTGAAGCTAAAAATTCTTTGCATAGCCGTAGTTAGGGAAATATTTTTAAGTGAAAAATAAGTAAAAAAGAAACTATTTATGAAGACCGTATAAATTCAAATTGGCATAATTAAAGGGAATTTATGTTAGCGCGCACAGATATTGAACAAAAGCTACAAAAGCAGAGGAGTAAGAAATATAACGAAGCTGATATTCTTGCACAAGTATCTCAAATACTAGAACAAGATCAACAGCAAGAGGACGCCATTATGCTGCGCATGAGGAATCCTCAAAAACCTACTCCTCGAAATCATTTTAACTTTGACTTACTAGAAACAAATAAGATTTACCATGTAGATCATATACGTGACATATGTGTAGATTACCGTTTGAGATTTTTAGACACTAAATATTTTAAAAACGACATCCCTCAAGAGGCTGTAAGTAAAATAAAGCAGTTAGAAAAAGATCACGACATTACATTGCGAGGCTTTAAAATCGTAGCACCTTCTAAGATGTTTAAACTAGAAAATGCTGATGATCCACTACTCTTTGCTCCTATAGGAAACGGTTATTTTTACTTAATTCATAAATGGGGAAATGATTTAAGTCCGTTACGGAAAGCATGGGCTTGGTCATTTAAAAGCTTTGAAAATTTAATTATCACTACTCTTATCGTGAGTTTAATTGCTAGCGCATTAGTGCCTAGCGGTATTTTTTCTCCTGAAACAAGTGGCGTGCAGTTTGTTTTAATTTTCTTTTTCATGTTTAAATCCATAGCTGCTATGGTGTTATACTACTCATTTGCCAAAGGAAAAAATTTCAACACAGCAATATGGAACTCAAAATATTTTAACGCATAAATAAGAACTACAAACCATAGTGTGTTCAAAAAACGCTTTTCTCAAGGAAGAGCGTTTTTTTATTATCTTGCTTTTTTTAATGAAAACTTTATGAAAACAAGAAACCCACTTTTAGGTGGAATTATTGCAGCTGTTATGATAGGATTTGGTGGCTGGAGATTGTATGAACATTTTCTTGGAGATACTCAAATGCCTACATGGCGCGTAGTACTATCGGTTGCAATAGTTGTGTATGGTTTTGTAGTTGCCTATAATGCCTTAATGCAAAAACCTAATGAATAAAATTACCATCAATTTTTATCTAGGTTTAGTATTTTTAATTTTAGGTGCTTATAAACTCTTTGAAAATTATTTCCTAGAAGAAGAATTACCTACTTATCAATTAATCGGTTCTTTTTTCTTGGTCGGTTTAGGATTATTTAGGGTATATCAATATCTAGCAAGACCAAAGAGTACTAAGTAACACACGTCTATTTTAAGCTCCAACCAGGTGAAAATAATTAAGAATACATTTTATTCCTTAATTCCTTAATGGCTTTATCATCCATATATTCTTCAAAAGTAGTATAACGATCTATCACACCATTAGGTGTTAACTCGATCACACGATTACCTACCGTTTGTGCAAACTCGTGGTCATGAGTAGTAAGCATAACAGTTCCTTTAAAGTTTTTCAAGCTATTATTTAAAGCTTGAATAGACTCTAGGTCTAAGTGGTTAGTAGGTTCATCTACCATAAGTACGTTTGCTCTTTTCATCATCATGCGTGATAACATACATCTTACCTTTTCTCCTCCAGAAAGTACTCTGGCACTTTTTAAAGCTTCTTCTCCAGAGAAAATCATTTTACCTAAGAACCCACGTAGGTGAACTTCTTCACGTTCTTCTTCAGTTTGTGCATACTGTCTCAACCAGTCTACTAGATCTAGATCTACATCAAAGAACGAGGCATTATCTACTGGTAAATAACTTTGAGTAGTGGTCACACCCCACATAAATGATCCAGAATCTGCTTTCATGCGGTCGTTTATAATTTCATAAAAAGCAGTTGTCGCACGACTATCTCTTGAGAACAGGACTACCTTATCTCCTTTGGCCAGGTTAATATCTACATCTTTAAACAGTAACTCTCCATCTATGGACGCAGCTAGCTTTTCTACGTTTAAAATTTGATCACCTGCCTCACGTTCTCTTTCAAATATAATTGCAGGATAGCGACGGGAAGATGGTTTAATTTCTTCAATATTTAATTTATCGATCATCTTTTTACGAGATGTCGCTTGTTTAGACTTTGCAACATTTGCGCTGAATCTAGCGATAAATTCTTGCAGTTCCTTTTTCTTTTCTTCAGCCTTTTTATTGGCTTGCGCTTTTTGACGTGCGGCAAGTTGTGAAGACTCATACCAGAAAGTGTAGTTACCGCTATACTGATTTACTTTACCGAAATCAATATCGGCAATATGGGTACAGACGGCATCTAGAAAGTGACGGTCATGCGATACTACAATGACTGTATTTTCATAATTTGCTAGAAAATTCTCTAACCAGGAAATGGTTTCATAATCCAGGTCGTTAGTAGGCTCATCCATAATAAGGACATCTGGTGTCCCAAAAAGTGCTTGCGCTAGTAACACACGCACCTTTAATTTATTATCCATATCACCCATTAAGGTGTAGTGGTACTCCTCACCTATTCCTAGATTAGAAAGTAGTGAAGCCGCAGCGCTGTCTGCATTCCAGCCATCCATCTCTTCAAACTGGACTTGTAATTCACCTATTTTATCTGCGTTCTCATCAGTATAGTCTGCATAGAGTGCATCTATTTCTTTTTTAAGCTTATATAAAGGTTTGTTTCCTTGCAGTACGGTATCTAGAACGGTATCTTCATCATGTGCATTATGGTTTTGTTCTAAAACTGACATGCGTTTTCCAGACTCTAGACTTACATGACCACTGGTAGGTTCCATCTGGCCTGTCATGATCTTTAAAAAAGTAGATTTTCCTGCGCCATTTGCGCCTATAATTCCATAACAATTACTACCACCAAATTTTGCATTCACCTCATCAAAAAGGATGCGTTTACCGAATTGTACTGATAGATTAGAAACTGATAACATATTTTAGTCTTTGAGCGTGCAAAAATACAGATAATATTAAGTTAATACCATACTGATTTTGTTGTTTTTAACAGCTCATTAACTCGCAATAGCTCATAGAAATGTTTCTTTTGTATGCAGCCATAATGAGTATGCTTTAATGAGTTTATTTTACTTGCTTTCGCGAAAGCGTAATGACATAAATCTTTTCTACCTTTTAACGGGTATACTCTTGTTATGTTCTTCATGTAAAGAAGACTCACATACGGTCACACATATTTCTGGTAAGATTATTAACGCTCATAATAACTATGTTACAATCAGCGATTATAATGGGATAACAGACACGATACCGCTACAAAAAGATGGCTCTTTTTCTAAAACCTACAGCACTATAAGCCCTGGACTTTACACGTTCTCGCACCCTAATGAATATCAATCTTTTTATATAGCGCCAGGTGATAGTATCATGTTGCGTTTAAACACTAAAGCATTTGATGAAACGCTTGCATTTTCAGGCAATCATTCTAAGGAGAATAATTACTTAATAAATTTATATGTTCAAATAGAAAAAGAGAACAGTGCATTTTTAAATAATTATAAAAAATCACATACCGTCTTTAAAAAGATGCTGGATAGTATCACTGCTGCGCGACTCAGTGATTTAAAAGAACATACTGAGCAGCATAAATTTGATAAAGAATTCTTGTGCCATGCAGAGGAGATTATTAAGTTCTCTAGCTGGTCTAAAATAGAGCGATACGCTTTTGTCCACTACGGTAAAAATGACTTTTTAAATAATAAAGAACTACCAGATTCCTTCTATGATTATAGAAAAGAAGTAAAGGTGGATAATAACGCACTACTTAATAACATAGCGTTCAGACCTTATGTTAATGCGCTTATTTCAAATATGGCCTTTACAGCTCTAGCGAGAGACTTAGGATCTGGAGCGTTAGTAAATCGCTCTAGTTTAAAGTATCATAAAAAGCGTTTACATATTATAGACAGTTTATTCAGTCGTGGAACTATTAAAGATATTTTTGCTACAAATGACACGCAGTATTTTATTATGAATCGTAAAAATGCAAACGAGATTAATGAACTGGTAGATGTCTTTCTTAAAATGACTCATAATAAGAAGCTTAAGTCTAAAATTACAGAAATGGCTGCTACTTATATTAAACTGGATCCTGGTAATGAGATGCCTAATATTAAAATTCAAAACACTTATAAAGAATCTTTAGACCTATCCAGTCGGGTTGATAAATTAAGTGTATTATTCTTTTGGTCAGATCTGGAGCGAGAATATGCCATTAGAGTACATGATAAAATTAAAGAGTTGCGCGTTAAGTATCCAGAAATAGATTTTATAGGAATAAATCTAGATGACTCTGAGGGAAAACGATGGGAACAAGCTTATGAACGCTATGACTTTAACCCAGCTATGGAATATCAAATTCTAAACGTATCTCCTGTAAGCGCACAACTAGCTTTGCGCCATAACAACCGCAGCATGGTTATCGATAAAAACTTAACCATTATAGACCCTAGTATTAATCTATTCCATTTTCAAATCGAAACTACATTACTAGGTTATATCAACAGGTAAAAACAAAAATTAAAATAAAAAAGGCTCGCGATGCGAGCCTTTTTTATAATAGAATGATCATCTATTTAATTCCCTTTTTTATAATCTGCTAGAAACTTAGCTAGACCTATATCTGTTAATGGATGTTTTAATAGACCTTCAATAGATGAAAGTGGTCCTGTCATAACATCAGCACCTAGTTTTGCGCAGTCTATAACATGCATAGTATGTCTTACAGAAGCAGCTAAAATTTCAGTTTCAAAACCATAGTTATCATAAATCATTCTGATCTCTGCGATAAGGTTTAAGCCATCGGTACTTATATCATCTAACCTTCCTATGAAAGGAGAAACATAAGTGGCTCCAGCTTTGGCAGCTAGTAACGCCTGTCCTGGACTAAAAACTAAAGTAACATTTGTCTTAATTCCTTTATCACTAAAGTATTTACAAGCTCTTACACCATCCTTAATCATAGGTAACTTTACCACAATCTGATCATTCATAGCTGCTAGTGCTTCTCCTTCTTTTACCATTCCGTCAAAATCTGTTGAGATCACCTCAGCACTTACGTGTCCATCTACTATCTCACAGATTTTTTTATAATGGTTTAGAATATTATCTGGTCCTGTAATTCCTTCTTTGGCCATGAGAGACGGATTAGTAGTTACTCCATCTAAAACTCCCATGGATTGAGCTTCAGCTATTTGATCTAGGTTTGCGGTATCGATAAAAAATTTCATGATTTTGTAGGATGTTTTATTTAGTACAAATTAATGGATTTAATGAACAGATCTCTCTAATTAAAAAAAATAGATATAAAATGTTTTTTAACAGACCATTCTAGATATGTTCCTTATGGTTCAAAAACAGACTACTTTATATCACATAAAACAGCTGAATCTTTAGAATATTTCCATGAGGTGATATCATATCGCTTTCGCGAAAGCGGAATCGCAACAACTCTAAATTTTAATGAATTCCTAAAATTGAAAAAGTAAACTGGTTAATCATAGCCTCTATTTGTTTTAATTTATCAACACCTTTCACACTAGAAAGCCGAGGCAAATGAGCCGCATAATATATCTGATTATCAGCCATATCACTAATAGTACTAGCGAGACTCTTACTGTATTTAAAATCAGGATTTACTTCTAAAATTAAAGCCGCTATCTTTTCTATTAACTCTTTACGACTTCTAAATGCTCCATGGTCATTTTCTTGATCAACCTCGTGAAAGTGAAAGGCTTTTACACCTTCTATGACGACTATCTCATGCAGCAAACTTTCATTAATATAAGCGGTCATACTGGATTGATTTGAGGCATTTAATAACTCATGAATCGCAATTTTTATCTTTTTTTGCGCGTCATCTACATTCATGGTATGCAGGTCTATTAAATAGTGTACCCATTCCCAATACCAGCAATTAAGGTAAATTAATAGTTTATGTTTATTCTCAAAATACCTGTAAATAGAGGCCTCTGTAGATTTCATTGCTTGAGCTAACTTTTTAAAGGTAAAAGACTCAAAACCTAACTCATACATTACCTCAATACTATGCTCTAAAAGCCTTTTACCATAAACGGTTTGCTGTGGATCTTTATGATAAAGCTGTGAAGAAATACTAAACTGTATACCGCGATTCATCAAACTTATAATTGCTTCATTGAACTACAAATATAGTAAAAGACAGGTTAGGTAAATTATAACAATTATTTAAGATAGTAATACTATCAAATTTAAAATTAAACATATCTTTGCTCAAATTAATTTTAACAATTGATAACACAAGGTGTGAGATAATTCAAAACTGGATAAGGACAAACTATTAATAATTATGACAGGACTAAAAAAACACTTATTACTGGTGATACTGATGGTAAGCTCTATGACCACTTATGGTCAGTCTGTAGATCAATCACAAACTGGCGCTTGGTACATGTATTTTTACAATACAAAATTTGAAAATTCAAACTGGGGAATTCAAGGAGATTTTCAATATCGTGACTGGCAAGGTCTAGGAGACATGGAACAACTCCTTTTGCGATCTGGACTTACTTACAATCCTAAAAACACAAATGTGACTTTAACCTTAGGATATGCACATATCACTTCAGGAGAATATGGCGATTCAAATGCCACAAGTGGAGAAAGTCGTATCTATCAAGAAGCGCTTTTACCGCAAAAAATAGGAAAACGCTTTTACCTCACACATCGCTTTAGATATGAGCAACGTTTTGTAGAAGATCAAGGTTTTAGAACGCGCTATCGATACAATCTTTTTCTAAACGTGCCACTAAATAAAACTGATCTATCTAAAAAAGCGGTCTATTTAGCCCTTTATAATGAGCTATTTATTAATGGCCAGACAGATATAGGAAATGATCGATCTGTAGAATTATTTGATCGCAATAGAACTTACATAGGTGCCGGTTATGCGCTTACTGATAAATTAAGATTACAATTAGGCTGGATGAATCAAAAAACCGTAAACTGGGGCAAAGGCCAGCTGCAGTTCAGTTTACATCACTACTTTTAAAATCAACAATTAAATCAAAAACATTATGAAAAAAACAATTCAATTAATCGCAACAGCTCTGGTAATGACAAGTGTAGTTTCTTGCAACCAAAATATGAAAGAAACAAAAGCTGAAGACACACAAAACGAGTCTCCTACAGAGATTGCCATCAAAAGTGTTTTAACTGCTGAAGAGCAAGCGAGCATGACTCCAGACGAGATTATAGGTCGCCTTAAAAAAGGTAATGAGAATTTTGTAAATAATAATACGACACGTAGAGATCATTCAGCACAAAGAAGACTTGCTGCTATAGGTCAGTACCCTAAAGCTATCGTACTTTCATGTGTAGACAGTCGTGTTCCTGTAGAAGACATTTTTGACCTAGGAATAGGTGATATTTTTGTAGCTCGTGTTGCAGGAAATATTGAAAATAAAGATATCGTAGGTTCTATGGAATTTGCAACAGCTGTTGCTGGCTCTAAAGTAATCGTTGTGCTAGGCCATACCTCTTGTGGTGCTGTTAAGCATGCCATAGATAATACAGATGCTGCAGGTCTAGGCATGGATAATTTACAGGAATTGCTCAATGAAATAAGACCAGTTCTAGATAACCACGGCGATAAAGAGCATACCTCTAAGGATACTGCCTTTACAAACATGATTATAGATGAAAATGTTACTAAAACGGTGGCTGATATTAAAGCTGCTAGTGCCACATTAAATGCAATGGATGAAGAAGGTGCTATAAAAATAGTAGGGGCTACCTATAATATGGAAACAGGTGAAGTTATTTTTAATTAATTATAAAAATTAATTTTAGAAAGGCAGTGGTTTTAAGAATCACTGCCTTTTTTGTTTTATTTAATTTTTAAAGAGAGATCATAATCTCCTATTTTTGATCACGCATATATAAACTAATTCATGAGCATATTTTATTTAATAATAGGTCTAGTGTTACTTGTCATAGGTGGAGAATTCTTAGTACGATCTTCGGTAGGTTTATCACTCAAGCTTAACCTATCACGCATGATCATAGGGCTAACCGTGGTTTCTTTTGCTACTAGTGCTCCAGAATTGATTGTAAGCATACAATCTGCTATGGATGGTTTATCTGGACTAGCCTTAGGGAATGTCATAGGTTCAAATATTGCAAATATCGCACTGGTTTTAGGAGCTACCGCTTTAATAGCTCCTATGATGATTGAAAAGGACTTTTTTAAATTCAACTGGCCATGGATGATGCTTTTTAGTGTTGTGTTGTATGGAATGTTACATTTAGGAAATAACCTAGAAAGATGGGAAGGCGTTGCCTTAGTAGGTTTAATAATCCTCTTTTTAGTCCTTTTAATAAGACGTGCCCGTAAAAATCCAGAAGCGGTAGATCTAGATGAAGTACAAGATGAATCTAAATGGTGGAAAATTGTATTGTTTTTAGTCTTAGGAGGAATTGCTTTATGGCAAGGATCAGAACTACTGGTTAATGGTGCTGTACAAATCGCTAGTGATTTAGGAGTTTCAGAGGACATTATAGGATTAACCATGGTCGCTATAGGAACATCTGTTCCAGAGTTAGCTGCATCCATAATTGCCGCAGTAAAACAAGAAAAAGCGATTTCTTTAGGGAATTTAATAGGTTCTAATATCTTTAATATAGGATCAGTATTAGGTATTACGGCTGTAATAGAGCCATTTACTATAGATACAAATAGTATGGAAATACTTAACAATAATTTGTTTTGGATGATTGGAGTTTCATTTTCTATTCTACCACTGGCATACATCGCTCGTAAATTTGAAATCACACGATTTAAAGGTGCTCTATATGTATTATCTTATGCCATATTCACATACTTAGCCTTTAATACCTTATAAAATACAGGGTTATTCACAATATAACATAGTTTGTTAATACAATACCCCTAAATTTTTAGGGGTTAAAGTTTTAAATGCGTTATTTTTGTGCTGTATTTCATAAAATAATACCACATCATGTCCACATTAAGATTTAATGCCTTAAAAGAAACACTCAACCGCCAGCCTGTTGAAGTAAACGAACCAAAACGTCGTAGTGAGATTTTTGGGAAAAACGTTTTTAATAAGCAGGCGATGCGCCAGCACTTAACTAAACAAGCGTATAAAAGTGTCCTAGACGCTATGGAAAACGGTAGTAAAATAAGCCGTGAGGTAGCAGACCACATTTCAACTGGAATGAAAGAATGGTCTATACAGAATGGCGCTACTCATTATACGCACTGGTTCCAGCCACTTACTGGTGGAACAGCAGAGAAGCATGACGCCTTTTTTGAACTAGAAATGGATGGTGAAGTCATTGAAAAATTTGGTGGTGGACAGCTCGTTCAACAAGAACCAGACGCATCATCATTCCCTAATGGCGGGATTAGAAACACCTTTGAAGCTCGTGGATACACAGCCTGGGATCCTACATCTCCAGCATTCATCATGGGAACTACTTTATGTATTCCTACGGTATTTATAGCATACACAGGAGAAGCATTAGATAATAAAACACCTCTTTTAAGATCATTACAAGTTATCGATCAGGCAGCGACTGATGTTTGTAAATACTTCGATAAAAATGTTTCAAAAGTAGTGGCTACCTTAGGATGGGAACAAGAATATTTCTTAATTGACGCTGCACTAGCAGATTCTCGTCCAGATTTACAGCTATCTGGTCGCACTTTATTAGGTCACTCATCTGCCAAAGGTCAACAATTAGATGATCATTATTTCGGTTCTATTCCTTCCAGAGTCTTGAACTACATGCGCGATATGGAAACAGAATGTATGCTTTTAGGCATACCTGTTAAAACACGTCACAATGAGGTAGCTCCTAACCAGTTTGAACTAGCTCCTATCTTTGAAGAGGCAAACCTAGCCGTAGATCACAACTCCTTATTAATGGATGTGATGCGCAAGGTGGCGTCACGTCATAACTTTAAAGTATTATTCCACGAGAAGCCATTTGCTGGTGTAAACGGTTCTGGTAAACATAATAACTGGTCTCTTGCTACTAATACTGGAGTCAACTTATTATCACCAGGTAGCACACCGATGAAGAATTTACAATTCCTGACCTTCTTTATCAACACCATTAAAGCAGTTCATGATCATGAAGAGTTAATAAGAGCTACCATTGCAAGCGCCTCAAACGATCACCGTTTAGGAGCAAATGAAGCACCGCCAGCTATTATATCTGTATTTATAGGTTCACAATTAACTAATGTTCTTGATGAACTAGAAAAAGTGACTGACGGTAAATTATCTCCTGAAGAGAAAACAGACCTTAAATTAAACGTAGTAGGTAAGATTCCAGAAGTAATCCTGGATAATACAGACCGTAACCGTACCTCTCCGTTTGCCTTTACGGGTAATAAATTTGAATTACGTGCTGTAGGATCTACCGCAAACTGTGCAAACCCTATGACCGTTTTAAATGCGATAGTGGCACAGCAACTCATAGAATTTAAAGCTGAAGTTGATGCACTTATAAAGGACAAAAAACTTAAGAAAGATGAAGCAATCTTTAACGTATTGCGTGAGTATATCAAGCAGTCTAAAAAGATCCGTTTTGAAGGAGATGGTTATGGTGAAGCTTGGGAAAAAGAAGCTGAAAAACGTGGACTAAGTAATAACAAAACAACTCCTACGGCTCTTAAAGCAAAGGTTTCTAAGAAGACCATCAAGCTTTATGAAGACCTCAACATCATGAGTAAAATCGAGACAGAATCTCGTTATGAAATTGAAGTGGAAGAATATGCCATGCGCATTCAGATTGAAGGACGTATCCTAGGTGATATAGCCCGTAATCACGTGATTCCTACCGCCGTTAAATATCAAAACCGCTTGATAGAGAATGTAGTAGGATTAAAAGAAATTTATGGTAAAGACTTTAAGAAAGTTGCCAAAGAGCAAATGATTCTTATTGAAGAAATCTCTAATCACATCGAGAAAATCAACAAAGGAATCACAGAAATGACTGAGGCACGTAAAAAAGCAAATAACGCTAAAAACGCAGAGGAAACTGCCGCACAATACTGCGATAAAGTAAAACCTTACTTTGACGTGATCCGTTATAGCTGTGATAAACTAGAACTCCTAGTAGATGATGAGTTATGGCCATTGACTAAATATCGTGAACTACTTTTCACGAGATAACAATTCAGTTACTTAAACTATAGAACCTCTGATCCATACGGTCAGAGGTTTTTTTTATATTTATGCTTTCGCGAAAGCATAACATAAAAAGCTTGCAAGAATTCATGAAAAATATCATTTACTCCTTATTACTCACATGTATCTTGTTGAGTATACCATATATCGCTATGCAATGGACTAGGGAGGTGAATTGGAAGTTAATTGATTTTATAGTTGCTGGTGTTCTAATATTTTCTTTCCTTACGGGGATATCATTACTCATCAAAAGCATCAAGGATAAAAAGCGATTGGTGTTCTATATCATTGCCTTAATTCTAATCTTTGTAATGATTTGGGTAGAACTGGCAGTTGGAATCTTTAATTCACCTATTGCTGGAAATTAGATTTCTTAACAACCTCTTCATACTTTTTCCTAAATACTAAGAACTAGATACTGACTACTACCTACTAACTCAGTAACTTTGCAACATGAGTCAAGATATTTCTAAAAGATATGCGCAGCGCGGTGTGAGTGCTGGCAAAGAAGATGTACATAACGCGATTAAAAACGTAGATAAAGGATTGTTCCCGCAAGCCTTTTGTAAAATCGTACCCGATCATTTAACAGGATCACAGGATCATTGCTTGATCATGCATGCAGATGGCGCTGGGACTAAGTCCAGTCTCGCCTATATGTACTGGAAAGAAACCGGAGACATATCAGTTTGGAAAGGAATCGCTCAAGATGCTTTAATCATGAATGTGGACGACTTACTTTGTGTAGGTGCCACAGATAATATTTTACTCTCTAGCACCATAGGAAGAAATAAAAATCTCATTCCTGGCGAAGTCATCAGTGCGATCATTAATGGAACTGAAGAACTCATCGCAGATCTTAAATCTCACAGCGTAGAAATTATCTCTACCGGTGGAGAAACGGCAGATGTAGGAGATCTAGTGCGCACCATTATCGTAGATTCTACCGTAACGGCGCGCATGAAACGTGAAGATGTAATCGATAATGCAAACATTACAGCTGGTGATGTGATCGTAGGGATATCCAGTTTTGGTCAGGCTAGCTATGAGACAGAATATAATGGCGGTATGGGATCTAACGGTCTTACCAGTGCCAGACATGATGTGTTTAATAAATCATTAGCAACAGATTTCCCAGATAGCTATGACCATGCAGTACCGGAAGATTTGGTTTATTCTGGCTCAAAAAATCTGACTGATGCGGTAGAGAATAGTCCGCTGGATGCAGGGAAATTAGTCCTGTCTCCTACTCGTACTTATGCACCGATTATAAAAAAGATTCTAACCACTGTCAATAAAACCGATTTACATGGAATGGTGCACTGTTCTGGTGGCGCGCAGACTAAGATTCTACATTTTGTAAAAAACCTGCATATCATTAAAGATAATATGTTTGAGTTACCACCATTGTTCAAAATGATTCAAGCAGAGTCTGGTACAGACTGGAAAGAAATGTACCAGGTATTCAACATGGGACACCGCATGGAACTCTATGTAAATGAATCTATTGCACAACAAATTATTGATATTTCAAAATCCTTTAATGTAGATGCTCAAATTATAGGACGTGTAGAGTCTGCCGATTCTAAAAAGCTGACTATTGATAGTGAATTTGGCGTTTTTGAGTATTAAAAATAAAGCTATTTTAATCTCGCTTTCGCGAAAGCGTAATTAATAAACATAATCCTATTTTCCTTATTTTCGCATCACTTGAAATAGACCATGATAGATAAATTAAATATAGTAAAAAATCGTTTTGACGAGGTAAATGATTTAATCATACAACCCGATATTATAGCTGACCAAAAACGATATGTACAACTTACTAAAGAATATAAAGATCTTAAAGCTTTAATGGATAAGCGTGAGCAGTACATCACACTCACGGCAAATCTAGATGAAGCTAAAGAAATAATCGAAGACGGCAGCGATGCTGATATGGTAGAAATGGCTCAAATGCAAATGGATGAAGCTAAGGAAGCCATTCCTGCATTAGAGGAAGAAATACGCATGATGCTTATTCCTAAAGATCCTGAAGATGCTAAAAATGCGGTAATGGAAATACGTGCTGGTGCTGGTGGTGATGAGGCGAGTATTTTTGCCGGTGATTTATTCCGTATGTATGAAAAATACTGTTCTAGTAAAGGCTGGAGCACAAGTA
>P_2C_Liq_1_UnCtyDRAFT_1000410_pt1 | contig 18453 bp, 13 predicted proteins | sample Pon2CUnioCityCA_2_FD_10234 | JGI IMG/M metagenome (IMG submission 10234) | reverse complement strand
AGGCCGTTAATCCCAGCCCCCCGTCCTCAGCTAACCCAGTCCTCGTAGTCTCTCCCTCAAACCCTCGACATGGCTAAGACCAAGAAACCCACATCCGAGTCCTCCAGCAAAGCCCTCAAACCAACCACGGCTGACAGCGATCGCCTCGACGACCCCAAAAACTACTTTAACCGCGAGTTAAGCTGGCTCGAATTTAACTATCGGGTTCTCTACGAAGCCCTCGACGATCGCATCCCCCTCCTCGAACGCCTTAAATTCATGGCGATTGTCAGTACCAACCTNGACGAATTCTTTATGGTTCGCGTGGCCGGACTCAAACAACAAGTCAAAGCCGAAGTTCGTAAACTCACCCCCGACGGTCGCAGTCCCCAACAACAACTCAACGATATTAGCGATCGCCTCCATCCCATCTTTGCCGAACAACACCAGCATTTCCAAACCATTCTCCGGCCTCAACTGGCCGATCATGGCATTTACCTCCTCGACTACATCGACCTCAACCAAGAACAACGCACCTACCTGCAAACCTACTTCGAGGAGAAAATTTTCCCCGTCCTCACCCCCCTCGCCGTAGACCCCGGCCATCCCTTCCCCTTCATCTCCAACCTCAGCCTCAACCTAGCCGTCGTGGTCAAAGATCCCGAAATTGACCAAGAACACTTCGCCCGCGTCAAAGTTCCCAAAGTTCTCCCCCGCTTCATCGAACTCCCCGGACCGGACAATCCTGACAGCAACCACCAGGGCCTTAACTGGGTCGGTGTCCCTCTCGAACAAGTCATCGCCCATAACCTCGAAGCCCTCTTTCCGGGGATGAATATCCAGGAATATCACCCCTTCCGCATCACCCGCAACGCCGATATCGCCGTCGAAGAAGACGAAGCCGATGACCTACTGCTGGCGATCGAACAAGAACTCCGAAAACGACGCTGGGGCGGGTCCGTCGTGCGCATGGAAGTTCCCTCAACCCTTTCTCCAGAAGTGCGGGATATGTTAACACGAGAACTCTCCCTCGCCCCAGAAGATGTCTATGAGGTCGAAGGACTCCTCGGACTAGGCGATCTCATGTCCTTTATGGGACTTCCTCTCCCAGACCTCAAAGATACCCCCTGGACACCCGTCATTCCCGCTCGCTTCCGCCAGTTTAGCGACGTTGACTTTAACCTCAATCAAACCAGTGGTGACGGAGATCATGACCTATTTACTGAAATCCGCGAACGGGGCGATGTCCTGTTTCATCACCCTTATCACTCCTTTACCGCTACAGTACAACACTTTATCACCACCGCCGCCCATGACCCCGATGTGTTGGCCATCAAAATGACCCTCTATCGCACCTCAGGGGATTCACCGATCATTCATTCCCTGATTGATGCGGCTGAAAATGGCAAACAAGTTGCCGTTTTAGTTGAACTTAAAGCCCGATTTGACGAAGAAAATAACATCCTTTGGGCGAGAAAACTAGAGCAAGCCGGTGTTCACGTTGTCTATGGATTAGTGGGGTTAAAAACCCACACCAAAATTTCCATGGTTGTGCGTCAAGAAAAACAACATATTCGTCGTTACGTCCATATTGGAACTGGAAACTATAATCCCAAAACCGCAAAACTCTACACAGATTTAGGGATTATCACCTGTAACGATGAAATTGGTGCCGACTTGACCGATTTATTTAATCATCTCACCGGTTACTCCCGGCAACGTTCCTATCGTAAACTGCTCGTGGCCCCCGTGAATATGCGCGAACGGATGGAACAACTCATTCGTCAAGAGATCGATCATGCCAAAAACGGCGGTAGTGGACGGATTGTAGCCAAAATGAACGCCCTCGTCGATCCCAAACTCATCGCCTCACTCTATGAAGCCTCCCAGGCGGGAGTTGAGATTGACCTAATTGTCCGAGGCATTTGTTGCCTACGTCCAGGAATCAAAGGGTTAAGCGAGAATATCCGGGTCATTAGTATCATTGGGCGCTTTTTAGAACATTCGCGCATCTTTTACTTCTATAATGAAGGACAAGAACAGGTATTTATTGGCAGTGCGGACTGGATGCCTCGTAATCTCAACCGCCGGGTTGAGGCGGTGGTTCCGGTTCAAGATCCCACCATCGCTAAGGATTTACAAGAAATCTTGGGGATTATGCTCTCGGATAATCGCCAGGCTTGGGAGTTGCAAACGGATGGCTCTTATGTCCAACGTCGTCCGAGCGACAATGGGATTGCACAAGGCTCTCATGAAATTTTGATGCAGATGGCCATGTGATAAAACGGACAGATAACATCCCATGGGGAATACTGGAGAGGGAGGAGGCCGATGGAGTATGGAGATGCACATCGCGACGGCTTGAGATGACAATTCAGTTCGGACGGGAGATTTGTGGTGATCTAGAGCAAGCGCAACGGCGGGAATGGCTAGTGACCAATGGTATTGGTGGCTATGGCTGCGGGACCATAGCGGGGTTACTGACACGTCAGTATCACGGTCTTTTGATCGCAGCGACTGAACCCCCCTGTCGCCGTCGCTTGCGGGTGGTGAAACTCGATGAAACGGTGCAGTTGGGGGGAAAGTCCTATCCTCTGTATACCAATCGTTGGGCGGATGGGACGGTGGCGCCGCGAGGCTATTATTATCTCGAACAGTTTCGTCTCGACGGCCGTACGCCGATTTGGTGCTACGCCTGTGCTGAGGCGCGGCTGGAAAAGTCGATTTGGATGGAATGGGGGCGTAATATAACCTACATTCGCTATCATCTGCGTCAAGGTAGCCGATCGCTGAGTCTCTCGATTAAAGCCTTAGTCAATGATCGCAGTCATCATGGCGGGATCACTGGGGAAAATTGGGAGATTTCTCCGTGTCCTCAGGGGGTGAAACTCTCCTGCGAGGGGGGAAGTCCCTGTTATGTTTTAAGCGATCGCGGCCGAGTGAGTGAAAGCTACAACTGGTATGCTGGCTTTGACTTAGCCCTAGAACGCGATCGTCACACCGGCGACTGTGAAGATCATCTCCACGGTGTCAGCCTTAAAGCCAACTTAGACCCCGGAGACTCCCTCACCGTCGCCGTCAGTACCGACCCCATCTCTGAGTTAGACGCCGCCGCCGCCTGGGAGCGCTATCAGGCCCGAGAGCAACAGTTACTCTGTACCTGGAGAAAACACCACCCTTCTCCCCCGGCGCCAGACTTCCCAGCGTCAGAAGACACCACTCCCCCCTGGATTCAACAGTTAGTCTTAGCTGCTGATAGCTTTTTGGTGACTCGTCAACCGTTGTATATCAACCCCAACGGTTGGGAAACAACCGTGTTAACTGGCTATCCCTGGTTTGGGGATTGGGGTCGCTACACCATGATGAGTCTACCTGGATTGACCTTAGCCAGCGGTCGTCCTGAATTGATGCGCTCGATTTTAACCACCTCCGCTCGCTATTTTAAAAACGGTGTTCTTCCTAATGTCTTCCCCGATGACGGCGGGCCACCGGCTTATAACACCGTCGATGCTAGTCTTTGGTATATCGAGGCTGTACGTCTGTATTTTAAGAGTAGCGGCGATCTCTCCTTTCTCGAACAAATCTATCCCAGCCTCGTCGAAGTGATGGAAGCTTACTGTTGTGGCCTCACTCCTGGAATTGAACTCGATCGCCAAGATGGGTTATTAGAATCAGCGGCCCAACTAACCTGGATGGATGCCAAAGTCGGTGACGAGGTGATTACCCCTCGCCAGGGTAAAGCCATTGAGGTCAATGCACTCTGGTATAACGCCGTTGTCGCCATGACTCACTTTGCTGAAGCCCTCGGACACCGCTCTAAGGCTTATCACGCCCTAGGACGGCAAATTCAAGCCGGATTTCAACGGTTTTGGAATTCCAATTTAGGCTATTGTCACGATGTCCTCGATGGGCCTGAAGGGGATGAGAGCCAATTACGGCCCAACCAACTCTTGGCGGTGTATCTTCCTGGACCGTTGTTCTCTCTGGAGCGTCAAGGCGCTATTTTGGAGGTCTGTCGTCGCTCTCTGTTGACCTCCTATGGTCTGCGATCGCTCAGTTCCGATGATTTGCAATATGTCGGAGTCTATGAGGGCGATTTAACTCAGCGCGATCGCATCTACCATCAGGGAACGGCCTGGGCCTGGTGGTTGGGAATCTACAGTTTGGCCCATTACCGACTCTATCAGAACCGTTGCGAAGCTCTCAGTTTCCTTACCCCCTTAGCAGACCATCTCCAGACGGCGGGGTTAGGACAAATCAGTGAAATTTTCGATGGGGATGAACCCATGTTGCCCCGAGGCTGTATCGCTCACGGGGCAGCCGTTGCCTCAACCTTATGGGCCTGGCGAGCCATCACCCAGTCGAGTTCAATCTCTTTAGCTGACCGTTGAGACAGCATAGGCAACTGCAATAATGCCGGCAACGAACAAGGCCGCTAACGCACCAAGCACCGCATAATTGCGCTTTTCTTCACGGGTGGGGGGTTCGGCTTCGTACATTTTCGGTTCGATGGCATAGTTATTGAGCCGGCCACCCTCTTCATCAACGTAAGGCATAAATAAATAGTCCTAATGTTAGTCTTGTTAACTAACACCACTATAGCGCTATCAATGCCAACAGTCACGGAAGCATAGGCAAAGAGAAGTAGAAGGTACTCCCTTGGCCGAGTTGGCTTTCGACGCGAATGGTTCCTCCGTGGAGTTCCACCAAGCGTCGTGTAATGGCTAAGCCAATCCCCGTTCCTCCCGAATGTCGCGATCGCGATCGCTCGGCCCGCCAGAAGCGATCAAACACATAGGGCAAATCCTCCGTTGCAATGCCAATCCCCGTATCACTGACCGCCGTCCAGATATAGGGTTCTTCGCACCAAGATTTCACGGAAATTGTACCATAGTCTGAATAGCGGACGGCATTTCCCAACAGATTCATGAACACCTGTTCAATGCGATCGTAATCGGCAAACACATTCGGCAAATCATCAGGACAGTTTAAGGATAAGGTCAGTTCATCAATGAGTTGCTCTGAGAGACGATCAATCAAATTTTCCAACAAACGACACAAACACAGTGGTCTAGGGTTAATCGTTAGATAGCCCGCTTCGGCTTTCGAAAGTTCCTGTAAATCGTTCACTAATCGTTCCAGACGACGGGTTTCTCGTGCCAACTTATCATAAGTTTCGGGAGTCGGATCGAGCTGTCCATCGGCAAGTTCTTCTAAGTAGCCTCGCATCACAGTCAGAGGTGTTCGTAACTCATGAGTCATGTCGCTAATCAGTTCACGCCGCCGATTTTCAATCTCGCGAATACTATCCGCCATGCGATTAAAACTAAGACTCAGTTGATAAAATTCGGGAATTTCACTCATCGGCATTCGCTCATCAAAATCCCCAGCAGCAAAGCGTTGTGTAATCTGCCGCATCCGTCGTAGCGGTAGGGTAATCCGCCGCGATAGCCAATAACTTAACAGACCCGCCGCAGATGCACCACTAATCACTGACCAAAAAGTGCTACGGTTCCAGGTGATTTCAAACCCTTTGACAATGTAAGTTTTGACGGAGCGAACGCTAAAAAACTCCGTACTTTCCATTTGTTCGAGTTGAACGATAAATTGTCGAGGAGAATAGATTTTACTAATTAGGATAAAACTGCCTAATCCAACCAGCATGACCAGTAAATGGGACAAAAACAAGCGTATTTTAACGTCAACCTTCATAAAAGCAATGCCAATAATACATTTAATAAACTTGCCTAAAGTGACCACAGCTCGGCGATCGCCCGCTAACCGCAAGGGTACGCCCCTACCTAATTCTCCTATTCCCTCTTCCCTGTTCCGGTGTTCCGGTGTTCCCTAAACAAGCAAATGTTCACTAATTAACGCCGGGAACTCATCGGGAGTACAAGCAAAAGTGGGAATCCCCAAACGAGCGAAGTCATCAGCATTAGTCGTATCATAACGAGGAACCCCCGTCTCATCGATCGCCAACAGACTAATTACCCGTACCCCAGATGCGAGGAGTTGAGCGAGCGATCGCCACAACAGCTGACGATCGCCACCATCATACAGATCACTGATCAGAATCAACACCGTCTCTTGCGGCCGTTGAATCGTCTCCAAGCCGTAGCGTAAAACCGCCGAAATATCAGTTCCACCGCCTAACTGCATCCCCAGCAACAGTTCGAGGGGATCATCGAGAAGCGGCGTTAACTCCAACACCGAGGTATCAAACGCCAAAAGCCGAACCTTCAGTAAAGATACAGACGCCAAAACCGAAGCCAAAACGCTAGCATAGACCACTGAACCCGCCATAGAAGCACTCTGATCCAAACACAGAAGAATATCTTGTCGGATCTCGGGAGGAGTCCCACGGTGAATCAATTTTTCAGGGATGATCGTGCCATAGTGGGGTTGATAGTGTTTGAGATTGGCATACAGGGTGCGTTGCCAATCAATATCGCGGTATCGAGGATGTCGCTGAGGTAGCCGCTGACGCAGACGGCCCAACAGAGCCTGTTGCGTCGCCGGATGTAGCCGCCGTTCGAGATCCTCAACCACCTGACGAACAATCTGGCGAACTCGGTCTTGAAGCGAGTCCGGTAAAGTGGGGGCCAAACTCAGGATCTCGGCGACTAATAGCACATCCGGGTCCAGATGATCACTAAGGGTGTGATCGAGGAGAAGCGATCGCAAGTTGACCCGTTCGATCGCATCATGCTGCATCACCTGAACCACCGCCTGGGGAAAATCGGTGCGAATCTCGTCGAGCCAGCGAATCACCCCCGGCGTTGAGCGTCCAAGTCCCCCCGAGCGAGTCGGTTGATAGAGAGCCTCAAGCGATCGCAGGCGACGGTTCGCCAAATCAGCCTCAGACCCCCGTACATCGGGATTAGCCTCGATCGCATCGCTCCCCAAAATCAATCGCCAACGGCGAGAAGCTTGTACATTAGAAGGAAGGTTAAGATTGTCGTTCATGACTAACGCTCGTTACCTTAATAAAAACTAAACCGCTCTGTTGATCCAAGTTGATCCAACAGAGGGACGAGAAACTCGTTGTAACGTTTAAGTAGACCAATCGGGTGGATTCTCTCGTTTTTCAGAGAGTCAAGCAGAATACAATACAGAGCGAGTCCCTGATTGAGCGAGTCCCCTGGGCCTATCGGTTGATTATTTTCTTCCACTCCGGCATGAAACTACGAAAGAAAACTTTACTCATCGTCGGTGCGGCGTTGGTGGCGCTAAATATCACAATTTACGCCATATCTTCGTTAATCTTGCTTAGAGATTTCACGCATCTAGAGCAGCAATACGTCCAGCAAGACGTGACCCATGCCTTGCGTGCCATTGACCATGAACTCTCGGGTCTGAATACTATTGCCCGAGACTATGCCGAGTGGGACGATACCTATCAGTTTATCAAAACCGGAAATCCCGAATACGTGCGATCGAACCTGATCGACTCCACCTTTTCCTACCTGAACCTCAACTTTATGGTCTTCGTCGATGCCGAAGGGACAATTCGCTTCGAGAAAGCCTACGATCGCCCCCAAAACCGAGCCATCGACCTGGGCCATAGCTTAACGCCCTTCTTAGACCCCAACTATCCCCAACAATCCTTACTGATTCGCGATCGCGCCAACGACAGCATTCAGGGCATCCTAAACCTCAACGGCCAAGCCGTCGCCATTGCAGCCCGGCCCATCGTCACCAGTCAAATTACCGGTCCCCCTCGCGGAACCCTGATTGTCGGGCGCAACTTTGGCGATCGCGCCATCACCCGTCTAAGCGAACAAACCCAACTCTCCCTGGCCTTTTACCCCCGAAACGCCTCATCATTCCCCGCCGACGTACAACAGGCCTGGCAAGACTTACTCGACAACCCCCAAGAGAGTCCTCTGCCATCAAGTCCCCTACCATCAAGTCCCCTACCATCAAAAGGTCGCCCCTTCAGTGAATCCGTCCTAGAGCAAGATCGCCAAATCACCCTAGATCACTTCAATCGTCAGGGAAACCCAGTTCGCCAAAAATCACGTTTTCCCTATCTGCCCCTTCCTCCCGGAGAACGTATCGCCGGATATACCCTAATTCAGGGTCTCGATCACCAACCCATCGGACTGCTGCGCGTCGATGCCCCCCGAGCCATCTACCAACAAGGACAAATCAGCATTCGTTACTTTTCCCTCGCCCTGATCACCGTGGGCGTGGTGTTCAGTGGCTTAACCCTGCTACTGATTGAAAAACTGGTCTTGTCGCCCCTCTCTCGCCTCAGTGAGAGTATGAATCAACTCAAACAAGCCGGCGATCCCGAGTTGCGCCTGGCCAGCGTTGGCGAAGATGAACTATCGAGCCTCGCCTATACCGTCAACGAGATGCTCGACGCCCTGGGGCGATCGCAATCCGAGCGGCAAGAAACCGAAGAACGCTATCGTTTAATGGCCGAGAACTCCACTGACCTCATCGCCCGGCAAAATCCCGAGGGTCAATTTCTCTACGCCTCCCCCGCCTGCGAAGTCCTACTCGGCTACACCCCTGAAGAACTCATCAAGTGCTACGCACGAGATCTTGTCCATCCCCTCGATCGCGACACCTTCGACTACTCCACCGCCGAAGTTCTCAGCACCACCACCTCCCTCACCCTCAGCTACCGCATTCGTCATAAAGACGGTCATTACATCTGGTTTGAAACCACCAGTCGAGCCTTTGGCGATCGCAACCGTCAACCCAGCGACAGCCAAAGCCAAAGCGAGCCAATTCGCGAAATTGTCAGCGTCTCGCGGGACATCACCGAACGGAAACTGGCCGAAGAAGACCTGCGAGAAAGCGAAGCCTCGATTCGGGCCATCTATAAAGTCACCTCCTCCCGTCAACTCGACTTCCGCCAACGGCTACAAGGTCTCCTCGAACTAGGACGACAGCGGTTCGGCATGGAAATTGGCATCCTCTCGCGCATCCAAGATGAAGACTTTGAAATCCTGGAAGTTCAATGTCCCAAAACCCCGGCGGGTCTGGTAGTCAGTCGTCCCCTGCTGCCGGGTCAGCATTTACCTCTAGCTGAAACCTATTGTTTTCGGACGATGGAGGCCAATGACCCCTTATATTTTGAATTTCTCCTAATGTACGGCACCAACGTGCCACCGAAATATGGCCCCTTCCGCATTCAAGCCTACATTGGCACCCCCGTCATTGTGGCCGGTGAAGTCTATGGAACCCTGAGTTTTTCGAGCCAGACCCCCCTTCATGAGCCATTTAAACCTGTCGATCGCGAAATCCTAAAATTAATGGCCCAATGGATTGGCGGAGAAATTGAACGACAAGACACCGCCGCCGACTTGGCCCGCACCCGCGATCGCGCCCTAGCGGCTACCCAAGCCAAAAGCGAATTTCTGGCTACCATGAGTCACGAAATTCGCACCCCCATGAATGCCGTGATTGGTATGACGGGGTTGCTGCTGGACACGGAACTCTCCCTCGAACAACGGGATTTCGTCGAGACGATTCGTAGTAGTGGCGATACCCTACTGACGATTATCAATGACATTCTCGACTTCTCCAAAATTGAATCGGGCAAACTCGAACTCGAACAACACCCCTTCGACTTGCGGGCCTGTATCGAACAATCCCTAGATTTACTCGCCTCCAAAGCCACCGGGAAAGGATTAGAACTGGCCTACCTGATGTCCAATGACACACCCCAACATATCTGTGGTGATGTGACCCGAGTGCGCCAGATTCTCGTCAACCTGCTCAGTAACGCCGTTAAATTTACCGATCAAGGTGAAGTGGTGGTGTCCATCTCGGCGGAGTTGATTGAAACTGAGACCGAGAATGACTCAGACGAAAATGGGAATGGGGCTGCCGAACCTCCCCAGACCGGAACCGAGACGGAGTCAGACACCTCAAACACCGAGAACTTAAAATTTCCCTATTATCGGATTCAGTTTGCCGTCCGCGATACGGGGATTGGTATCCAGAGCGATCGCATGCACCGTTTATTTCGCTCCTTTTCCCAAGTCGACTCCTCCACCACTCGTCAATATGGGGGAACAGGCCTGGGATTAGCCATCAGTAAGCGTCTGGCTGAGATGATGGGTGGGGTCATGTGGGTCGAAAGTATGGGTTATGCTACCGGCGATCGCCCCGATTGGTTTAATGTTAGCAGCGACCCGAACCAACCGGGTTCGATTTTTTACTTTACCCTGGTGGCTCCCCAAGCGCCTCAAGTCCCCCTGGTCAAATCTCTGCGTCATCGCGTCGAACTACAGGGGAAACGCTTGCTGGTTGTCGATGATAACGCCACCAACCGCAAGATTTTAACCTTAGCCACCCAAGGCTGGGATATGGAGACCTTAGCGGTTCCCGATGGTCCTACCGCCTTAGAGGTTGTCCCCCAAGAACCCCCCTTCGACCTGGCTATTTTGGATATGCAGATGCCCGATATGGACGGGTTAACCCTAGCCCAAGAACTCGGGCAGTTGGAGGTGATGAAAGACGTGCCGCTGATTATCCTCACCTCGATGGGGTCAGAACTGCAAGGGGTTGAGGTTCCCCTAGCGGCTGTATTGAATAAACCCATTAAACAGTCACAACTCTATGACATCTTGGTCGGGGTCTTGAGTGGGGAACCGGTGGAACGAGAATATGAGAAAACACCGAAGTTAGATGGTCATTTGGCCGATCGCTTCCCCCTGAAAATTTTGGTGGCCGAAGACAATGCGGTGAACCAAAAAGTGGCCACCCAAACCCTCGCGCGTATGGGCTATCGGGCTGATGTAGTGGGCAACGGAGTTGAAGTGCTCGATGCCTTAACGCGGCAGCATTATGATGTGGTGTTAATGGATGTACAAATGCCGGTGATGGATGGTTTAGAGTCCTCTCGTCGCATTTGCCAGAAATGGTCGAAGTCCCGTCGTCCCTATCTGATTGCGGTGACAGCCAATGCCATGCAGGGCGATCGCGAAGACTGTATTGCCGCCGGGATGGACGACTATATTAGTAAACCCATTCGCGTCAATGAGCTGATTCAGGCCCTATCTCGTTGTCCGGTGACGGGGACGGTGTCCCTGAAAGCCTTAGCCGCCGACCGAGAACCGTCTGAGCGACGAGAAGCGGCTGAAGTGCCTCCTGAAGCGAATTTGCCGATTCTCAATCAAAACACCTTAGAGGATTTGCGCGAAATTGAAGCCCTAGAGGAGTTAGTGGATTTATATTTACAAGAAACCCCGCAACTGCTCGATGGGGTGGAAACGGCGATCGCTGATCACAACGCCCAACAGTTACGGGAATCGGCTCACTCTCTCAAATCTACCAGTGCCGCCCTCGGTGCCAATCCCCTCTCTGAACTGAGTCGGGAACTCGAAGAAAAGGGTAAAGCCGAGGACTTTACCGGAGTCAATGAACTCTGGGAACGCGTAATTCAGCAGTACGATCGCACTGTCGATGCCCTGCAAGCGGCGAAAGAGGAGGAATCCTCCCCAGATAGCCAAGAACAAGAGCTGACCATGAACAATTGAAAAAAGGGCGACCCTAAAGGTGCGCCCCTACGTCTTTTCTATTGCCTGTTGCCTATTCCCTGTTCCCTCCCCCTACGCCATGGCCGAGGCGTGGGGACGGGCAAAAATCATACGGCCCGCCGAGGTTTGTAACGCACTGGTGACGACGACATGAATTTCGTTGCCGATGAGGTCAGAACTCTCCTCAACGACGACCATCGTGCCATCATCGAGATAGCCAACACCCTGATCCGGTTCCTTGCCCGTTTTCAAGATTTTGACCTCAATATCATCCCCAGGAATATAGGAGAGGCGAACCGCTTGCGCCAGTTCATTGATATTGAGAACGGCCACCTTTTGTAACGTAGCCACTTTGCTGAGATTAAAGTCGTTGGTGAGGAGAGTGGCATTGATTTCCGCCGCCAGACGGACTAACTTCGCATCCACCGTCATCGGTTCGTCATAATCAGCGGCATAGATGTCAATGCGCTCAGGATAGTCTTCCTTGATCTGATTGAGAATATCCAGACCCCGTCTACCGCGAACCCGCTTCCCATCGTTAGAGGCGTCGGCGACCTGTTGCAGTTCCTCTAGGACGAACTGGGGAATGAGAATCGGCCCTTCGAGAAATCCCGTATCCAGGAGATTCTGGATTCGTCCGTCGATAATACAACTGGTATCAACCACCTTGGTGCTGGCGGGTTTGAGGGTTCCTTCAGCCACCATTAAACTTTCAACACTATTGGGGTTGAGCAAGCGCAAGAAAGCTCGGCCATGGGTATCCGCCAGAGTGACCCCCAGAAAGCCGAACATGACGCTCCCCAACACCGCTACAAAGGGTTTGATGAAGCTGAAGTCTTTGGGGATGGGAACGAGGAAGACTGGGGCTAACATCAAGTTAGCGACCAATAGCCCCGCCACTAAGCCCAGGGCGCGGGTAAGGAGGACTTCCAGGGGCATTTGACGGATGTTGGCTTCGATACGGCGATAGGTCGTTTGTACCGAGAGGCCGACTACACCACTGATGAGGGCGGCAAAACTTGCCACCACCCAGCGTAAGCCGTCAATGTTGGTGACTTGCTGCATCGCACTCCCAGGAAGGAGTTCAATGCTGAAAAAGCCTACCCCGGCTCCCGCAATGATGAATGAGATGATAATAAGTGCGTCGAGCATCGTTTGGATTCCGGTTAGGACGGGATCGAGTTGGGTTGGGGAAGCGAGCGGTTGGGTTAAAGGGGTGAGTTTCCGGCGCACTCTGGCGGCCGTGTTGAATGGGGTTCTCCAGAATGGAGATGGCTTTAACCTCAACATTTAAACCATTATAAAGGCTGATTCCCAAGGGCGATCGCTCTGGGTCACTCCGGGTCACTCCTGGGTCACTCCTGGGTCGGTTCAGATGCTTAAGTGGCTCGGGTTGGCTTCATTTCTCTCGATTAACCCCTGTTCCACTGTTGGCTATGACATCGTTTTACCTCTGGCCGATGAAACGCCTTTGCTACCGACATTTCTGCATGATGCAAGTCTGCCCTCTCGGGATGTTAAGCCCCTTTCATTCGGGTCTTCGAGAAGGTATCTTAATACTATCATTGCTAAAGGCGGCTAAAGCCGCACGAGTCGCTTTTCCGCCCCGCTCTAAAGAGACGGGGCTACTCAGCTACCGAGTTTCTTACGTGTTACCTCCACAAACGGGTTCCTCGTCCTGGCTGGCTCAAACCTATGGTCCCCCAAGGTCGGCCTATGTCCATATTCCCTTCTGTCGCCGCCGTTGTTTTTATTGTGATTTCCCGATTTCGGTGATTGGCGATCGCCACTCCGGAGATCAGGCCCCCGCCATCACTCGCTATGTTAACCATCTCTGTCGTGAGATTCGCGGCACTCCCTCGCTGGGAAACGCCCTAGATACGGTGTTTTTGGGCGGAGGGACTCCCTCGTTGCTCTCGCCGGGGCAATTGCGGCAAATTTTGCAGAGCTTACAGGAGCAATTTGGGCTAAATCCGGGGGCAGAGGTCTCAATTGAGATGGACCCCGGAACCTTTGATCGAGCCAAGTTGCAGGGCTTTCTAGCCGCCGGTATTACCCGAATTAGCTTCGGCGCTCAGGCGTTTCAGGATGAGTTGCTGGCGGCCTGTGGGCGATCGCACTCGGTAGGGGATATCTATGCCGCCTATGAGTTACTGCAAGAGGAGGGGGCCAGCAATGTCAGTTTTGATCTGATCTCAGGACTGCCCTACCAACGCCTAGAACAATGGCAAGCCTCGTTAGGGGAAGCGATCGCCCTCAAGCCACAACATCTGTCGGTGTATGACCTCATTGTCGAACCCAAAACGGTCTTTGCCCGCCGCTACGAGTCAGAAACCCATCCTCTCCCCGACGGCGACACAGCCGCCGAGTTCTATCGAGAGGCGATCGCCCAACTCCAAGCCGCCGGCTACCAGCATTACGAAATCAGTAACCACGCCCAACCCGGCTACACCTGTCGGCACAATCAAACCTATTGGCAAAATCGTCCCTGTTATGGGTTTGGCATGGGGGCAACCAGTTACACCCAGGGACAGCGCCTAGCTCGTCCTAGAACCCGTGTTGACTACGTAACATGGCTTGAACACTATCTCGACGCAAACGGATACCTTGACGCGCCCCCAGTCTCCCCCAATGACCTGATTTTAGAGACGCTTATGTTGCGCCTACGGTTAGCCGGCGGTATTCCCATCTCCGAACTCAAAGAGAATCTCGGCCCCCAAGCCTTAGAGAACGTTAAGGAGGCGATCGCCCCCCACATGAACCAAGGCTGGGTTCACTGGGGGCCAGAGGCGTTTCGTTTGAGCGATCCCGAAGGCTTCCTCTTTTCCAACACCATCCTCTCAACCCTGTTTAACGCCCTAGACAGCATAGGACAAATTGACATCCTCCCACACTAATTCAAAGAATATAGTGTGGGATTCCCACCATCACTGATGGGGTTTCCTCTTTCCACGACTCGACTTACTTTGAGGAGTTTCCCCACCACGGCAGAGGTCGATGTCTCCACCAGGCGTGAGTTCCCGTATGCCCTACGGTACTTAATCCTAGTTTACAATAGTTCGGACATTTTTCCGTGCGAGCGCTGAAGCCCCTATTTCCTCGTTGGCTTAACGGTCTTGAGAGGCGGCTGAAACCCTCATTCTCTCGTTGTCAGTCCAAAACTGTCCGGAGTGTTGATGTGAGACATTCAGTCAATATCGGCGACTTAGTCTCGTCTCCCTTGAGTTATTTTGACATTCCTGGCTATCACCTAGAACTCAAAGATATTGATGAATTGCTACAGCAGCCAACTAGCCCCCATCATGTGATTATCGGTGGCGGTGGTTTGTTATTTCCACGCTTCCTTGAGAATTTGCAACAACTCCAGCAACGTCCAAAACAGGGACGGGTAATTCTTTGGGGAGTGGGCCAACAATCCTATGAGAATCCCTCTGAGTCTTGGCGGAACTTTGACTATGCACCCTATCTTGAGGGCGTTGATTTAGCCGGAGTTCGCGATTATGATGTTGGCTTACCTTGGCTTCCTTGTGCCAGTTGTATGCACCCGGAATTTGACCGTCCTCGTTCTCCTAAACATGAGATGGTGGTCTTTTCTCACAAGAAGTTTCGTCTGACATTTAAGGGGTTGCCAACTTTTAGCAATGAACAGGTCGATTTTCGCGCTGTTTTAGACTTTTTAGGCTCAGGTGAAACGATTATAACCAGTTCTTTTCATGGGGCTTACTGGGGAACCTTGTTAGGACGAAAGGTGTTGGCGTTTCCCTTTAGCAGTAAGTTTTATAGCTTAAAACATCGTCCGGGACTTTATCCTGTAGAACGCTGGCGACCTAAAAAGTATAAGATATCTCTATTTGGGAAAACCCTCTACCAAAAATTTTCCCAGGATTGGTTTCAATGTCAGACTGACAATTGGCAAGATTATCTTGATACTTGTCAGGCGTATCCTGATAGTTTAGAGGAATGTCGAGAGCAGAATCGGCAGTTTTATCGGCAAGTTGTGGAATTGCTGAAAGGGTCTTGATTTATAGCAAAAGTTGGTCTGAATGGGACAAGAAGGGAACAGNGAATAGTGAATAGTGAATAGGGGATAGGGGATAGGGGATTCTCTCCCAACTCAGAGTGTCCTAAGCCAATCTTCGATTGCTATAAATTAGGGCGAAGCACTGTTCGCCCCTACAAGTATTATTGATTATCCATTACTTTGAGAGGTTGCGGGAAGGCGTTTTTCTAAGGAATCACTGCGTTTTTGGGCAACGGCGTTGTTGGGTTCCCGTTTTAAGACCTCTTGATACGCGTCTAAGGCGGCGGCGTCGAGTCCTTTCTTTTCATAGGAAAATCCAAGATTACTCCAAGCTGTAACATACTCGGGTTCGATTTTGAGAGCTTCTTTATATTGCCGAATTGCCAGGTCATATTGCTCCTGAGCCGCATAGGCAAAGCCAAGGGCATTATACACGAGGGCTTTGTTTTCTTCTTCTTTTAAGTCTTTGGCTTTGAGAGCCTTTTGCAAGTTAAGGACGGCTTGGGAGTAGAGTTTTTTGTCGAGTAGAACGCCGCCGAGTTCATAGAAATCTTTGGCGGTGGCATCTTTGCTGCGGACGCGGCTTTGCAGGGTGGCAAGGGTTTTCTCGATACGCCGAGTTCGTAAGGTTTGACGAATCACAAACCAAGCGGCAACGGCTAATAGCCCGACTAATGTTGCTAGATAAAACAGAGCGAGATTACTATCCATAAAGCAGAAAAAAGAGACTTAAAAACACGTATGGATCAGAACTTTAGGGGTATTATAAAGCGTTACGGGGTTTTATAAGCCCCATTCTCTGGCACGGTCTACTAACCAACCCTCTTGCTGCCAACGGACGATCGCACCATTGACAGCCTGTCGTAACGGTTCATACTCTAAGCCCTTGGGCATCATCACCGCTAGAGGAACCGAGGAGAGGCGATCGCCGAGAAGATCATAGTCTGGATGGATTTGTTGCCAACCGCTGAGAACCGTTGCGTCACCGGCAAAAGCGGCCACGGTTCCGGCTTCGAGTTCTTGATAGGCTTGTTGATAACTCTCCACGCCGACTAATTCCACGTTGGGGATTTGATGGCGGAGGATGGCGATCGCAGCGGATTGATACAAGACTGCAACCCGACGCTGGGGTAAGTCTGCCAAACGGCGAATCTCAGGCTGGCGGGTGATGATAGTGGTTCCGTCGAAATAATAGGGGGGGCTAAAATTGACGAGGCGCGATCGCCCTGGGGTATGACTCATTTGGGCAATCACCAGATCCACTTCATCGGCGAGAAGCCAAGGGAGGCGATCGCGGTTGTCCACAGGCCGCAGCTGAATCGCCTCAGCATCCCCGAGGAGGGTTTCGGCGAGACGATGGGCGATCTCGATTTCAAACCCCTGTAAGCCTCCCGCCTCATCTCGAAACCCCAGAGGGCGCAGATTGTCCTTCACGCCCACAATTAAATAACCCCGCTGGCGAATCTCCGACAGAGGGGCAGCTTGGGCGGATTTCCCCAATACACTCCCCAATACAGTGCCAGATGAGTGTCCCACAAAGGGACGCGCCTCGAAAATACTGAGTCCCAGCAGGAGACTCAAACTTAAACTGAGACGCGTCAGCCGTCGATAAGAACCATTGGGGAACGTCGGAGGACGTTGCATCATTGAAGATGTCTCGGGAGAGGTCTCTAGGCGCTTTTAGCCGCAGCCACCACTTTGGCGAAGCCATCAGCATCGAGAACCGCCAATTGGGCCAACATTTTGCGGTTGAGTTGGATGTCGGCTTTTTTCAGGTCTCCGGTGAGACGAGAGTAGGTGGTTCCGTTGATGCGGGCGGCGGCGTTGATGCGGGTAATCCAGAGGCGACGGAAATCGCGTTTGCGACGGCGGCGATCGCGATAGGCGTTGCGTAGGGCCTTCATCACCTGCTGATTCGCAGTGCGGAAGTTGCGGGAGTGAGATCCCCGGAAGCCTTTGGCCAGCTTTAAGATTTTTTTACGCCGTTTGCGGGCGACGTTACCCCGTTTAACTCGAGCCATGGGTTAGATTCTGGGATGGGTTTACAAATAAGGCAGCATTTCGCGCACGTTTTCAGCGTCACGCTCGTTTACGACAGCTTTGTTGCTGAGGTTGCGTTTGCGTTTGCTGCTTTTGTGTTGCAGTAAGTGGTTTTTGAACGCTTTACGGCGCATAATTTTCTTACCACTGCCAGAGAGTTTAAACCGCTTGGCGGCGGCTTTGCGGGTTTTGAGTTTCGGCATAATTGCAGAAATTTTGACACAGCATCTCATCATATCGCGATCGCCGGTCTCTAGGCAATAGGCCCGCCATGGGTTAATGGTGAATGATAGATAGTCAGGAGGTTAAGGGGATGATTGATGAAGGTGTGATTAAGTATGAGGGAGAGTGGGACCGGGGAGAACCTCTACCTGAGGGGGTTTTGGGGGATTTGATGGTGTGGCGCGATCGCCTCTATGGGTTAGGACTGATTGGGGCCTATGAGAATGGGATTGGCTTCGGGAATGTCAGTCAACGCCTCGGGGATGGGGATGAGTTTGTCATTTCGGGAACGCAAACGGGACATCTCCCCCATCTGGAGGCGAACCAGTACACGCGGGTGTGTGAGTTTGACCTGGGGGCGAATCGTCTCCGCTGTTGTGGCCCCGTGAAGGCTTCGTCGGAATCGCTGACTCATGGGGCGATTTATCAACGCTGTCCCCAAGTTCGGGCGATTTTCCATGTTCACCAGGGGCAATTTTGGCGGCGGGTCTTGCATCGGGTTCCCACAACGGGGGCTGAGGTTCCCTATGGCACGCCGCAAATGGCGGAGGAGATGTTTCGCTTATTTGAGGAGGAAAACTTGTCTGAGGCGCGTATTTTGGCGATGGCGGGTCATGAGGATGGGGTGATGAGTTTTGGGGAGAGTTTGGACGAGGCGGGGGCGGTGTTGTTGCGGTGGTTTGAGGG